>Ga0210057_1003903_pt1 | contig 20191 bp, 16 predicted proteins | sample CryGeyCG2114_010_2_FD_183968 | JGI IMG/M metagenome (GOLD analysis project Ga0210057, IMG submission 183968) | Groundwater microbial communities from aquifer - Crystal Geyser CG10_big_fil_rev_8/21/14_0.10 (SPAdes) (version 2) | ecosystem: Environmental > Aquatic > Deep subsurface > Groundwater ...
CCTGCCGTTCGTAACTCCTACGGGCGGCAGGTTTTATTCTTCGTTTTTTTCCTCACTGACAAAATCCATATCTTTTAATCCCACATAGGTCATTGATTTAAAATAAATCGTATCAATGCTTTTATCTTCAAGCGCTCTTTTTGTGAATCTGTTTACAAATTTAGCCATAGATTCGTTTGGACAGACAAAAAGAATCCGGGTATCCGGTTCGTCTTCAAAAAAGTCAACGAATTTCGATATTCGGTTACGGATAAAATACCGTGGTTGTTTCTCATTAAATAATTCACAGATGTAGGCGATTTTATTATTGCCTTCTTTTTTAATAAACCCAAATGTGGGCATAACGTCCCGTATTACTCCGTTAGTTGGGTAATCCGATTGCGTGAAGAAGGAGATATCCTGCCCGTATCTTTTTACAAGTGCAGTAAAAATGTCAGCGATGAACATGCAGCGCTCTTTAAACTTATCTGAGGTAAATGATTCACGGTAAAATTTCCTTAATGACTTTTTATCAATTGAGGATAATGTTCTTAGATAACGAATCCCGTTTATCGCCAAATGGTATCTTGCCGGTATTGTTCGACCCTGGAATGTATTTTTATAATCTCTTTTAATGTAGTTTTTTTCGGTTAAATCTTTGAGCCAATGGTTAATGGTTTTGTAGTCTTTGTGATTAAGGAATGTTTGTATCTGGACTCTATTTAAAACTCTGAAGCGATAAAGTAAGTGAGGTATTTCTTGTTGTTTATTGGTAATGGGTGGTAATGTCATAACAAGTTTACTCCCCTCTTTTTTCCTCCCCATGGGAGGAATGTTGTATTTCCTTTATTATATATATAATATATAATACGATACATACTGTATATAATTAACTTGAGATGACGGCCTAATTAATTTCTATCTTACCCTAGCGAATTAGGGCAAAAAATATTTTTTTACTCGCTCGAGAACATTCTTCTTTTGTTTACTTTGACCGCTCTTTTTATTGATGTTATTGGATATTACAGTCTTATTACTTTTAAGCTGCGATAAAGGAACACTGTACTTTTTCCTGGATAATTCGACGATAATTTTTCTAACATCATCATTTTCCGGTAGACTGAACTTTTCAACTATTCCGGTAAAGGTATCTTGAGGTTTGATGGCTTGAAGCTTAATATAAAATGTATACGATTCCAGATTCATTATTTCGTTTTTGATTACTTGGGGAGAAAAGATAGGTAACAGCAAATCCTCGTCAGACGGGTTGCTGGTCCTAAAAGAAATGATAGTCCCCGCATTGGCTAAAATAATTTTTATAAGGTCGGTGTCTTCAATTTGAGACATTGTCTGGTGAACCAGAATAGTATTAAGCCGATACTTTCGCGATTCCGAAAGGATTTGCCCAAACGAATGGGTGGCAAAGTTTTGGAATTCATCGATATAGAGAAAGAAGTCTACCCGTTCCTCTTCTTTAATATGGACCCTTCTTAGAGCGGCCAGTTGAATCTTGGCGACAATAAGGCTGCCTAAAAAGGATGAGTTATCTTCGCCTATCTTTCCCTTTGCCAAATCGCAAATAAGAATCTTCTTCCCATTGATAATCTTCTCAAAATCCAACGTACTTTTTTCCTGAGTAATTATATTGTTGACAAGTTCGGTTGTAAGGAATGCCCCTAGTTTATAGGTTATTGGCGATATAGTTTCCGCTTTCTGGGGAGCCGACAGTTTTTCAAATTCTTCCTTCCAGAAGTTTTTAATAAGGTCATTGCTTATATGGGTTATCGCTTCTTTACGGAAGGAGTAATTGGTCAAAAGTAGATAAATTGTCTCAAAAGTTGGGTTTTCTAACTCGAGTGCTGTCAAAATAGAGTTTCTTAATACATGTTCCATCTTAGGTCCCATATACCGAGGAGGGTACAATTTATGGAAAATCGAGATAATCGTTGAGACAATCAGACCTTTTTCTCTTTGTAAATCAACCGCGGACAAGTTTTTAGGCAATTCCAAAAGGTTTAGACCGCTGGGATATTCAATATTATAAGGGTTAAAGTGTACAACATTATTTCTGCGGTTTTTGGGAATAATCCCAAGAAGCTTGTGGCTTAAATCGCCATGCGGATCAATAACCACCAGCCCTTTCCCATTGACCATATCTTGGTACACCATATGGGTTAAAAGTGTGGTTTTCCCGGTTCCGGTTGCCCCAATGATGTAGGTAGGGCGTCTTCGTTCTTCTAGAGTTTGTCCAATTGGCGTGATTGATTCACCGTGAATATTAAAGGCAAATTGAATATCAAGTTTGACATCAGTCTTTTTAAGACTCAGGGGTGTTGGAAGCTGGATTGATTTAATCTTGACCAGATCTTCGGTCTGGGTAGTTTTGGTGTAGGGAAAGTGATATATCGAGGAAATTTCAGAAATGGAAAGAATAGGGTTTGAGGAAAGCGACAGGAGCCGGTGTTTAATCTGGAGTTCTTCAAATCTACTGAAGAGAGAATTGATAAAGGGCAACCCGTTTTTTACTTTTATACTCTGGTATTTAGGGTTGGTGAATGTGGAAAAGGATGAAACGATACCTTTTCTTCGCTCGTCGACACTCTTTTTTGACGAAGCGCGGATATATAGACGAATGGTTGTTTCGAAGAGACTCTGGTCAATTTTTTTGGAAACTAATTCTTGTATCTCTTTTTGCTTGGGTGTTAGTTCTGTATCCTTTTCTCTGTATCTTCGTTCAGACTCATCTTTCTGAATTTTTATGTATTGATACTGTGGTTTTCGGGTTGACATAGCAAAATCCATAGTCCAGTTCCCAAGGGCTTCTGTAGCTCCTTTTACAATATTAAACAGTCCAACAAAGATCGCTTCAGTAATCTTCACTACAGTTGTTAGTGAATTGTGATATAGCTCCGACTCAATTTCCTGTCCTTTGCCCATCCGTTTGTTGAGCTCCAGGATGTGGTCCATAATGCCTCCTTGGAATGAAGAATTTACTGGTGTGGTTACAACCTGTAGGACAATAAGATCATTTTGTTCGAGCTTAGTCATTTGGGCAGTCAGATAGGCAATAGGGTCATATTGGCCAAGTATTTCCTGGTCTTGAAGTGGCAGGACGTAGGATTTGGCGAGTTTAAATTCAGACACAGAAGATTTATTATTCCGAAAATCTTCTTTCTGAAGCAGATAATCAGCAACTTCATGAACTGAAACACCTGGAAGATATGCCAGAAGATTTTTGGTAATGATAGACATGTTTTCTTGCGGAACAGAAAGCAAATATCGTATTCCCTCTTCCCGCGTTGAGACTATCTCATAGCTTATTCTTTTTTTTACTTTTAAGAGTTTATCGACAAAAGTTAGGTCGTGATCTAATGAATGAAGAATGGTAAAAAGCTGTTTTGTTGAAAACGCCGACTGGAGCGACACGGACGGTGGTTTTATCTCTAAAATAACTGACTTTTGAGATAGATGTTTTTTAAAACGAAGATAAAGCAAGTATGTATAGGCAATAAAAAAAAGGGCAAAAGTAAAAAGAAGAATAACTAAGAAAGGTATTGTCGATAAGTTACTGAAGTGAAAAGAAAACAGTGGGCTAAGATATGAAGGAAAAGCACTCTTCCAATCAATATTTGATGTTAGTATTGGGTGAATTATTGGTCGAAATAACATATATACACAAAAGAAATATATTGTCACGACGTGATACAACAAGAGAAGTATATCAAATAATATCAGGAAAAGAAAGTTATAGGTCTTCTGGATACCTTACAAATCTATCAAAAATGTACTTGACAATTATCTATATTTCGATATATACTATCTATATATCGATAGTTATTAAAGCTTATGCAAGAGTTGGAACTACCACTTTTTTCGATAAGAGATTCTGTCGCACAACTGAAACCTGTAGTAAAAGAGAGACCCACTAATGAGTCTTATGCTTATAGCCAAAATCCTCAAGCGTCGATCGAAACTGCTCTCAATAATATATTTCCTCAACAAAGCGAGGAGAATAGGATTTTTCGAACAAGAAGAATACTTGGTATGACTGCCAAGACTTTATCTGATGGACAAATAGAAACGATTGTTACCGAATTTCAATTCATGATTGACTCCTGGCTTGATGAATTTGAAAGGAATGTTTTTAACGGAATGACATTAAAGGAAATTTTGAATGAAGGATAAATATGGACCTATCAAAGAACATTATTAATAAAAAACAGGCAGTCGTTTATCTTCGTGTTTCAACCGAAGAACAGGTAGATAATTTTTCTCTGGAAACCCAGGAAAGGATATGCAAACAAGAAGCAGAACGCCGGAGTATAGAGATAGTTCAAATTTTTAAGGAAGAAGGACGTTCGGCCAAAAATATCACTGGAAGACCGACTCTTATCGAATTATTGGAGTTCTGTCGAAAAAATAAGAAAAATATTGGCGCATTAATCGTTTACAGGCTCGATCGTCTTTCTCGCCAAACAGGAGATTTTCTAGCAATTAGAAAAAGGCTAGCCGAGTATCAAATAGTTTTGATTTCTGCATCTGAACCTACCGGAAACAGCCCGACAGAAAGGTTTATTGAAACGATGCTGGCAAGTTTTGCCCAAATGGACAATGACGTTAGAAGCGAGAGGACTAAAAATGGGTTGAGAGCGAGATTTCTAGCCGGACTTACGAGTGGCGCTCCACCGCTTGGATATGTAAGCGGAAATGGCTACGCAATTAAAGATCCGAAAACTTGGGATAAAATCAAAAAAACTTGGGAATTGATGGGGACTGGAACAAAAACTTTAAGGGAGATGGCAAATCTTATGAATGAATGGGGGCTTAGGCAAATATTTCATGGGAAAGAGCACATGATAAGACCTCAAGCCATAGGAAGAATGTTTAGAAATAAGTACTACATAGGAATACTGACTTCTGAAAAATACCCTGAGGAGGTACGGGGACAACACCTGCCAATGGTTTCAGAAGCTCTCTTTTATCGCGTCCAGGCCTTTATTGACGGTAGGAATACAAATATCCATGTGCCTATTGCCAGAAGAAACAAAGATAATCGCGAATTTCCATTAAGAAGAATCGTTAAATGTGATAAATGCGGAAATCCTGTGACCGGTGGCTGGAGCAAAGGCAAAAAAGAAAGATATGCCTATTACCGCTGTCAAAAAGGCTGTGATGTACCATCTATTTCAGCAGATAAACTCAATGAAACGACAATTCACTTTTTATCGAGCATCACACCAACCAGGGAGGCCCTGGACGCCTTCATTGCACTTTTAAGAAGGACTTATTATCAAAGAGTCACTCAGCTTCAAAAAAGAAAAAACGAGGCAGATAAGGAGCTGAAACGCCTCTACGAACAGCGCCATGTCCTTATTCAGAAAAATCTAAACGGCGTCTATTCTGACGAGATATTCAAAGAGCAAAATAAACTCATTGAAAACCAAATAGCAACCGTTCAAATGGCTAAGGATGATGCCTTGCTCGCAAAATACAACCTTGAGACGATTGTGAAGTTTATGCGAAGTAAATTTGCTAATTTAGGACAAACCTACCAGATGTCTACTTTGGGCAAGTTAAGAGTACTTTTGTGTTCAATATTCCCCTCTGGACTGCGTTGGAGCTATCCGGGCTACTACAACACCAAAATTAGCCCGATATATCAATCCATTCGTATGCTTGAGACAACGGATGACTCCTTAGGTGTCGGGGAGAGGACTTGAACCTCCACGCCCTTGCGGGCACTGGCCCCTCAAGCCAGTGCGTCTGCCAATTCCGCCACCCCGACTTTTAAAAAATTTAAATCACAAATGACAAATCCACAAATCAAATTCAAATGTCAAATTACAAATGATTAAAACGTTTTAAATTTTGATATTTGTGATTTGAGTTTGAATTGTCATTTGAATTTTATCATTTGAATTTCCTCTATTATATCACTACTTCCTCCTTATCGTATATACATAAGGGTAGTATAGGAAGATGGCAGGAGGGTCATCGATAATATTTTTCTGATAATCGTAATAGATTCCCTTTCGTTCTTTTATATCTATGGTGTTACGTCCATCTTCGAGAAATTTGTCAATCTTCACATTTTTGTAGTTTCCGATGTTGCCTATGGTTTGGGTAGAGTGCCAAAAATAATACTGATCTGGATCTGACGGGACTTTCCAGTAAGCAAGCAGGAATTCAAAGTCACTCGGTTTTTCATAGGAAATAATCTTGAGGTTTGTGCGGATCCCAACCTTCTTAAATTGGGCATCAAGAATATCCGCAGTTGGAAGGTAGTCGTAATAGGTCGCCACGCTCAAGCTGGCAGAGTCTGAGGCGACGCCGATCTTTTTTAATAATTTTTCACTTTGCTCAAAATCATAGAGGGGATTTTTAACGTCCGGGTTGTACGCCCAAGACGTCGGTGGGATTGGGCCAACGGCAAGCTCTCCGTATTCCTTAAACTGGTCCCGATCAATGCTCTCATTGATTGCCTGTCTCACATCCTTGTCCACAAGAGGTTCGCGGTCACTGTTAAAAAAAATCGTCAGTAAACGCGAGTAATCGACGGATTTTGAAACGATCGAGTTCTTCCAGGTTTTGAATGTGTCGGCAACGGACTTCTTTGTAATCACCATACTGTTTATCTCGCCCAGTTTATAGGCATTGATAAGTTGCGTTTCATTGTTATAGAACTTGTAGATGATAGTCTTCAGATCCTTCTTGTTTGGCTCCAATACGATTTCCTTAAACGTTCCATACTTCATGTGAAAGCTTGAAACTTTGTAAAGTCCCGCTACTCCCAAAAGGGGATATTTTAAAATCGGTGCGCGAAGGTAGGTTGGGAAAATCGGGGTAGGCTTTTTAAGAATAAAGTAAATGGTTTTATCATCAATGACTTTTTTATTCACATCCTTGAATTGGTAAGAAACGTCATATGCTGAAAATTTTTTCCCGTCGCTCCATAGGAGTTGATCCTTAAGATGGAATCGGTATTCTTTTCCCTGATTTACGATCTCCCACGTCGAAGCAAGGGTTGGGACGATTTCTCCCTTTTCGTTTAAATATACGAGCCCGTTCGTGACTTTTGAGGTAATTTCCTCCGGAAGATTCGACATATCGTATTTTCCTATGTAACCGATGATTTCCTTTCTCGAGGGGATAAGTCCATTTATGTAGGGCGAGGCGGAGATAAGTCCGATAATTCCAATGAAACTGACGAGGAAGCTAAGGAGAATCAGACGAATATTCTTTTTGGCAAATTCAACAATAAGCCAGTAATAGTAGCGGATGGTTTTCATTTTTTATCGATAAGAACACTACACTTTAACTAACAAACAGATTGATCAAAGATACTACGAAGAACAATACAATCCCAATTACTGTCAATTGCATGATAATTTTTTCAACTCCCCGCCGGGTTTGATACATCTCCCCGCCCCCACCCCAAGCGCTTCCCAAACCCGCACCTCTTCCTTGAATTAAAATAAGGACAACGACAAAGATACTCAAAACAATATTGATGATCAGTAACGCATTTTTCATAAGATATTCTCCAGCAAATTAATAATTGAGGAAATCGATAGGGATGCCAATACGATGTTTGTCCGATATCCGATAAATGCACGCTGAATCGAAATTCCAGAAAATGCTATTCCGGGAAACTGCCATGAGTGGATCGAGATGAACCCCACGTGGGATAGCGCGAAGTAGAAAATCACAAAATACAAAACTACGGACGCAAAACCTAGGGTAATCAGGTTCAACGGAATAAAAAGAGCTTTCCCGATAGGAATGACGATATAATACACACCCGCGATGAGTAATGTGGCTTCAAGGAATTGATCCCATTGTCCTTTGACAAGAAACCCCTTATTCCACAGGGAGGTAAGGTATAGCGCCACGCCCGAAAATACAATCATTCGTATGATTTTCCTCATGCTGATACTATTATAGCATCAAATTTTTACGCCTCAGAAGAAGATGGTATTTCTTTGCGAATCTGTGGGATTCGTCTCTCATACGGCGGAGCAGGTTAAATCCTGGGTCATTCAGTGGTTTTCGAACCGTTTTTAACGCACTGTTTCCGATGACAATCCTATCGGGTTTTTTGGCAAGGCCGATTACCGGAATGGGAATTTTTTTTTGCAATAACAGGTTCCGGATGTAGTGCACTTGAGGTTTACCTCCGTCCAATACGATTAGGTTTGGCAAAGTCCACTGCAGCATGAAACGTCTTTCTAAGACTTCTTGGATCATTTCGAAATCAGACCGGTTCTTCTTCTTGATTTTAAATTTTCGATATTCGGACTTGTTTATCAACCCATCCTCAAAAACCACCATGGAGGCGGTTGCCTGCTTTTGCATCAAATTGCTAACATCATAACACTCGATTCTTTTAAGTGAAGTTAGATTTGGAAAATACATCGATAAGAGTTTCAAGAGTTGTTTCAAAGAAGACGCAGAATTGTCGTATGACGTTTCGGTTTCCCAAAACGATGAGGTGTCGGCAATTACCCGTTCAAAAAATAACACCATGTCTCTCAACTTCAGGGCCTGTTCGTATTGTTGATTTTTACTCATCCGCTTCAATTCTGCATACATGCGATCCAAAACCTTATCTGCTTTCCCATCCAGCACAGAGGCAATCCTCGAGATATTTTTCCTATACTGGTTTTTTAACTGTTTTTTTTCTGCAGGGTTCTGAATATGTTCGATGGTATTGGGACAGGGAGAACATAATCCGATCTTTGAGTAAAAACAAGGAGTGCGAGTGATCTTTTTTTGCGAGCAGTATGGAAATATTCTTCGAATTTTCCGAAGAATGGTTTCTGCAGATCGCATCGATGAAAACGGGCCAAAATATCGATTTTTTCTATCATCTTCCTTACGGACAATGGAGATTTTGGGATAGCTCACACCCATGGTTATTTTAACGTACAGGTAGCTTTTATCATCTTTCCAGACCGTATTATACCGTGGTCGGTAATGTTGGATAAGCTTAGATTCGAGGATAAGCGCTTTGAACTCGGAGTCCGTGATCATATACGCAATATAATCGGATTGAGTTACAATGGAAGCTTCTTTCTCGTTCAACTTCGCATTTTCCATGTGAGAGGCAACGCGCGCGCGCAAATTCACTGACTTGCCCACGTAAAGACATTCCCGTCCCCTTTTGAATATGTATATCCCGCAAGTGGTGGGTAATTCTTTGAACTTTCTTATAGGTACGCTACCAAGAGGATCTTTGACCATAGGTAAGGCTAATTATATGCAAGGAATCACTATTTTTGTTGTCTATATTCCATTGCGTATGTACGAAGGACATATATGCTTGAGGTGATGTGGTAAGGCTTAACTCAAAGAACAAATGCCGTAAAAAGATACGTAACTACACGGAGTTTTTTCTATTGATCGACTCTGGGAAACGTCTCCCTTATCCTTCTCCTCCTGAATCGAAAGGACACAAATAAAATTAAACATACCGCAAAGAGGATGTAAGCGAATTTGATCCCAAGTTCGTATGCGTAGGGGAGTATAGAGATAGACGCAGTGAAAAGACTCTGTTCGTAAAGTAAGACTTGAAGGGTCGTGCGTTTGCGGAGATTTTTATTTGCTGCACGGTAAGTAAAATTGAGTTCCTTCGTCTGCATGGGCGCCAAAATATCTATGGATACTTTATTTTTCGGTATGACGAGATCCGCAGAACGAATTTCAACAGGGACATTGGTCAGGAAAACATTGCTGTTGTTTTTTATGACGACTTTGGATGTGTATTCCTGGGTATCGTTTATTTGGCTTGGAAATTCGGCGGATTGGATGGCGAGATCAACATGATCCTCCGGAGTAATCTTTGTAGGTTTGATGAGGATGTCTTGGGAATTCTCGAGCTTAAACATTCCCGCAGGGAGGGGGTAATCGGGTTTTTTTGCGTGTATGGCAAACACGATATGATTTAAATCGAATGATGAGAAATAGTCGATTCCCGAAGTATTTTCCCAGGTAGGATCAACTGGAACCCATGTTTTATAGGTTGAATCGTAATACTCAGGCCACGAATGCAGTACATCAGCAACAAGGGAAATAGGCCGCAGTTCATGATCCTGAGAGTATGCGTATCCCTGTATTTCGCGAGCAAAAAATCCTTTTTCGCGTGATATTGCGATGAATAAATCAGAGAATTCCGTACACACCGCTTGATTGGGAATCTTAAGTATCGCGTCTGCTCCAGTTCTCTCATTTGCACGACCAACCTTTTTATAATTGTATTCCAGATTATCCACAACGAATGAGTAGATATCTTTTGGTTGTTTTAGATTCTGTACAAGGGCAAAATCCGAGAGACTCCAATATTTACTCTCATTCAACAGGTATGTTTTTTGGGATTGGATTCGGCTCCTGTTCAATTCCACCATTGGTTCCCGAGGCTTTGCGTACACCTCGATGATCCCCCGAAACACCACTTCCTGCGTTTCTTTTGGGGAGAGATAGTATCTACCAAGATAATTCCCATCCTCATCCAAGTACACCATCTGAGGAGGAGACTGGACGGAATCGACATAAATTTTCTGATAGTCCGTGTCCGGCGGGAATGTGATGTCTGTATACACGGGTACCAGTTTGGGATTCTTGAGGTGATAACTGAGTTCTGCCTGGTAGTACTGGACATCTCCAAATACCGCATATACGGTCTTCGTGCGAGGGTTGTTCCATATGATCTGGGAACCCCTTACGAGATCGGGCGACGGCTTTGCAATGGAAATTTTGCGAGATGTTGTATCGGGAAGATTCACGGTAATTTTATACGTGGAATCACCTTTGTTTTCTATCGTGGGAAGGATGACCTCCCAAACATTACCATTCACCTTGAACAAATTATCTTGGTCAAAGTCTAAATAAAAGTGGTTTATGCTGTTTTTACCCGTGTTGGGCTCGGTAAACTCCAATTCGATCTTATTACTTTTCTCTTCCTCCGTTACTACGGGTTGGATTTTGCCCCGATCATCCGAGGCGTTGATGTTTCCTATACGAAACGTGCGGGGAAACGCAATGGAGAATTTCTTAACATAGACATCGGACTTTAAGTTGACAACTTGGATCGTAAATCTTACTTTGGTCGCAATATTGTCAAGGTTATCTGTTAAAAAATACTGCACATCGTAATCAGCTTTGTAATCTGAAGCCGCATGCGTATGCGTAGGCAACAAAAACAAAACTAAGAAGAGTGTAATCGATAACAGGATTTTCTTAAAAAAATCTGCCATTATTTTTATTATAACCTATGTCACATGGGGTCGCAGATAGATTCCAGTATAAGAATTCTTGACCCGTAGGATGTTTTTCGTTTTGCCTTGATACACGACGTTGCCGCCCTTCTTGCCGGCACCCGGACCCAGATCAATAATGTATTGACAGTTTTTGATGACGTCAAGATTGTGTTCGATAACCACTACGGTGTTCCCCCTTTCAACCAACTGATTCAGCGTAGCGAGGAGTTTCTCGATGTCAAAAAAATGAAGACCCGTAGTCGGCTCATCCAAAATATATAGAGTTCTGCCTGTGTCCCTCCTTGACAATTCATTTGCGAGCTTTATCCGTTGCGCTTCACCTCCTGAAAATGTTGGAGCAGGCTGTCCGAGGGAAATATACCCAAGCCCTACACTTTGGAGGAATGATAGTTTTTGATAGATCGCGTAATGGTTTTTAAAAAAAAGAGAAGCTTCCTCAACCGTCATATTCAGAATATCGTACACGGTTTTTCCCTTATATCGTATTTCTAAGGTTTCCCGATTGTACCGTTTCCCATCGCAAACATCACAGGTTACATACACGTCAGGCAAAAATTGCATTTGGATTTTGATTACTCCGGCGCCCTGACACTTCTCACACCGTCCTCCCTTTACATTGAAAGAGAATCTTCCCTTTTTGAACCCTTTTGCTTTTGCTTCTACCGTTTGAGCAAATAAGTCCCGTATTTCGTCAAAAAAACCAATATACGTTGAGGGATTGGAGCGGGGAGTTCTTCCGATCGGTGATTGGTCCACCAGGTATACCCGATCGAGGAATTGGTATCCGAGAATCTTAGCAAATTCACCCATTGTTTCGGAATAAAATCCATCTAAATAGTATTTAAGAGCCGGGTACAGGGTTTCAACAACAAGGGTGGATTTTCCTGATCCTGAAACACCGGTCACCGCAACCATATTCCCTAGGGGGATTTTGACGGAAATATTCTGTAGATTATGTTGGCGTGCTCCGGTTAGTTCTATTAGCCCGCGATGAGCGGAGAATTCGGGAGACATGCTTTGGATGCGTTTTTTTCCAGAAAGATACTTTCCAGTCAATGAATTAGGACACTTTTTCATCTCAGGAATAGACCCGGTAAAGATGATTTTACCGCCGTGTTTTCCTGCAAAGGGCCCAAGTTCAACCGCAAAGTCCGAGCTCTCGATGGTTTCCCTATCATGTTCCACCACAATAATCGTATTCCCCAGATTCCGAAGCTTCATGAGTGTTTGGATTAGGGAAGACACATCCTTTGGGTGGAGTCCTATGGAGGGCTCGTCCAATACATATAGCACCCCAGTTAACCCGCTACCGATCTGTGAGGCCAGCCGTATGCGTTGAAGCTCTCCACCAGACAACGTTTTGGCGGTACGCGAGATGGTTAAATACGAAAGACCGACATTTTTCAAAAATTCCAACCGAGTTAAAATTTCTTTTAGGATCACCTTTGCGATCTCATATTCATATTTTGTAAGGATGTTAGGAAGAATATTTTTGTAATACGGATACAGATCGTCGATGGATTTATCGCACGCATCCGCAATATTTTCTTCATTAATCGTAATGGAAAGAACTTCGGGTTTTAACCGCTTCCCGAGGCAGGATGGGCAAATTTCCTCCTTCATATACCTCTGAAGCTCAAGGCTCTCAACGTTTGTTTCGCTGTCAAAGAAACGTCTCTCCAGCTCAGGAACGATACCGATGAAACCCTCGAAAATTGTGGTGCGTTTGCCGTGTCGGTTTGTCCCGACGACTTCATACACCGTCTGCGTTCCGTATAAAAGCTTATTCAGCTCAGCTTGCGAAAGATCGCCCATGGGGATATCCAGTCGTATTCCCTCCTCTTTTGCCGCTTGACGCAAAATTCTGATGTACCACGTATCTTGAAAAAAGATCCTATTGAAGGGTAAGATCCCGCCCTCATTCACCGATAGATTCTTATTCAATATCCTGTCGATATCTATCTTGTAAATCGTACCAATCCCCTTACATCGTTCACAAGCACCCAGGGGAGAGTTGAAGGAAAACATCCTCGGTTCAATCTCCGGGAGGGACATATTGCAGTTTGGACACGAGAACAGTTCTGATAATAATTTTTCATGACCATCCGATTCCAAAACCACCAAGCCACTACTTAAGTTGACAGCCTGTTCAGCCGATGTGGTAAGTCTACTGCGCAGGTTTGACAAAGCAACATCATCCCGTAAGTCTTTAAATTTAACGGACACCTGGTCAATGCGGACATCTACCGTGTGTTTATTAGTTTTTATCAAATCAATGTCATTTTGCAACTCTTCTGTTTTTCCATCAATCCGGACCGTTTTGAACCCTTTACTTCTGAGATTTTCAAAGAGATCCTTAAATTCTCCCTTTCTCTGTCGTACAATTGGTGAATATAACTGGTATATGTGAGGTTTTATCCGATCGGTCCCTGTTTGTTTTTTGATAATTTCCATAACCTTATCCACGATTTCGTCAAGTGACAGTCGAGCAATCTCTGACCTACAGTTGGGGCAGTGGGGGTGTCCGACTCGTGCGAATAGTAATCGTAGATAATCATAAATTTCTGTTATTGTGCCGACTGTGGACCGTGGATTGTGCGACGTACTTCTTTGATCGATAGAGATAGAGGGAGATAATCCTTCGATACTTTCAACGTCAGGTTTATCCATGATCCCTAGGAATTGTCGCGCGTACGCGGACAAGGATTCAACATACCTTCGTTGTCCCTCGGCATAGATCGTATCAAACGCAAGAGAGGATTTCCCCGATCCGGATACGCCCGTAAATACTACGAATTTTTCTTTCGGGATATCAAGATCGATATTTTGCAAGTTATGCTCTTTTGCCCCACGGATTTTAATCATTCCTCCCATATGCTCTTAATTAAATCTTATGTATCGATTAATCGATTAATTGGATGACCTATAGTTTATTGAGTGGCCCTATGGTTTTTAACTCTCTAACTTTTTCTCTTAACTTTATAGCGAGTTCAAAATGCAGGTCGTTCGCCTGTTTTCTCATTTCATTTTCCAGTTTCTTTACGAGTCTTTTTTTGTCGAATGGCGTTAACGCGTCAGGATTTAATTTCCGTAAGAATTGTTCGTCATACTGTGTGGATTTCTTGTCTATTGCCAAATAGGGATCACTTTCATTGGCAATCCGTTCCCGTACGGGTTTAGCTATGGAACGGGGAGTAATAGAGTGAGCTTTGTTGTATTCTTCCTGTACAGAGCGCCTTCTGTCAATTTCCCGAACCGCATCTTTGATGGAATCTGTGTGTTCGTCGGCGTAAAGAATCACTTCACCCGAAATATTTCGCGCCGCCCTACCCATGGTTTGGATAAGTGAAGTTTTTGAGCGCAAAAAACCTTCCTTGTCCGCGTCCAAGATGGCAACCAGAGATACTTCAGGAAGATCCAATCCTTCGCGCAGGAGATTGACACCAATGAGGACATCAAAAGCGTTCTTCCTCAGGTTATCAAGAAGATCAGATCTTTCCAACGTTGCGATATCTGAATGCAAATATTCGCTACGGATATGTTTTTCTTTGAAGTATTCGCTCAAATCCTCTGCGGTTTTTTTGGTGAGTGTCGTAACCAACACCTTTTCGCTTTTTCTGGCTCGTTTTTCAATCTCTGCAGCAAGGTCAATCACCTCGTTTTTTGCACAGCGGATGATGATTTTCGGATCTATGATCCCAGTTGGTCGAATCAGTTGTTCGACTACTCCTCCGGAGGACTTTCGCAGTTCCCAATCGTTCGGCGTTGCGGAAACGTATACAATTTTTGACGGGATGCGGTAAAATTCCTCGAATTTTAGGGGTCGATTATCAAACGCGGCCTTTAGCCTGAATCCAAAATCAACCAGAATCTGTTTTCGTGCATAGTCTCCGTTAAACATTCCTCTTAGCTGCGGTACTGTCATGTGAGACTCGTCAACAAACACCAGGAATTGGTCACCGTAGGCCATTTTAAAGTAGTCGAGCAAGCTGAAAGGTGGATCCCCTGGGCTTCTTCCGTCAAAGTACCGCGAGTAATTCTCTATTCCGTTCACATACCCTACCTCCTTGATCATCTCCAGGTCATAATTTACCCTTCTTAACAATCTTTCTGCTTCTGCGATCTTTTTCTGTTTTTTTAGTGCTCCATACTCCTGTTTTAGATCAGACCGTATCTGGGACTCCACAGTTTGGAATATGCCTGGGTCTGTCATATAGTGTTTTGCAGGATAAACATACAATTTCTTTTCGATCGAAGATGTATTAAGTTTCTTTCCGGTAAGGGGTTCGAAAGGATAAAACCCGACAATCACGGAGTTTCGAACGGTGATTCGATATCCGATGTCTTCGTATGCGGGATAGATATCTATGTCTTCCCCTCGGACTCGGAATGTCCCTCGCCTGAAGTCAAATTCCGACCGTTCATATTGAATTTGTGCAAGTTGTTTTGTCAATTCAGGGATGGTTTTTCCGCTACCTGTTTCTATTTCCACTACGGATTTTCCATACTGGGATGGGGAACCGATGTTATATATACAAGACACAGACGCTACGACAATAGTGTCTGGTCGCGTAAGGATGTCAGTTGTTGCTTTTAACCTAAGTTTGTCAATTAATTCGTTAATATCGGCCTCTTTTTCAATATATGTGTCAGTCTGGGGCATATATGCTTCCGGTTGATAATAATCGTAGTAGGACACAAAATAGGAAACGCTATTTTTTGGAAAAAAATCTCTCATCTCTTGATACAGTTGCCCGGCTAGAGTCTTGTTATGAGAGATGATGAGAGCGGGGAGTTGAAGCTTTTGGATCACGTTTGCCATCGTGAATGTCTTACCCGATCCGGTTACCCCGACGAGGACTTGATTTTTCAAGCCGTTCTGTATCCCTTGGGCTAATTTCTCGATTGCCTGGGGTTGATCTCCGGTTGGTGAAAATGAGGATTTTAATGTGAACATGGTAATACCCCTTCGTTATCAATATTATTGTCAGATAACTACGGTGGGTATTATCCCCAACGTAGCTATCAAGTTGCATTATAAATAATTGATTGCGAAGTGGGATAACCCATCATTATAGCAGGTTTTTGGAAGCATTTCCTTAAAAAGCACGGGACTTATGAGCGTTTGAGCTTTCGTATCTTGTGGAAGATATACCACACGACCAAAACCGCAAATCCACCGACAATAAGATACTCAAATCGCTGGTAATACCCGTGCAGGGAGTTCCAGTTCTTGCCTAAGACAAATCCGATATACGCTAGGAAGGCTGACCAAAGGAACGATCCTAGGAATGCGAACAGGGAAAATCGGATGATATTCATTTCCGCAATCCCTGCAGGAAGGGAGATAAACGTCCTCACGATGGGAAGAAGACGAGAAAAAAACGTAATATTTGGTCCATATTTCCTGAACCACTTTTCAGCACGATCAAATTCATGTTCGGTTATAAGAACATATTTTCCGTAGTTTCGGATTACTTTTCGGACAACCCGCTCCTGTCCCCATCTCCCCAACCAATATGCGGCAAGGGAACCGACCAAATTCGCGAATGCTCCAACAAATATCACCCAAAAAAGGCTGAATGCTCCGGTCGAAGCCAGGTACCCCGCGAATGTCATAGTAACCTCGGACGGGATCGGGATGAGAACAGATTCCAGGGCCATCAGGATAAAGATTCCCGCATAGCCCGTTGATTGAATAACTGATATAATAATACCGGTTAAAAAGCTGACGATTCCCTCGGTCATACTATTTATTGTACATAACTATGCTTTATATTGTTGCAACACCCATCGGAAATCTTGATGATCTGAGCATCCGTCAAGCGGAAATCCTTTCACAATCTGACGTAATCCTTGCCGAAGATACCAGATCGGCCTATATCCTGCTTGACGCTATCGCAAAACGTTTCAACCATTATGCGAATCGTCAACACAGGATTATATCCTATTATAAGGAAAAAGAATTCGAAAAGCTACCAGAGGTTATGGACGCGTTAAGAGGAGGAAAGACCGTTTCTCTCATTTCCGAATCCGGCATGCCGCTTATCTGCGACCCCGGTTCTCTTTTAATAAAACAAGTCATAAAAGAACATATTCCGTTTACGGTAATTCCTGGGCCCTCGGCGGCAACGACCGCACTGGTCCTTAGCGGATTTAGTACAGAGCAATTCATGTTCGTAGGTTTCCTGCCAAAAAAGAAATCCGCACTGGTTCGATTAATCAATCAATGGAAACACATTAAGGAAATTTTTCCCAATATGTCAATGGTATTTTTTGAATCTCCAAATAGGATTAGGGAGAGTTTGCGAGTCTTAGATGATTTGTTTCCCAATATTCAAATAGCCATCTGCCGCGAGATGACGAAGAAATTCGAAGAGGTGATAAGAGGTGCGGCCAGCGAATTGATGAAGCGGGAGTATAAGGGCGAGTTAACTGTAATTGTCGGATAGAAAAGGAAGGCTTCTTAATCGATCGATTTTGCGTGGTCTAATTTCCTCTCTTTCACCAAGCCGCATGTCTGAAACTCTGGGAGAACATAACACGCCACCATCCGAAGACGTGGAGGTTACTCTTTCCAGACGAATAGTATCGATTTGTTCTATTGGGACAGAGTCTGATAGAACGTTGTAGGGTGGGAAAATTTTGTATGTGCATCCGTCAATCACATAAGATTTATATCCAAATTTTCCATAAGGACCGAATATTGCCTGCCACCTTTTTTGTTCTTGCGTGCGCATCTCAATTTCCTTCTGCATCCTTATTCCTTCGTCCCCATACGGAATTCCACCACTCAATACAAAACTTCTATAGCGTGAAATAGAATCTATAAGTATATTGTTGTTTGCGTTATTTGTTTGGTAGACTACTTTTTTTCTCATTCTTTGAGCAATCCGAGAGAGCATATCTTGATGAACAAGTTCCACCACGGAGCCGATACCATTGCCTCTAAGCGCTGTACCTACATACCCATGCGCACAGATGCTTAAACCGTTATTGCTATAGTTTGTATGTCTGTATGCGATGGCAACATCGTCGGCGTCAAAACCAATAAAAATAACCATAGATGGTCCTGGACATCTTTTGACATATGTATCAAATCGGATAGGAAATCCTCTTGACGTTTTCGTTTCATAGATAGGCCCAAATAGAATTAATTCTGGTGGCAACTCAAGAAGAGAACGGAGTGAAGAATTATAGTTAGCGAGAAAATTTGCGTCGTAAACAATAGTTTTCTTTTCATCCAAACAACTCCCAATAGGTGCTTCTGTCTTAGTGACCATGAGCAACAATTATATCACAAAGGGCGCAGCAACGATCTTTTTTTTACATATCCTTAGAGGATTTTTTGATGAGTTTGTATATATGTACGATCTGTCGCAGAGTTCCGTCGTCTCCCTCAATGACGTTGGTTCCCGATATCTTTTGGTACTGCTGCAAATATCCGGATAGAGCATCCTGCATATCTTTGAGTTCGTCCTTGAGTTCTCTTAACTTTGCGACTGAGGCTTCGACTGCTGGCTGTTTCGTAACGGTCTGTTTTATCGCATGGAGCTCACGAGCGGCTTGTTTTGCTTTTTCTGACGATTCGGAGTATTTGGCATCGTTCTCGAATGAACTGTCGTACATTTCTTTCTCAGCTTTAATATTTGCTTTTAATTTCTCAATATCTCCGATATATCGTTTAACAATACTGGTTATTTCGATAATACCCATTGCTGTTTTTTCCATAGAAACTCAACTATACAAAAAAAAAGGAAACAAAGTCAAGGGATCTTTTGGATTCTTCAAGTAGTTAAGTCCTATATAATAATGGATATGATAAAAAGACCGATCATCGGATTAGCTCCCATGGATGGGATCACGGATGCTCCGTTTCGGTACATCGTAGAGAAACACGGGAGACCAGACGTATTGCGCACTGAGTTTATCCCGGTTGAGTTGTTTAAGTTCAACCCGGACAAAGCAAAACAACTGATGTTTCGGTATCCCTCAAAGGCTCCCCTGCTTGTCCAACTTGTCGGAACCAATCCGGAATTGTTTTACTTTGCAGCGCTGACGGCGATACGGCATGGATGCGAAGGCATCGATATCAATATGGGGTGTCCGGATACCGGCACGGTAAAAAAAGGCGCCGGAGCTGCTCTTATTCTTAATCCAAACCTTGCAAAAAGAATCGTGGAAAATGTTAAAAAAGCGACAGATGAAATGTATAAATCTTCAGGAATTAAAATACCGGTTTCGATTAAAACCCGCATAGGATATGAAAAACCTATAACAAAAGACTGGATGAGTCAATTGGTTGATATGCACCCGGACATGATAGCTGTACATGGCAGAACAGCGCTTCAAAAATATTCGGGTCTTGCTGATTGGGAAGAAATCGCGATTGCAGCAGAGATTGCGAAAAAGAATAAGATTTTATTCCTGGGGAATGGTGATATTCAGAACAAAAAAGAAGCCTTAAAAAAAATAGAAAAATACGACATAGATGGAGTTCTTATCGGAAGAGCTGCTCTTGGAAATCCGTGGATATTTTCAGGAGAGACTCCGGATTTAAAAACACGAATGAATGTAATGATTGAACACTGCGAAAAATTTCAGGAGTTCAGACGCGATATGAAGGACATTGTTCCGATGAGAAAACATCTAGCATGGTACTGTACTGGTTTCCACGGATCAGCACGAATACGAGATGCAATGACTAAAGTATGCACGGTCGGCGATGTGAAAAAAATCGCGGAATCACTTTTTCTCGATGTAGAAAATCCCGGGATAGATGGTCGTGCATAGACCGCACTCAATACATTTGGTTGCATCCACTTGCGGTACTTCGAGATCTTTCTGGGAAATTGCTCCAACCGGACACGATTCAACTGCTTTGCATTTTTCGCCTTTGGGCCATTTCGTAGCATCCACTTTCGCTGCCATAAATT
>Ga0210057_1003904_pt1 | contig 20186 bp, 20 predicted proteins | sample CryGeyCG2114_010_2_FD_183968 | JGI IMG/M metagenome (GOLD analysis project Ga0210057, IMG submission 183968) | Groundwater microbial communities from aquifer - Crystal Geyser CG10_big_fil_rev_8/21/14_0.10 (SPAdes) (version 2) | ecosystem: Environmental > Aquatic > Deep subsurface > Groundwater ...
TAATTACCTCCCGCACACACGGTTGTCGCGCCACCATACCAATTCGCACCAGATCCGCTGTACGCTCCTGAGCAGTATCCAACCTGCGGCCCTATCTCAAAGTAACAACAATCCTCATCGTTATAGTACCCTCCGTCATTATTTACCCGCGCGTAATGTGATGCATCTTCAACTTTCATCATAAGCCCGTAGCTCTGGTAATTATCACCCGCATCCGCATCGTAGTAGTAGCGGTATGTATTTTGGAGCCCGGCAGGGTCCCGCGGCAGTTTTGATATGTATGGCGAAAGAGCTGTCTCAAGCGAGCACCAGTTTACACCACACTCGTTGCTTGACGTATAGGCTACGTATGGCGGGTAACTGCCGTTATCAGTGTGGTAGAGTTCAAGCGCTTTCTGAATTTCTTGAAGCGCAGTGAAGCGTTGCGCATCTCTGGCTTTTGTCCGAGTAGAGCCCAATGCCGCAAGAACAGAGGAAGAAAGCAGGCCAATGATTGCAATAACAACAAGAAGTTCTATGAGCGTGAATCCTTTATTTCCCATACTGCTCAACTAATTCCACAGGATCAACGACTCCCGTGCTTGTATCGACCGGCGCAACCGGCCGAGGCCATATAAAGAAAGTAAGTACAACTGCTCCGAGAGCTACCGCGAGCAAAACGCCTTGCGCTACCTTTCTGCTCATCCCTAATTTTTCCAACTGTTCTGTGATTGAAAAACCGGCAATGCTATTGCGCGGAGAAACAAATACATCCGCCTCTTCAAACTCTACTGCAGACTCTGTATTTTCAGGAGGCATATGAATCGATTTTATCAATACGCCGTACGTGGCGCTCATTATTTGAAAATGGAGTCTCAAGCCATACTGAAACTGCTTCTTTTGCTTCACTCAGTGAAAGGAATCGCGCGCCAAGAGAGAGTATATTTGCATCGTTGTGCTCCCGAGAAAGACGGACAACATCAAGCACTCCGCCGTAGTAAACGGCGGCGCGAACCTGTGGAAAACGGTTCGCAATCATTGCCTCCCCCTCCCCTGTGCCGCCGAGAACAATTCCCATACTACCGCCTTCTGATACTGCTTTGGCTACTTTCACAACAAAATCAGTATAATCATCTCCCTCGTCAAAAGTGTGTGCGCCGCAGTCCTCTACATGATGGCCAAGAGATGCAAGAAAAGGAACCAGTGCTTCCTTTGTGTTGAATCCTGCGTGGTCTGTAGCGATGTATATTTTCATTATGCCAATCCGGTGCCGTACTGCCCGCTTTTCACAACATGCTCAACAAGAGTCGAGGTGTAGCCCATTTCATTGTCGTACCACGCGAGCACCTTTACGAGATTCCCGTCAATCACTCGGGTAAAATTGAGGTCCGCAATTGACGCAAATCTGCTTCCTATAATATCGGTTGAAACGATCGGATCCTCTGTTACGGAAAATACTCCCTGCCACTGCTTGCTCTCTGCCGCGCTCTTTAAAACTGTATTTACCTCTTCTACGCTTGTATCTCTGCTTGCAATAAAGGTAACGTCAACGAGCGAGCCGACGGGTACCGGAACGCGCATAGCCATACCATCGAATTTCCCGTCCAAATCGGTTATAGCTTTTGTGGTTGCGGTTGCCGCTCCGGTTGTCGACGGAATTATATTTATTGCCCCCGCCCTTCCGCGCCGAGGGTCCTTCTTTGACGGGCCATCAACAATCGACTGGCTCGCGGTGTACCCATGAACCGTATTAAGCACGGCTTTCTCTATCCCAATTTTCTCTTTCAGAATTTGCACGAGCGGACTTCCAGCATTTGTCGTACACGACGCATTTGAACTGATATCGCACGTCTTTAGCTTCTCTTCATTTACACCAAGTAGCACAGTCTCTCCGGTAATACCCTCCGGCGGAACGTCTTTTACCGGCGCTGATATAACAACTCTCTTTGCTCCCGCATCGAGATGCGCTTTTGCTTTTTGAAAACTGGCGAATACTCCCGTCGCTTCAAGTGCAACATCAACATGCAAAGCTTTCCATGGAAGTTTTGCTGGATCAGGCTCAGAAATAAACTGGATAGTACGCCCTTCCACCACCAAAGCCTCATCATGAACCTCAACGGAAAGCCCGGACGGGCCGTACACGGAATCGTACTTAAGGAGGTATGCGAGATTATCAATATTCCCCAAATCATTGATAGCCACAATTTCAATATCCTTCCGAAAAACTGCAAGCTTAAAAAACGCTCGTCCTATCCGCCCAAACCCGTTAATTGCTACTTTCACTTTCTCCATTACTTTCCACTATACCACTAGTTCTGTGAGTTGGAGTCTGCGGGCTCGTCTGCTGAAATCTCAGGAGTGGTAGTTGCCGGAGGTGTGGTTTCCTTCTCTGCTGGTGTCGTGGTGGCTGATGTTGTTGTCGCAGACTCGACGGGAGTCACGGGTTTTGGAGTCGGATCGTATACCGTCACTATTCGCGTCGCTACAGTTGTGTTTCCCGCTTGGTCAATTGCGGTGTAGGTGATCGTATAATCACCAACCGTATCCGTATCCACCAGATTCTCTCCCTCTGTCTTAATGCCCAAATTAGTATTTACATTGTCAGTAACCACCGCACCGAGATCTATGTACGATGAACCGAGAGTAATTTTTGCTGGATTGTTTCCAAGGATTTGAATCGATGGCGGTACGGTATCTGACTCATCCCCACTTGTCGTAGAGCTGGTACTTGGCCGTGCGGAAGACGACTCCGAAGAAGAGTCTGTCGAATTCTCTGCCGCGGGCTTCGGAACCACAACCGAGACCGGCTCGGGAATTACCGGTTCGTACCCAGGTAGGGTCTCAACTGTTGGATCAACAAATTTCCCGATGAGACCGCCGTACGCGGTTGCAACCTGCTTTTGGCTTTCACCTATACCTTTTTCTATCTCTTGTGTCTCAATAAGTCGCCGCAATTCTCCGTCCACGACTTCCTTCAGCTGGCGGGTCACGTACAGACCGAGATCTTTTCCTTCAAGCGCCACTTTCCCCACCTTCATCTGCTTGCCCTTTGTGACATCCTGCCAGACACCGTCCTCTAAATCGATTGTGCTGAAACGGTAGTCGACGTAGTAGTTTTCTTCATCCTCAGTTACATTCGTTATTTCCACGCGGGGCATGTACGAAGAGAGGTCTTTGTTCACGATATACGAATTGTCTATGGAGACGACTTGCGATTCTTTACTGTACACTGCTCCTGCCGCAGCTTCACGCACTTCAGGACTCGCCGCAAGCGCACCGGTCGTGCTTAAAAGGAGCACTGCAACGCCAATAGGCAGCGCGTTATTGTACTTGATGAAATGCGCCAACTTTCGGAGCATACTTCAGTATACTACATCTTAATATACTCATGGACAATTATGTAGATGCTATACGCACTCTGCTCGCAAGGCTTGCATAGTCCCCGAAGCAATAGCTACTACAGTTCCATTGGTACTCCACCGCCATCTGAAGTTCTTTCAGCTAATTCTCTTTGAAGATTAAGCGCCGGTTGGTAGTTCGATTTTTTTCGTAGTGCCGCTTCAAGGTTCTCGATAAGGTCTTCATTCTGCCCTGTCAGTACAGCAAGTCGCGCTAAAAGATAATTTGGTATCGGATTTTCTGGGGAGTGCCTGACCGCTTCTGAATATGTATCTCGTGCTTTTGTATATGCTCCTTCGATACTAATCAACGCCAGGCGCGTATACACGTTGCCTAATGTCACCCAATTCCGATAGTCATACGGATTGAGCTTGGTGGCGCGTTTTGCGTTTGCTACCGCAGCATCGGCGACATTTGCAAAACGTACCCTGTCCTCAACGGAAGGATCCTCTGCGGCAACCAGGATATCGATCTGACGTTGTTGTGCATCAGACAAAAGACGCACTGCGTGATGGTGCTCGCGATAGCCAACGACCCGTGAAAGTGCATCTGCCGATTCTGTATACTGTTCAGTCTCGAAAGCCGAGACGCCGACCTGATACAAAAGTGCGAAATTCACTGTGCGGAAGCTATAGGTGAGGCCCCCAAAGAACGTGATGGCAAGCACCACGAGAACGATGGTTCCGACTCGCCGATTGTTTTGAAAGTATGCAAACATGCTCCCTTTTCCAGACTCTTTTGTAAGTCCTGCGGCCATACCAAGGCTCAAAGACGCTACGCCAAGCATGGTGATGTCCAGAAGTGTAACGGCAGCCCACGTAAAGATAATGGCCGCTAAGACAGCTAACGGAGTTGCCGCGTGCGTACGCACTGATGTTGGTCGCGTCACAAGTATTCGTACCACTACGCGTACTATTAGCGACAGTAAAATAAGCCATACGAATGCTCCAACGAGTCCTGTTGTTGCTATAACAGTCGCAATGGTACTGAAACCCCCACTGAACGTTACTGACCAGTGTGGCGCCATATTCATCGCATCCGTGCGATGCAATTCCCACATTTCCGCAAACGAGTGCGTACCACTGCCGATTACCATGTTCTTTGTCGATTCAGACCAATCTGACAAAGTAACGTGGATAGTCTCACCCACTGAAGGTCGAATATGCTCTACGCTCTTTCCGATGAACGGTCCGAGGCTGGCGCTCGTCAGTATTGCAAACAAGCCAACGGTGACAGCGACACCGATTAAAGCCCATGCTGGGTGCCACACACCTCCGTCAGCTCTCAAATACACCCACCCAATCAGAAGCAACACTCCGGCAAGGACGCCCCACAGCACAACCGGCGTCCCGATAAGCGCAAGTAAACTGAGTAGCCCGACAAGGACAGCGACCCCGCCTATTCGCGCAGAACGCTGTTCCAACACGTGTACATCAAGCAAAAAAGCCAACAGCAGAACCGCAGTGCCGGCAAAAAAGGAGAGAACAATAAACGAAACCGATGTAACGAGCGCGAGAAGAGCACCAGTAAGCGATACAAACACAATTCCCCCTGTGAGAGAAATGAGTAATAGTCGTTCAGTATTCTGCGTTCGCCCCAGAGACGCACCAATAACGAACAAGAGAGTAAGAAGTGCCAGCGAGAGCACACTGCCAAATTCACCAGCGAGCCCGAAAAGCGCATGTGATACGGAGGGAGCAAATATCGCCGATACGAGGGCGACGAGGGCGACGAGAACAAGGGAGCCAAACAATTCTCCTTTCAAGACTGCCGGATGAGCAGAGAAGATAAGAAGGGGGATCAAAAGAAGCGAGAAGAGCGAAAAAAATGCGGTCTCAAGTACTGTACCAGAAGCAAAATTGACCGCGCTGAGTACACCAGATACACCTACGAACAGTGTCAGGAGTACAAAGAGAGCACCGCTATAAAAACGTTTTGAATTCATGTCTTTCATACAAGAAAGTATACCAGAGAGATTGACAGGTACTGGTAAGTACAGGGCATGATATGCTTTAATCAATGAAGCAGATGTTGTTTATTGTGCTTGGATTTGTAGTCGGTGTGGCGGGAGGTGCTTTCCTTATGCCAACCGTCAACCAGTGGGCTGCAGGGCACATAGCTGTAGATGGCGCCCCACCGAAACCCCAGGACTTATTTCTGACAGGAGTAGTTGTTTCAGTCACCCCACATGGGCTTATCATTTCTCCCGATAGACACTCTGAAACGCTTATGTCGTTCGAACTCGCGCCAAAACTTTCTTCGAAGATATACGACAGCCCCGCTGCAGAGTACCACAATGGCGTTGTTGTAGATTTCACATTAGGATCAAAACAGATAGAGCCCGGTGACCGAGTTGGACTGAACTATGTTCTTGGAGAATCTGCCCTTATTGCAATCTCAGTAGTCATACATCCACAGCTATGAACCATTTTTCGTTCATACTCGCCATCGCGCTTGGTGTCAGTGCGTCTTTGAATGTCGCATTGATTCTTGCGCAGGAAGACATGACGGAGCAATCATCCGTTGACCTCCCAAGAACCGTGCAAGCGTCAGGAACAATCACTGCTTTCAGCCCAGAAAAACAAACATTGCAATTCCGGATAATTCGCAACGGAACCCCTGTCGATCTTAAAGTGTACTGGACTGACGAGACGCAGTGGTACAAACGTCAAGTATTTCAAAAAGACGGTGTTGTATACCACATGGTCGAGTCCAAAGGAAACGAATCAGAAGTACAAAGAGGAATGGGGGTTACTATTGCTCTGACGTGGTGGCGTGCCGACTCGAGCGGTATATGGGCGAAGAAAATCTGGTATGGTGATTTGCCTCAGCTTTGATTCGCAGAAACCCGTAACTTAACCGACTTGAACAGTAGTTGCCTCGCAATTATTGTTACACACAGAGCAACGACCCCCCACGTATCCTTTTTGATTGAACCACATCTAAAATCATAGGGTATGTTTATAAAAAAGACCATTGCACAACTCAACGCCACACTCAAAGACGTAACATCGACCGATGTACCGTGCGACTTCTATCGCGCACGTCTCGGTGCTGACCTGAAACTCGACTCGCTCTTGGAACTCTTCAAGCTCCCGCTACTAGAATGGAGTGATGTCGCACGCACGCCGTACCAAGAGCGGCTATTCCACAATGCTGATCGACATCTGGCGAAGATCATTCACCGTACCCCCCCTGCCCTGATCGCGCGCATGTATGACGACATCAGCAAGGAGCCTGTTACCCTGACAGGATCTCGTCCGCTCGTAGCCTGTACCACCACAGCTGAGACCGTGCAGTGGAGTACGTGGTGGCACACTCACGATATACTGCCGCTTACCGGAGAAGAAAGCATGCGCTTCACCGCACTCACTGCGGCGACATATGAGGTAGACTCGGTACTCGCCGACACAACAACCCTGACCCGTCTGCTTCCTGCACTTTCCGCAGAGTATGATATGAAGCGCATTGGATCCGTGCATGTACTCGATACCGATTTTACCGGTGCAGAGAATGTACTTGAACAATACGGTCTTCGCGACAGAACGCGCTGGTACCTCACCCCGCCTGAGGTAGGAATAACTGCGATGCGGAGTAATTCGGAAATGTTTGAAGCGGCACCAACGGTGATGGTCGAGAGTGTTGATGGCGAACTCGTAGTGACAACGCTCATCCCGCTGCCGTTACCACTCATCCGCTACCGCACGGGGATTCGGATCGAACCGGTAACCCTTCACGATGACGGTCGAGTCGAGACGTTCATACTCAATAGAACAAAAGAAAAACGCGGATAGCTACGCTCAACCCACTCAGAAGGGGTCTCACACAACTATCCGCGTGGACATTTCGTCTGTCCAGTAAAGAACTTTACGCTGCAGGTACCACACAGCTTGCCACGTTACTGCAACACAGATCACGATCACGAACGTGTACGCGATGATGTCGTAGAAACGCTGGTCCGACTGCAGCGCCGAAGCGGCACGATAGCCGATACCATAGTGTAGTCCCAGCGTCGGACTGCTCTCCGTAAGCACCAGGAGTGTCCAATTGGTAGCGGACACGAAGTAGAGCGCTTTGAAGTAGGTTGGTAGAAGCTGGACGGCAAGAATGTGACGTATGAACACCCATCGACCGCGCAAACCACTCGGTAGCATGGTCGAAAGGATATCGAGGTATTCTCGATCTTCTGTACGCTGGATCGAGCGGATGCCAATGAACTGCTCAGCCGAGAGCAACGTGAACATGAGCTGTCCGACGAACGTCACCCAGAACGCTATGAAGGGTTTCGGGAACTCACCGGTCACCGTGTACACGCTCAAAACTAGAAGGAGCGACACGGGTGAGAATCCACGAAGTACCGCAACATACACACGCAACGTCGTGTGCATAACCGGAAACGTGATGAGCACGAGTGCTACCACGAATCCGACCGAGCCAAGCACGAGTCCGACCAGGACTCGCAGTGCGCTCACACCGATATCAAGCCATGTGCGCGCCGTTACTAGTATCTCGGCCACACGAAGCGCCATATCCCATGGCATCGAGAGCACAAGCTGAAGTCTGGAAAACGTATACACAGTGCCTGCCCAGACGGTGAACAATACGATTGTGGTCACCACGAAGGCTGCCCACAGCATCCACGGCGGAGGATCAAATGAGCCGAGCACCCATTCGATCCCATATTGAAAGGTGCGTCGTTTCATTCGAGACTCCTTGGTTCTAGTGCAGCTAAGTACTGGTGGTGCTTTTGCGAACCAGCATATCGAAGGTGGTCAATTCGGCCACCAACTCTGATGCCGGATTATTCTGAAGTTCTTCGAATGTGCCGACCTGTACGATTCGTCCATTGTCTATGACCGCGACTCGGTCGGCGATGATACTAGCCTCTACTGGATCATGTGTCACAAAGATCGTGGTCTTTTGCGCTCGTCGCAGCAAGTCAGCCAGCTGATCTCGCATACGTCGACGCGTTATGACATCAACCGACGCAAGCGGTTCATCGAAGACACATACGTCGACACCCTGCGTGAGCACTCTCGCGATCGCGACCCGTTGCCGCTGTCCGCCAGAGAGCTGCTTTGGTAGGCAATGCCGAAGTTCGGTGAGCCCAGCAAACGCCAATATCGGTTCGATGACTGCAAGACGCTCGTGCCTCTGCTTCGGTACCCGGGCAACCTCAAGCGGAAACAGGAGGTTCCCTTCGACCGAACGATGTTGTAGCAATCCGAGCGTCTGTGGCACGTAGCCCACCTTGCGCTTATATGGACTTACGTCCGTCACATCGATATCATTGATATACACGCGGCCTTGCATCGGCTGCAGCGCACCGATGATGACACGGATGGCTGTTGTCTTGCCAGCCCCGTTCGGGCCGATAAGCGCCATGATCTCTCCATGCTCAACACGCAGGGAACAATCATGGAGTGAGCCGTGACACGCACTCAGCGCGTAGCCGGCATATACTCCCTGCATTTCAATCATGTGATTGATCTCCTGTTCGTGAGAATAGCTGTAGAGCTGCAAAATACTCCCAACGGATGGTACCATAAAAACGAAGACGGTCATAATGGTGTGTAGCAGCCGTTAGTGAACGCACTTCGACACACACAGAACGAAGAGTCTGAAAAGAAAAGCCGCCGCAGAGCGGCGACTAAGGTATTTGGAGGCACGCCGTTGGTGCCTACAGCGGATCATACCCGTTCAGAGGAAACTGATACGAGGGGTTGTCGTTGTAGAAGCGGAAGAACTCCGCGATGCGCTGCCGCATCACCGCATTCGTGTCAATCTCACTCAACATGCTTTCGTGCAGGGTTTTCACCCAGAAGGCTTTGACCCCGAATTGATCTGCCGGATGCTTCACCTTCTTCTCTAGGCCAACCATCTTGGCGAGGTGGGCAACGTACTCTTCGGGGTGTGTGTCGAGGTACGCAAACGCACGGCGAGTGACCTGAACAAAGGCCCGAACCGCATCGCGATTCGCCTTCAGGAAATCCTGACGCACGGTTATCCCGCTCGTTACCGGCAGCAGGAATTCCTTATTGGCAAGCACGATACGGTACTTGCCGGTGGCAAGCATTGGCCCCGCAACGATATCGGACAGCATGACGAGATCAACCTCGCCAAGCTCAAACGCACTTTTACGCTTCGGCGTTCCGCCCAACGGCACAGCGTGCAGCACCTGCTGCGATGTCACCCCTTCGGGTAAATCGGAGCCGATGCATCGAAGTGGTGTATTAATTCTGTTTTGTGAAAAGTGGGCACGAACCATGGTTGGCCCGAGCCCTTTTGGCACACCGTTGGCACATCGTTGTACGGCCATCTTAACGCCACCAAAGGCGGCACGCGAGATGCGCTTGTCGTCTTTGTGAGCGAGTAAAACGAGTCCTGGGTGTCGCGTGAACACAGCAACAACCGTGCATTTCACCTTGAAGCGCGGACATAAGCCGTAGAGACTGACCGACGAAACGATTTGTAATTCCCCGTTCCTGAGCCCGCCGAGTATCCCGTGGACGCTGAGTTTGCCCGCATGCCACAGGCGTACACAGAGACCGGCCTCCTTGAACCAGCCTTTCTTGTGCGCCACCTCATAGGGCACCTCGGCAGAGCTATTTCCAAATAAGCCAATTGTCATTGAGCCTTGAGGGCAAATCTTTTCGGCACTCGCGGGGACTGCGATTCCCCAGACCACCAGCAACGACGTCAGAAACTGGAAAATTTTCATTGAATGTACTCCTTTCCTCTTTTCGATGATCGCGAACACACTACGAACATCCAACAAGAGGGATGATAGTAAAGGCGGAATACTTTGTCAATACGCGCAACGTGCTACACTGCATTGCAAATGGACGCACAATCTTCAACAAACAATACACCTAATAGTTGGGGTGCGCGTGAAGGTACTGCATTACAAGAATTGGTGATTTTGTCATCAAGCGGTACCACTGGGAAGCCGAAGCTCGTACTAAGTAGAGATCCTGTTACCGAGCAGGCTCGTGAATGGTTGTACGCGTCGTTTGCTGACTATTGCGGAATCATGAAGCGTCGATGCGTTGCTCTTTATACAGTGGTGTTCGTACTACGCAATCGTCGCGAACCAACACGTCTCTTGTTTGTCGATCGTGATGAGCTTACTAAACCAGGCGTTGATGCTGCGATCAAAGATTTCAATCCGATCACACTCAGCGCATCAGGAAGTGGCTTGTTGTATGCACTTCCGTACATAGGCACTAGTGTACAGAACGTCTCGTGCATTTCGCTTGTCTCGGAAACTGTATCTTCGGTGCTTCTGTCACAGTTGCGCGAAAGATTTCCGCACGCCGAGCTCCAATTGCGATATGGTACCTCTGATTTTGGCAGCACAGTAGGAATCAGTTGTCCGCATATAACCGAGCGATACACCATGCGCGATGCCGGAACAGCTGTTCATTCACCTTATAAGCTCACTATTGAAGAACCTGATGATGACGGTGTTGGTGAGATAGTCATTATTGCAGACGGTCAAGAAATACGACCCGGCGACTACGGAAAATGTATCAACGAGCCGTGCACATGCGGTGCACAACAGACCGTGCTCATACTCGGTCGCTACAATCAGATACCTTGCCGTGGTGCTCTGTTCCTACCCCAAGAGGTAGAGCGTGTCATCGAACAACTGCGACACTATATTAATGACTATCGAATGCGCATAGGAGAGACTTGGGATGCTCGCGGAGAAACGTGCGGCATTGTACGCATCACCGTCGTACCGACGCCATATGCACAGCAAAACCCCGAGGAAAGTAAGCACGCTATTACGACATACGTTGCGCGTGCACTTAAAATTACACCGACACGGACGCTCAGTGATCTGATCGCATCTGGCACATTCCTTCCTGTCGAACTTTCATTCACTCCCAACTTCTCTCCTGAAACCAAAGCCGTGCGGGTCGCACCGGATCAGATACCTTGAGAACGATTCCAGCGGCACATTTACTCTGTTCAACGCTCTCGTACTACTACAGCGGTGGAGATGCTTAGGTGGTTATAGCTACAGGCATGAAGGCTTATCCTTTGCTTTACTCGAGAAAGCCACCGCATGTCACGTACAACTCTTCAGGGGCTGTTTGCGCTATTTGTTCTGCTGGTATAGGGATTAACGATATACATGCATTAGCATGTGCTTGTGTTGTGCTGGCCGGTACACCCCCCACCTCCTTTAGAGACACCGTTACCTGAGTAATGGCAACACCAACTACTGCCATCACTATGCTAGCGAAGGCAAAAAGCTTCTGCCGTGGAAATTGTCGTCCCTTCATCAACTCAAGTATCGCAAATACTCGTATACTCAGCAAGCGATTCCAGATTGGATTGTTTTGCGTGAGATGTGGTGCGAAATTCCTCCTCTTTTACAACTTTTCCAAGTCGAGAATAACGTGTCTGCAACGATAAGCAGCAGCTGTAGCCTTTTGCGACCTCACGCCGCAGTAAGCGCACAGCACGTTAACGTTGTATTGTGCGCACCGCTTCCATAAGTTGGCTGCCAATAATAGCACTATGCGATTCATAGATGTCCATACTGGATTGTCGTAAGAGTTCACGCTTTTTGTCTGAAACCGAAATGATAGAAACGCCGTCGCGAGATAACCTCTCTTTTGTCTGTTCCGCAAGTGAGATAGACGCCGCTCTCTCAGTACGGGCAGCAGCCAGGACTGCAGCCCGCAGTCCTTCTTGATGAGCCGGCTTCAGGTGCGAGAAAAACGCATCGCTCGCGAACATAATCGTGACGAGCGGTGTATGCTTGGTTTCTATAATCGATTGTATACTTGTGACTTCGGGCAGCGCAGCAATGCGTGTATAAACAACCTCAACACCGTCAGCTGATATGACCGTTTCGTCGGTGATTGGCACTGCTCCCGCAGAGAACGTAGTGAGGCCGTCCTGCACCACATCAAGGTGCGCCCACGGTGAAATAATTGTTGAACCTGCTAGATCGGATACATCCGTCGCGCTGTTTTTTTTACGAAGGGCAACGACGCGAAAGCCTCCAGAAAGCGTATATGCGAGTGCCTGCACTGATGTTTTGCGTGATATAGATTCAAGCAGTGTCTCGCCCGCACTACCATCAAGAAAAGAAAAGAGGGTATTGTGGTCACGGAACAGAAATGGCAGAAGAATAACATCCGTCTCAGGAACATCTGCCGAGAACTCGGACGTCGGTATGGCGCTCACGTCGATGAGATTCTGCGCCATCAATTCCTCGATATCGGCACGCGTCAGGTCGGATTGCGACATACCGAGGTCGTTTGGAGTCAACACCTCGAGAGCTAATTCACCGTTGGTTTGTTCGTGAAGTGTTGCCCTAAACACATCGTTCGCGGCGTCAAACACGGATGTTGGCTCATGCGCAATCAAGAAACGGACAGTGGTTATCTCGGAAGCTCCAATATGATAGTGACGCACAAATATGACCACAAATCCTATGATCAGGATACTACCGAGGCTGAGCAAGAGTACGCGCTTCATACTGTGTAGCATATCATGTCTCGTGTGCCCACCATAGGCTTTGAACTCGATTTGCCCCTACAATTGACTGCGCAGAGAGAAACACTGTATACTCTTATATTATGTGGACTCGAGTGCGCGCCATTCTTGCCATGCTCTGTGTTGGTGTCGCAGGGTTCATATTTGGAGTACTTTTTGCAAATACGGGTTCATTTTCGAATGTAAAAACAATAGTAGCTCAAAAAGGCGTCAATGCGCTTTTTGCTATACTAGTGCAGACAAACCAATCGTGTGAAGTTCCGGCGAGAAACCAAAGTAATGAGGATGAGATTTTCTTTCTGAGCTGTGGTGGAATCTTTTAAATCACCGTTGCGCCTTGCTCTCTCACTGATTCTCCTTTCCTTCGTGAGCATCGGCGTATTCGCTGCAATGCATGTTGTACCAGACCCATGGTCGGACCAAGCGTACTTCGCCAGTGCGCTTGCTCAACACAATGTGATTACCACGGTACGTATCGGCGATACACACTATCGGGTTGTGTATGGCCACGTGATACCAAATACCGAACAGGTCTCTTTGAGAGAAGAGCGGGCTGTGCTCGCGCTCGCATACGAACACACCATGGCGATCCGCTCCCCTCTGGGCGCTCTGCCTGGTATTGATCTCGATGAATTTGAACGAGCGGTCGATGTGCTTGAGCGCTCACGAAGCGTACTCGTCACAGTTCAGCAAACACAAAAAGAGCACGACGCGATCCGTCGTGCGTTGTATCCGATACGCTTTCTCCGGGCAGCCGCTGAAGCGGAGCGGGCCCGGCGTGCATTTACCCATTCGGGCTCGATGGCCGATGCTATGCATTATCGTCAACAGCTCACGGAGATGCTCGACGCTTATCGTCACGATATAGGACGTTTCTCTCAGGCATTCATTGACCTCGTGCCCCGTGATGCGCCGAGTTATGCGACCGAACAAGAGAAAGTGTCGTACGACAGTATGCGAGCGTCCTTTACCGTATTGCGCGAACGCATTGAGGACCTTGGTGAGCAACACCGCGCACGTATAGCATGCGTGCGCGGTGTTACGCACGCATGCTCATCTCGAGATCTTTCCCTTCCTCAGTTTGCAATACCCACAACAGGAACCGTTGAAGAAATCGACGAGGAAATATGGCAAGAGACTATTGCTGAAATCCGTGCGATATACCTTGCATCGGGCGGAATCGCGACAGAGCCGGTCGTGTACGTACTCGCCAAGAGCGTATGCGTGGACCCGCAGCGGGTGCCGCCTTTCTTCGTGTTCCGAGAACATGCAGAGGAAACCTTTCCGATCCCCGTCGGCAACCTGCGCTTCATTGATGCTACCGAGTATACACATGAACCGTACTTGGCAGCCCACGTTCGCCATGGCGTGCGATTCGTCCTCTTGAATGAACTCAATCACTATAGCTGTATGCGGTCCAATGAAGATGTCGGGCGCTTGTATGCAATGCGCACCGTACGCAGGTATGCTCTAGAGCATCCGCTCAGTGACCACATCCGTGACGACGCCACGCGTCAGAGACTCGCGGATATCGAGTCACGCATCACGTCATCTTGGGTGAAAGAGACTGACACGCTTGCGTACACACAACTCGCGTTACAGACCATCGACCAGACACCACAAAGCCACAGTGCCGAATCAGTGATTGATATGGCTGTGGAAGTTCACGCTCGAAGTGCAGGGTTCGCTGAAACGATCGAGCGTATTGCTTACCTCAACAACGAAACTACAACAAATGTCGAATTCACGCCCGTTCCTGCTATACAACTTTTTTATGTCCGTAGCGGCTTCTTCGCTCTGAGTGCGGCGTCAAATGCAACATTTGGCGATACTGATGAACTCGTACTCGAAGCGGAGAGCCGTGCAGATCCCTTTCTGTATTATACCGATCTTTCGCCAGAAGAACGTGCGAGGGCGCGCCACGATGTACAGCACTACAAGGACGTCTTTGAGAGTTCGATATAGCTGTCATTAAATGATAGTATAACGGTGTGATGTCTCACCAGAATGATGTGAAAGCCAGAGTTGCTGACGCATATGAGCGCGCGCAGCTTGCAGTGCCAGAAAAAACACGATCGCTTGAACGGTACCTAACACTACTTGAACACGCGCAGGACCTCATTCGTACCACGGACGCACGCGTCTTCTCGACAAGTTTCGACGGTTCGAATGCCGATATGCCAATATATGGGCGTGCGCGGAACTGGCAGTGGGCTAGTCTGCACCATTTTCTTCGAGCGCGTCGCGCCCTCGGCGTACTCGTACGTCTGCCATTGTTCTGGCAAGTAGAACCGCTCATATTCAACGCGTGTAAAGATGCGGGAGGATTTCCATTTGTGAATGATGTTGCAAACATGCCTGTAGGACGGCTTGCTGTTACTGAAGCGAACGTAAACACGATCCTGACGACAGTGCAGGGCGCGCAGGGATTTAGCAGACACTTGGTGGAACGCAACACCCCCTTCCCCCCAAACTGGTTCGTGGTACATCAGTTGAGCGACACTCCCATTCAACTCCCGTACCTGATGCGTCCCGGACTCATCGTGCATAACGAAGTGCATCTCTTTCCCGGGATACCACTTTTCTATCAATGTGCGGCCCTTGCCGAGTCCAGACAACTACATTTCCATGTGGCGGATGGATTTATTGTAGACAGTAGCGAAACCCAGAAAGAAATTACGGTGACCGGAACGCCGGATGATGTGCTGCCACTTTACCACTGCAAGCTACCCTACCAGCTTGCGGATGTTCCCTCGTCCGTCTGTGCGTGCAAAGAACGTATCGTATCGCTCATCTGGTAACCCATATGCTCTCCTTCCAGCAACGCAAAGAATTACTTGCACACTGTACCGCACAGAATGCTCCCAGCAGCTTCTACCGAAAGCACTATCGCCTCTCTGTCAACACACCTGATTTCATACCTGCGACAGAGCAAGAATGGCAACAGTTGCCGATCGTCACTAAAGGCAACCTGAGTGCCAGCACACTGGAAAAGCGATCGTTCCTTCCATTAAACACGCTTGACCATATGCGCGCCTCTTCAGGAACGAGCGGCAAGGCGCCGCTGTTCTCGCCTCGTACGCACGTGCGCAACATGGACTATCGTCTTGCCTACTTTGATTTTTCGGCGCCATTCCTCGCCTTCGGGGTCCCGATGATGCCGCACTGGCATGAGCAGTTCCAGACGGAACACGGCGGGGACCCACGCGTCATAAGTTACGATCCGCGATATCCGGAGATGTCTGCACGACTGGCGGCAACAGTCGGCGTCGAGGGCGTCTCGCTGTTCGCCTACCACGTTCGGGCGGCCGGCGACGCATTACGCGCGGTCGGCATCGCTGAGCGCATCCGTTTTCTCGAAGTGACCGGCGAGGTCTGCTCCCGAGCACTCTATGAGTATATGCGGGGAACATTCCCGAATGCGACGATCGTTCAGTCATACGGCGCAAGCGAGGTAGAGGATGTACACATCGGTATGCCATGCCGTCCGATGACCGGCGAAGAACCTCTCGCCCTCTACCACCCGAAGTCAACTCACTTTCTTGAGATCATCGATCCAGTGACGGAACGCGTGGTACCTATGGAAGCAGGGGTGGAAGGTGATCTGCTTATCACTGCATATCCGGGCGAGCCGGCCGCATTCCCCCTTATCCGATTTCGGATCGGAGACACAATTCGGATTGTAGAGTCGGATTGCTCGCATAAGGACATCGCATTTACCGTGCTCGGTCGTACCGAACTCGACTTCCTCAAGCTAGAAGGCGGTATACTGCGAGCAGACGAGGTGGAGCGTGTGTTGCGGACAATGCCCGACCTTATGACCGATGAGTTCGAACTGCATCGGTACGAGCGACGAACCCCGCACGGCCCTCGTACATATATCGATTTGAAGGTCCGTGTACGCCCCGGCGCACGGCTTCCGGAGGATATAGGAAACAGTGTTGCTACCCGATTGCGAGTTGGTCCCGCCCAGACATATTCAGATGGTGTTGCGGCGGGCAGATATCTCCCCCTAACCTGCACGGAACTTATCGACGAACCGAGCAGCCGAAAACGCCAGCGGCTGATATCGCACACAGATTGAACCACCATAGTATGCATATGCCCCCAAAATACAGCAGCGCGCTCACGTTCTTTGTGTGTGCGCTCATGTTCGCGTCCGTAGTGCTGCTCGTGACGCACCAGAGAAGCTATGTTGAAGCAATGCTTGAACACCACAACATGCACGAGACGGTGTATGTGCGCGGCAATCCTGTTACCTTGGTTGGGGGCAGGGTTGGGTCGCATGCAGTGAGTGATGCCGATGTGCAAACAGCTCGACGTACTGCGTTACTCTTACTTGAAGCCCGTACTACTCCCTTGCTCGCAATCGCGGGAACCGATCCGGAGCAGTTGCACCGCGCGATAGACCGTCTTGAGGACGTGCAGCGCATGCTCGCCGACCACCAGACAGACCCGTCTGATATCTCGAACGTGAATGCATTGTATCCAATACCCTTCCTGCGATCGCTTGCCGAATTGGAAGTACAACGCCTGATTTTCCTGGAGGAACGATCAGACGCTGCCGCACGCGCATATGAAGCCGCCCTGTTCAAGGCAATTACCATCGGGAAGGTAGAGGCTGAACGCTTCACAACTGCACTTTCGCAAAGCATTTCAGCATTGCATGAACGCGCCGCAGGTTTTCCAGATCTGTATTCTTTATCCGGCACGATCTCGCGAAAGTCTCTACTCGCGGCTCTTCCTGTATTAGAGAAACGATTCGATCAGGTGGCATTAGTCGCGCATGAACGACGTGAGTGTCGCCTAGAGCTTCGTAGGTGTCGTGCGCTCCCCGAACTGAATGAGAACGTGCACAAACCGTCCGTCGATGTACCTTTACCGTCTTCAGATATCCGCACATCCCTTGAGGAGTACGCTCGGCCACTCCTGCAGCAGGAGCGTGCAGCGTATGCAGTATTGGATGATGGTGTGTGTACGCGAGAACTTGGGTCTCCGACCGTATACATGCGCTTCCCCGGCCGGACTCCCGCGGACGGCAGTCGGGCATACTTCCTGACAGACGCACTATACCTTGCGCCAACGCACACCGAACAGACAGGCACGGTGCAGTACCTCTTGCGAGAACGTGGCGTCCAGTACATCCCCGTTCTCCCGCTCTCATTCTATGTCTGTCCGGAAAGCCAATACGACCTCGGTCGACTCGCCGTCATTGCAGAGGGTCTACACTTTTCCCGCCAACACGCCGAGATTCTTCCTAGGATGCGAGAAACGCTTCTCACGCAGATTGATGTGCATTTTGCAGATATAGAGGACTACATCTCAACAGCGCTCACACTCAACACCCTCTCGGAAGAGGAGCGGCGGGCAATCGAGCAGCTATACTTGATGGCCCGTGACCGGAGCGCCCATATGGATGCACTCGTGCGTGTCATCGCGAGCGTGATTGAAAATATGATAGTGAAAGCGGAATCAGGTGTACCATTTCAGACCGCAGCGGACAATCTCTTCATAACACATAGCGCATTCCCGTCTCTCTTCCTGACACACAGCCCAGGTGCGGGTGCCGCACCATTACATCTCACGGTGCACGACCAGCGAGGTACTGAACAATTCCTGCAGAAGCACACGCTTTATAGTGACACTATAAGTGAGGTGACATTTGCTGAGATTATGGAGGACTTTTCCATTGTACGAGAACTGGACACAATTTGAGTATGTTTCGCCACGTCGTGGCACCCGCACCCGGGCTGTGTCTAAAAAAGCAGTTCGCTGAAATTAGAACCAGTGGAAAAATGTGCCTCGTGTCCTAAGAGGTGCATGAATATATGGCACTCATCGTTTGAAATGCGCTGCTCTCTCGGACTCTCGGCAATTTCTTGCATAGCCTCTCCGACTCCTAAAAGCAAGAGGAGCACTGCCCCAGTAAGTACAATTTGTATAATTAACCGCGAGACCGTCCGGCAAGGAAACCAATGAGCGCTCCGATTATAAGGGCGCCGACGATATAAAGAAGTATCGTGGTGGTACTCGTAGAACGAGTTCCTTCTTCAGGTGGCAAAACTGGCAATGTAAACGTCTCTTCCGCAATGCTCTCTCCGTCATTTTGAAAACGAACAGAAAGTTCATACTCTCCTGCTTCAGGAAATGAGTAGAGTATCCCCGCCGCACCAAATTCTGGCTGACTTATTCCTCCCGCAAAGTACGCCTTACTTTCTTTTGTAAGCCGAACCCACACATCAGAAAACGGTATTGGTTTCCCGCTTTCCTCATCAAAGAGAAGGAAGTCGAGGCGCGTCTGTGTGCCGACGGCAACGTCAGCGGGCGAATAGCCGATATCAAAACGATAGCCATTAACGACGCGCTCCAGTGATGTGCCTGTAGCGTGTGCCGAGGCGTACAGTGGCACCACAGCAGTAATAACGGTTAAAAACAGACCAAAAATAAGCTTCATACGGCTACTCTACCACAGATATTTGTGTCTGTTCACCCGCCAAACACTTCTCTCCCCATTCATCAGGAAGAAGGCTGCAAAGTTTTTTAAATTCAATACTTCCCTCTTTAAAATTGTACGATGCGTAAAAAAGCAACTCATTCCAGCATGCGTCCCCGACATTGTATTTCTCAGAGAGCGAGCAAATACGTGCGGCATCTTCAGATTTTCGCCAGTCGGTCTCGACCAGCCTCGAAGCTGCATTCGCGAAACACTGGCCTCGGCGCTCTTCCGGAATACCTGGACAAAAATCCTCTGCCCACTCAGGACGCAAGCCTGACTGCGCGGTTAGTATGTAAAATAGCCCTGCGTAACAACGCCACTCTTGGTATGCGTCAGTGAATCGTGAACAAAATGCTACTGTACCCTCAGGCGTGCCGATCTCTTCTCTTGAAAACGGCCAACTTTCAGTGATGCATGACCCCCGATATTCTCCGATGAATGTTTCGCAAAATGCATTCGCTTCAGATGCATTTTCAAGCTCTTTTCCTTTAATGAGCGCAAAATCTTCCGGTTCGAGCGGCTGGAAGAGTTGCATAAATGCACCGTCATAGCAAAGCTGGCGCATATCACGATGTGCATCATGAATTGCTATTTCATCGCAAAGAGCGAGCGATTTTTGAATATTCGCCGCCGTCGCGTACATAGTGAGGTGTCCAAGAGCGTGAGTACACGTCGCCTGTTCAAGTCCGGTCGGACTCCATCCTTCACGTGGCTCACACACTCCAGTAAGTTCTTTTTTTAATTCATCCACGCTCGCATCAGGGAGCGTTTCGGCTTTAAAACGGGCCTGAAA
>Ga0210057_1003905_pt1 | contig 20185 bp, 21 predicted proteins | sample CryGeyCG2114_010_2_FD_183968 | JGI IMG/M metagenome (GOLD analysis project Ga0210057, IMG submission 183968) | Groundwater microbial communities from aquifer - Crystal Geyser CG10_big_fil_rev_8/21/14_0.10 (SPAdes) (version 2) | ecosystem: Environmental > Aquatic > Deep subsurface > Groundwater ...
TGCGCCCGAAATTCCCGTCGGTCAAAACGAAATCATTTCAAGCATTGAGATTATCTACAAAATAAAATAACAAACCGCGGCCTTTTGTGGCTTTTGTCCAAAGAGAGCGGGTGGCGAGCCTAGCCTTTGACTTTTTCGCCGTAAATCGTTAATTTAATGGTAGTAGTTCCCCCTCTTCAGGAGAAAGGAGAAGGAAATGCGCTCTTCGCTGAAGATTGTGTCGGATCTGCGCTCTTTTCTCCGGAAAAGGGTGCAGACCGTGAAGGAGGCGGAGGAGCTTCAGAAAGTTCTTGCTGAAGCTCGCCGTTTGCGTCTGGACGAGATCCGGGCGCGGGCGCTTCAAAACATCCTCTTCCAGCTGGCGCCCCAAATGGAAGAGGCCGAGTCTCTGCTTTCAACCAAGGCGGAGACAAAGGATTGTAACCGAAATGGCGCTTCCGGAAAGAAGACGCCCGCGTGACTTTCGTATGACACGCGGGCGTTTCCCCTTTTGAAGCGGAAAAAACTTTTTCGTCCGCGAATCTTGCCTTCTTTCGGAAGAAGACCTCTCTACGGTTATTTTCGTAATTTTCTTGCCATAAAACAAAGGTAACCACAGCCCGGCATTTTTTCTGGAGGATTTGTTTGTATAATTAAGAGAATGTATGTATCCGAAAAACAGCTCAAGGAATTTATTTTAGATTCAGGCCTGGTTACCGGCGTTGATTTTGAGAAGGCGGAGGAAGAGGCCAAAAGAAAAGAGGTCCGGCCGAGAGATATATTGGTCAATCAGGGGAAATTATCCGACGACGACTTGAGAAGAATTCAGGCCAGCGTTTTGGGTATTCCTTTCGTTGATTTGAAAGACACAAAAATTCCGTTTGAGGTCCTTTCTCTTATTCCGGAACCGATTGCTCGCAGTAACAATATCGTGGCTTTCAAAAAATCCGGAGATTCTCTGGAAGTGGCCATGCTTGATGTTGACAACCTGCGGGCCATTGATTTTGTCAAGAAGAAAGTCGGGTTGAAAATCCTTCCGCGCCTCTCGGACACGGGTTCCATAAAAAGCGCTTTGGTTCAGTACCAAAAAAGTCTGAAAGCGGAATTCGGGGATATCATCCAAAAAGAATCCTTGTCAATCAAAACGCTTGTTCCCGAAAAAGACGGAGAAGAAAGCGAAAAAGATCTCAAAAAACTGGCGGAAGACCTGCCGATAGTTCGCATTGTGGACACTCTCCTTAAACACGCCATTATCCAGAACGCCTCGGATATTCATATTGAACCCATGGAAAAAGACCTTCTTATCAGATATCGTCTTGATGGCATTTTGCATGACGCCATGATTTTGCCTCAAAACGCCGCTCCCGGCATCAGCGCCAGAATAAAAGTTCTTTCCCGAATGAAGCTTGACGAGAAAAGACTGCCCCAGGACGGCCGATTCAAAATTGAGGCTGACAACCAAAAAGTCTCCTTTCGCGTATCTATTCTGCCGACTTTTTTCGGAGAAAAAATCGTTATGCGGCTTTTGAAAGAAAGTTCGGCTCGTTTCAGTCTGGAAGAAATGGGTTTTCACGGAGAGGCGCTGGAGCTTGTTCATTACGCCACCAAGCAAAAAACAGGAACAATTCTGGCCACCGGCCCGACAGGTTCTGGCAAAACCACTACCTTGTATTCAATTCTTGATATTCTCAATGTGCCCGAGGTTAATATCTCCACCATAGAGGACCCGATTGAATATCAGGTTCCGAGAATCAACCAGACGCAGGTGCGTCCCGACATCGGTTTTACTTTTTCAAACGGTCTTCGTACGCTTGTTCGTCAGGACCCGGACATTATCATGGTCGGCGAAATCAGAGATAACGAGACGGCTTCTTTGGCCACCAACGCCGCTCTTACCGGCCACTTGGTCTTGTCCACCCTTCACACAAACTCCGCCGCCGGAGCCATCCCGCGTCTTATAGATATGGATGTGGAGCCTTTTCTTTTGGTCTCAACTCTGAAAGTTATTCTCGGGCAAAGGCTGGTCAGAAGGCTCTGCGATAAAAGGAAAAAAAAGTTTCTGTCAAAGAAACAGCTTGACTCTTTGAACGAATCCGTTGACCTCGTCCGGGTTTTGAATTTTCTGAAAAAGGAAAAAATTATTGATTCAAAAATAACAAACTGGGAGAAAATCCCTTTCTACGACCCCCTAGAGGACAAAAATTGCCCGGATGGCTACAAAGGCAGGCAGGGTATACACGAGGTTCTGCGGGTTACCGACACCGTCAAAGAGCTCATCATTTCCGGCGCTACCGCCGAGAAAGTTGAAGAGCAGGCTAAAAAGGAAGGCATGATAACAATGATTGAAGACGGTATTTTCAAGGCTGTTCAAGGAACCACCACTATTGAAGAAGTTTTAAGAGTTATTTCCGAATAATATGTCAAAATTCAAAGTTGTAACGCTTTCCGAATCAGGCCGAAAAGAAGAGAAAATTTTTGAATCCGGAAGCAGAAGCTCTCTCTACGACCAGCTGAAAATAAAAGGCCTTAACCCCGTCTCCATTCAGGAAGCAAATGGCGCTTTCTCTTTTAATTTTCAAAAGCTGAATGCTTTGGTCAGCACCATCAAAACAAATGAAAAAATTCTTTTTGCCAGAAATCTGGGGGCCATGCTTGAGGCCGGACTTCCCGTTTCTCGGGCTTTGTTTGTTATCGGCAAGCAGACCAAAAACCAAAAATTCAAAGGCATTCTGGAATCGGTCAGGGAGGATATCAAAAAAGGCGACGGGCTTAGCTCTTCTCTGTCAAAACACAAGGAAGCCTTTTCCATGATTTTAGTTTCCATGGTCAAAGCCGGGGAAGAAAGCGGAAGTTTGTCGGAATCGCTTAAAATCGTGGCTGACCAGATGGAAAAATCCTATCTGTTGAAAAAAAAGGTCAGAGGCGCCTTGATGTATCCGGGTATTATTCTCGGCGTCATGATTATTATCGGCGTTCTGATGCTTATTTATGTCGTTCCGACCCTGACGCAGACATTCAAAGAGCTTTCCATTGACCTACCTCTCTCCACCAGGTCCATCATCTTTGTCAGCGATTTTCTCCAGAATCACACGCTCTTTTTCGTCCTTTTGATTCTGGCTTTTATCTCGGGTCTCTACGCTTCTGTCAAAAACCCAAAGGGCAAAAGGGTTTTGGATTTTGTTTTTCTTCACACTCCCATTATCTCCGGACTGGTCAAAGAAACAAACTCGGCCCGAACTGCCAGAACCCTCTCATCACTTCTTTCTTCCGGTGTTCCGGTCGTAAGCTCCATTAATATCACCAAGGATGTCGTTCAAAATTCTTACTATAAAGAAGTTTTAAGCCTGGCCGAAGAAAAAATCCAGAAAGGAATTCTGCTCTCAAAAATTTTTGAAGAGGCCCCGGACATTTTTCCGGTTTTTGTCAGTGAAATGGTCAGCGTCGGCGAGGAAACCGGAAAGATGTCCGACATGCTCCAAAAAGTGGCCGTTTTTTACGAAGAATCCATAGACCAAAAAACAAAAAATATGTCCACCATCATTGAGCCTTTTCTGATGGTCTTTATCGGCGCGGCCGTCGGCTTCTTCGCCCTTTCAATGATTGCGCCGACATATTCTTTGGTTGACGGGCTTTAAGATGAAAAAAAAGAAAAGTTTTGAAAAAGCTTGCGGCTTCAGCCTGATTGAGATCCTTATCTCCGCCTCTCTTTTAATCGCCGTCTCCCTTGTTGTTTTCAGCGTTTTCAGGTCGTTTGACGAAGCCGCGGCTCTGGATAAAGACGCCTCAAACATCATCTCCGTCCTTGAGCGGGCCCGCAAAGAAACTTTATTTTCCAAAAACTCCCTGTCTTACGGCGTCAGATTCAATGCCGATGAAATCATTTTTTTTGAGGGAGAATTTTTTGACGGCGCAAACCCCGACAATATCAGCGTCAAACTGCATCCCAAGATTTTTATCTCCGATATCAGTTTGACGAACGCCACAACCAGCCTCTCTTTCAAAAGACTTTCGGGAGAGGCCGGAGGAAGCGGAACGATAACTCTCCAAAGCCGCGCCAACAGCTTCAAAACGAGAGTCATTAGCATTGAAGAAACGGGCCTGGTCAAATGATTTCAAAAAATACCAAAACAAAAGGCATCAGTTTGATTGAAGTCGTCGTGGGTCTGGCCATTATTGGGTCGGCTCTTGTCGGGCTGATTTCGGCCTACAACGCTTTTTTGAAGACGGCTCTTCAGAATACGAAAAAAATCCAAAGCGCTTATATTTTAGAAGAAGGCGTTGAAGCCATTCGCTCCATCAGGGACAAAAGCTGGAGCAATATCTCCGGCCTTGCCAGCGGTTTAAGCTACGGCCTTTCTTTCACAAACTCTGTCTGGGCGACCACCACCACGCAGTTTGTCGGCGATGGTTTTTATAGAAGATTTGAAGTTTTTGATGTCTATCGCGACGCAAACAATGACATTGCCTCTTCCGGGACGCTTTCTGTCGGCACGAAACTTTTCAAAGTCAGTGTGGAGTATCGGGAAGGAGTCGCCACGACGACAAAATCCGTCAGTTTTTATTTAGCCGAAATTTTTTAGAGCAATGACTTTTTTTTACGCCCGAACAAAAAACCTCAAAAAAAGAAATTCCGAAAAACGGAGAGGCTTCACTTTGATTGAAATGATTATTTATACGAGCATTCTTTCCGCCGTCTTTGTTTTGGTTGTGAACACCTTGCTCTTAATTTCCCGTTCTTATCGTTCCATAAAATTAACCAATGACATAAACAACTCAGCTTCGCTTTCTTTGGAACGGCTGACCAGAGAAATCAGACTGGCCGAAAGCGTTAATGCCGGCTCCAGTATTCTGGGCGCTCATCCCGGCTCGCTTGTCTTGAACACCACGGAAGAAGGCTCTCCTGCAACTTTGAATTTTTTTCTGGAGGACGACGCTCTTAAATTAAGCAAAGACGGCCTTCTCTCCGGCCTTTTGACCAGAGATAACATTGAAGTCAGCAACCTGGTTTTCAAATTAAGTTCCGGGGAAAATTCGGAGATGGTCAAGATAGAAATGACTTTAACGGGCAGTGAAAAGGGAATGATAAAAAGCGACAATTTTTACACCAGCGCCGTTTTAAGAGGTTCTTACTGAAATTAATATGAATTCCGGAAAAGATAAAAATTTAAAAAGAGGACAAGCCGTCATTACCGCCGTGGTTTTTTTCCTGCTTGTCTCCATGACCGTCGTTCTCGGGGTCTCAAGACCGGTCTATCGGGAAGTCCGTCTTTCCCGGGACACTCTTTTTTCCAAAGAAAGTTTTTTTCTGGCTGAAAGCGGACAAGAAGATGTCATCTTCAGGCTCAAAAACGCTCTGGCAGTTTCCGACATTGAGACCCTCTCTCTCGGTTCTTCCACGGCCGAGACCGTCATTCTTGACGAAAGCGGCTCAAAAACGATAACTTCCACCGCCACCTCAAGTTCCTTGGTCAGAAAACTTCAGACGAAGCTTGATTTAGGGCAAGGCTTTTCTTTCAATTACGGTGTTCAGGTCGGCGAGGGTGGCGTTCATATGAAAAACACTTCCAAAATTCAGGGAAATGTTTTCACAAGCGGCCCGATTACCGCGGAAAACAGCCCCATTATAAACGGAGACGCTATTTCCGCGGGGCCGTCAGGCTTGATAGAAGACATTGAAGTTCTGGCCAACGCCTATTCCCACACTATCAGAGACTCCTATGTCGGAGGCGACGCTTTTTATCAAATAATTTCGGGGACCTCGGTCGCGGGCACGAGTTACCCGGGAAGCTCCGACCAGGCCACGACCAGCCTGCCGATTCCGGATTCTCAAATTGAAATTTGGAAAGCCGATGCCGAGGCGGGCGGAGTCTCCACTCTCTGCACCATTACCACAAGTACGACAATTGGCCCCAATAAATTCAACTGCTCCAAACTTCTTATCAAAGGAAGTCCGACCGTTACTTTTGCGGGCCATGTCTTTGTGGACGGGGATATTGAATTTGATAACACCGCCAACATCGTTATCTCTCCTTCTTTGGGCGGAAACAGCGTAGCCATTATAGCCCACGATGAGTCTGATGAGGCTGGCGGAGGCATCATTACTCTGAAGAACTCCGTCAATTTTAACGGCCCGAATGAAAATTATTTTCTTCTTGTTTCCATGAACAACGACGCCGAAGCAAACGGAGGCGACACCTCGGCCATAGACGTTCAAAACAGCGCCGAAGGCGATATTTTGGTTTATGCTCCTCACGGTAAAATCAACCTGAAGAACAGCGCGGAAATCAGGGAAGTTACGGCTTATGAGGTTGAAGTTCAAAACAGCGCCGAAGTTATTTACGAAACGGGCCTCGTCAACCTCCTGTTTTCGTCGGGCCCAAGCGGAGGCTACTCCTTAAACAGCTGGAAAGAGATAGAATAAATCGTGATATCATAAGCTCCATGAGGAAAAAGTACATCATCGCCAACTGGAAGATGAGCCCCTTAAGTCTCCGGCAGGCTGAAAGCCTTTTTAATAAGATTAAGAAAGGCCTGCCCAGACTGAAGAATGTCAGTGTCATAATCTGTCCGCCTCTTGTTTACTTGGCGGAACTGATGCGCTCATATTCGGGACGCAGAATTATTTTCGGCGCCCAGAATTCTTTTTGGGAGAATGTTGGACCTTTTACGGGCGAACTTTCTCCCCACCAGCTTTTTGAGCTCGGAGCCGAGTATGTCATTCTGGGACATTCCGAAAGACGGGCTTTGGGAGAAACGAATAGCCTGGTTAATAAAAAAATAAAGGCGGCCGCGGGCGCCGGCCTGAATGTTGTTTTTTGTATCGGGGAAAAAGAGCGCGATGAAAGAGGAGATTACCTCGGGTTCATAGAAAAGGAGATAAAAGAAGGTCTGGCGGGTTTCTCGCGGGAAAAGCTGGGAAGACTCCTTATTGCTTATGAACCGATCTGGGCTATTGGACGCGCCGGAGACGAAGCCGCTTCGTCCGACCTTTTGCACCAGATGAAAATTTTCATACTGAAAATCTTGAAAAGCCTCTACGGAGAAAGGGGAATGGAAGTGCCCATTATCTATGGCGGAGCCAGCGCTCCCGAAAATGCCCGAGAGCTTCTTTCGGAAGGCGAAGTTCGGGGGCTTTTGGTCGGACATCAAAGTTTGATTCCGGAGAATTTTATTGAGATTATTAAAATAGCCGATTCATTAAAATAATATTATGCCCAAAGAAATCAAAAGCGTCAGAGAGGTCAGCGGCTTGAAAGGCAAAAAAGTTATTCTGCGTTCCGACCTCAATGTTCCGATAAAAAACGAAAGAGTTGAGAATGATTTCAGAATTAGAAAATCTTTGGAGACAATTAAGTTCCTGCAGGAAGCCGGAGCTAGAGTTATTCTCATTGCCCACATCCATTTACCGGAGTCAAGGAGCCTCAAACCGGTTTTTGATGTTTTGAAGAAAAATTTGAATCTTGTTATGAGTCCCGAGGTCTTGGGCCCGGAGACCGACTGGCTTGCCGGGGAAATGAAAGACGGAGACATTCTTCTTCTCGAGAACCTGCGTTTGGATGAAAGAGAAGAAAAAAACGACATCAATTTTGCCAATAGTCTTTCCGAGCTTGGAGACATCTATGTCAACGATGCCTTTTCCGTCAGCCACAGAAAGCACGCTTCAATTGTCGGCCTACCCACGCTTCTCCCTTCCTACTCCGGGCTTCTTTTTGAAGAAGAAATCCGAAGGGTTTCAAGAGTCTTGGATCCGCCCCGCCCCTTCCTTTTTATTTTGGGGGGAGCAAAATTTGACACAAAAATTCCTCTTATCATCAAATATCTGGACAAGGCCGATTTTGTTTATGCCGCCGGCGCCCTGGCCAACGACTTTTTCAAACTTCAGGGATATGAGATCGGTATCTCTATGACTTCCGGCATGGATTTCAATCTGGAAAATTATATCAAACGAGAAAATCTCTACCTGCCGAAAGATGTAACGGTCAGAAATGACAAAGGTATTTTTGTCAAAAGACCGAACGAGGTTCTCTCCACCGACCATGTCCTTGATATCGGCACTGAATCAATCGCCGAATTGAAAAATCTTATTTCAAAATCGGAATTCATTCTTTGGAACGGGCCTTTGGGAGATTATGAAAAAGGATTTCGCGACGGAACCATTGACCTTGCCCGAGCCATCATAGAAAGTCCGGCCCAGTCGGTTGTCGGGGGAGGGGACACCTTTGCCGTTATCTCAAAACTCGGACTGGAAAAAGATTTTGACTTTATCTCGACTGCCGGAGGAGCGCTCCTCTTTTACCTTTACGATGGAACTTTGCCCGGCATTGAAGCCCTAATTCCATCCCAATCCAGCTAACAATATTTACTACAGTTAACTGTAATTCGCTACAGTTAACTGTAGTAAATACTATAATACATACGGCAATACATACTATAAAATATATTGTAGTATGTATTATTTTGAGAGAGCCGCTCTTATTTTTTCAGCCGTTTTTTTCATCTCCCCGGTTTTGTATTGCCGGCCTTCCCATAATTTGTATCCGTCCCCCTCAAATCTCGGCATAATGTGGAAATGGGCGTGGAAAATTACCTGCCCGGCCGCCTTCTCGTTGTTTAGACCGATGTTTACTCCATCCGCTTCCAAAGCTTCCTTTTGAGCCAGAGCCATTGTTTTGAGGAGGGGCCCGACTTTCTTCAAAATATCTTCCGGCATATCAAAGATGTTTTTGTAAGAATGTTTTGGCATAAGCAAAATATGTCCGGGGTTGACGGGCAAAATGTCCAGTATGGCCATAAAATCATCATCTTCATAAATAATCTCGGTGGGTATTTCCCTCCTGATTATTTTTGTAAAAATATTTTCTTCGTTCATACGGAAAGTATATCGTAAAATATAATTTATATCTCCATCATCAATATGTACTACAACATATTGTGGTACATATTATTGGTTGAGCCGATTGCGGGCTTTAAGGGCACGACTTCCTTCGGAGGAAGTTGTCGCGAGCCGGTTGTCCCATGCTAAAATACGCTCATGCAAAAATATCAAATAAGAAAAGAAATTCCGGAAAAAATCAAAAATAAATTATCAGACTATTCGCCCCTTGTTCAAAAATTGCTTTTTGAAAGAGAAATAGACACAAAAGAAAAAGCGGAAAAATTTTTTAACCCCGACTATGAAAGAGACACGCACGATTTTTATCTCCTCAAAGACATTAAAAAAGCCGTCCGCAGGATTCTGAAAGCCGTCAAAGAAAACGAAAAAATTCTCATTTACAGCGACTATGACGCCGACGGCATTCCCGGGGCCGTGGTTCTTCACGACTTCTTCGTGGAAATCGGTTTTTCCAATTTTGAAAATCATATTCCTCACAGGAACGAAGACGGTTTCGGTTTAAATTCAAAAACGCTCAAAGAAATTTCGCAAAAAAAAGTCGGGCTGATAATTACCATAGATTGCGGCATTATGGGAGTAAAAGAAGTGGAAGAAGCGGCCGCTTTAGGCATGGAAGTCATCATTACCGACCACCATCTGCCCGGAAGCCTTCTGCCTCGGGCCCATTCCATCATCAATCCCAACCAAAAAGGGGACAAATATCCGTTCAAACATCTCTGCGGATGCGCCGTTGTTTTCAAATTGGTTCAGGCCTTGATTAAAGAAGGCCGTTTTGAGATAAAAGACGGCTGGGACAAGTGGCTTTTGGACATGGTCGGCTTTGCCACCGTTTCGGACATGGTTCCTCTCGTCGGAGAGAACAGAACGCTTTCGCATTTCGGTCTGGTTGTCCTTAGAAAGACGCGCCGGCCCGGCCTCCGGAGTTTATACAAAGAAAATTTTTTAAAGCCGGAAGTCATCAGCGAGGACGACCTAAGTTTTGTTCTGACTCCGAGAATCAATGCGGCTTCGCGAATGGACGAAGTTCATCTGGCTTTTGACCTTTTAAGGACCAGAGACGAAGGCCTTGCGGAAGCCGGAGCCGAAAAGCTTAATAAATTGAATGATAAAAGAAAAATGGCGGTAGCTTCCATGGCAAAATCGGTCAGAATGAAAATCTCCAAAATGGTTGAAGAACCGAAAATTATAGTGGCGGGCAATTCAGAGTGGATGCCATCTCTGCTCGGGCCCGTGGCTTCTTCTCTTGCCGAAAACTTCAACAAGCCGGTTTTTCTCTGGGGTCAAAACGGAGACAATGAAATACGAGGCTCATGTCGGAGCGATCAGAGACTTGATGTTTTTGAACTGATGAAAAGCCTGCCCATGGGGCTTCTTCTTAATTTCGGCGGACACAAATTCTCGGGCGGTTTTGTCGTTGCTCGCGACAGAATTCATTTTTTTGAAGAAGAGATTCTGAAAGCTTATAAAAATTTTAATCTTACGGAAGAAGCCCTGCCTCTTATGATTGACGCGGAGCTTTCTCTGAAAGATGTTGATTGGAATCTCACCCGCGACCTTCTCAAGTTTGCCCCTTACGGCAAAGGAAACAAAAAACCGGTTTTTCTGTTTAGAGACGTCTCTCCCGATGAGTTTGATAAATTTGGCAAGAACAAAGAACATCTGAAAATTGTTTTCAAAGAAGGTTTAAGGAAACCCCTTCAGGCCGTGAAATTTTTTTCAAAGGACGACGATAATCTTATCCGCCTTAAAGAGAAGACGAAATTTGATTTGGCCGCCTCAATTGAGGTTTCCTATTTTAGAAATTTTCCGGAGCTTCGTCTGCGCATCATTGATTTTTTTTGATTACTCCGCGCATAAAATACTACAGTTAACTGTAGTATTGTGATAAACTATCATAAATATATGACCAATATTTCCAAAAAACCGCTTTCAGTTGAAGCAACGAGAAATATAGGATTTCAATTTGCAGAAGTCGTTACCCATCTGCAAAGCAAGAAGAAGGCGAAAGATTTCTTTGAGGATTTACTTAGCGACGCAGAAGAGATGATGCTCCACAAGCGATTGGCGGTTATTTTCATGCTCCACCGCGGATTTTCTTTTACGACAGTGCGGGAGTGTCTTAAAGTAAGCCCCTCAACCGTAGCGAAAGTTGCGCGCACTTTGGATCGGGGAGGATATGCCGCAATCGTATGCTTTTTGGAACAAAAGAAAGTGCGCGAAACTCTACAAGAGGATATCGAAAAATTGCTTCGGGGCGGACTGCCTCGGTACGGAAAAGGTCGTTGGAAAAAAGTGCATGAACTTATTGACAAAAGGTGAAACGGGAGCATTTCACTACAGTTAACTGTAGCGAACTACAGTTAACTGTAGTAGTTGTTTTAAGGCAAATAAATTCCGCAACCACTGCGATATGTCGTAGGGCTTGTCTTAAGACAGGTAAAATTTTAAAACGGGTAAAATTTAAGTGCTACAGTTAACTGTAGTGGAAAATATTCCGGTGGTATAATGGAAATTATGCAAAGTGTAATAATTTATACCGACGGAGGCTCCCGCGGAAATCCGGGACCGGCCGGCGCCGGATGGGTGATACGAGATGAAAAGGGTCGGATACTCAAGAAAAACAGCGCCTATCTTGGGAGGCAGACAAATAATTGGGCGGAATATGAAGCGGTGATACAGGCGCTCGGGGATCTGAAGCGTCTCGTGCCCAAGGACGCGCGCAAAGGCATTGCGGTTGAGGTTGTTATAGACAGCGAACTTGTTGTGCGCCAGCTCTCGGGGAAATACCAAATAAAGGAAGAAGCGCTTCAATTGCAGTACATGAAAGTGCACAACGCGCGCGTTGCCGATTTTCCCAACACGACATTCAGACATGTGCCGCGAGAGCATAACGCCGACGCCGACAAACTCGCCAATATGGCAATGGACGAAGCGGAATAAAAGACAAGCAAGAGTTGTTTGTTATGGGGGCAATGACAGAAAATTCTCCACACCTCACTCTCTAAATTATTGATATACTGATGGTATAAATGATACAGGAGTTTGAAAATAGAATAGAGCAGACGACACGGGGTTTCATCGCTTTCATTCGCGGTCAGGGAGTTGTCGGGCTTGCCGTCGGGTTCATCTTGGGCGGCGCGGTTTCGTCCTTGGTAAAATCAATCGTTGATGACATCATCAATCCGCTCATTGCCGCGGGTCTTGGTAATGTTGAGTCACTGGCGGCGGTCACGCTCGGTCCGGTCGCGCTCGGCTCGTTTCTTTCGGCTCTTATCGACTTCATTGTCATTGCGGCCGTAGTGTATTGGATATTCAAAGGGCTGAAATTAGATAGGCTTGACGGCAAAAAAGAGTAGGAATCTCTCGACTCGCCCGCGCGTTGAGTTAAAACATTTGACGAAAAAATTTTTTGAAATGAATTTCGGTTCGGCTTACGAAACCCTTAAAGCCGCGGACAAACTTTTTTATTTTGGCATTTTTAGTTTTCTCTTCGGAATAATCTTCGGCCTCCTTTTGGATTTCGGCTCAAGCTTTCTTTGGCTTTTCCTCCTCCTTTCTTTGGCCCTTTTTCTTCTAAACAGAAAATTTCTTCTCTACTCCCTTCTTCTCTCTTCTTTTGTCCTTGGAGCGGTCAGAGCGGATTTTTCTCTGGAAAGGGATTTTTTTCTGGAAAAGAGCGTCGGTCGGAGTGTTTCCGTCTCGGGTCGGATTGTGGCGGAGCCGTCATTCAGCGAAAACTCTTCCAGATTGATTTTCAGACCCGAAGGAACGAAAGAAAAAATCATTATTATCACCGAAAGGACAAACTTTTTTCGCTTCGGACAAAAAATTTCCGCGGAAGGCAAGCTTTCAAAGCCGGAGAATTTTCTTTCGGGAGGCAAGAGGGAGTTTGATTATGTCAACTACCTGTCAAAAGACGATATCTTCTACGAGATTATTTTTCCCAAAATAAAAATTTTGGAAGAGCCGGGGTTTTCCGTAAGAGGAACTCTGTTCTCATTGAAGAATCTTCTCATATCAAAAATCAACAGGGTTATTGCCTCGCCCGCCTCCGAATATGCCGGCGGGCTTATTTTTGGCGTCAAAGAATCTCTGGGTTCTTCTTTGGAAGAAGCTTTTCGCCGAACCGGCCTGATACATGTCGTTGTTCTTTCAGGCTACAACATCACCATTGTCGCCGAGTTTATCATCAAAACCTTTTCCCGCTTTTCCTCCTCTCTGGGCCCGTTCATCGGAATCATTTCCATTGCTCTTTTTGTTATTATGACCGGCGCTTCGGCCACCATTGTCCGCGCCGGTATCATGGCTCTGCTTGTTATTTTAAGCCGGCTCATTTCCAGAAAGTACCCCATCAACAGAGCGCTTTTTCTGGCCGCTTTGTTAATGGTCGCGCAAAATCCAAAAATTTTAATGTACGACCCGTCTTTTGAACTTAGCTTTCTTGCCACGCTCGGCCTTATTCATCTTTCGCCGATAGTTTATCAGAAACTTGGTTTTATAACCGATAAATTTGAGATGAGGACTTTTCTGGCTTCAACTCTTTCCACTCAAATTTTTGTTCTGCCGGTTCTTTTGAATAAGGTCGGAGAATTTTCCGTCATTGCTCCCATAACAAACATCCTTGTCCTGCCTTTTATTCCGCTTTCTATGCTTTTTGGCTTTCTTACATCCATCCTCGGCATTTTTTCCACAACCCTTTCTTTCGTTCCGGGAACTCTTGCTTATATTCTTCTTTCTTACCAGCTGAAGGTGGTTGAGGTTTTTGCTTCAATTTCTTTTGCTTCAATCAAAATATCCTCGTTTCCATTCTTCGCCGTTCTTATTTTCTATTTGGGGATAGGTTTTATTTTCTTGAAGCTTCGGAGAACCAATCCTCCACAGTCTTCCAGTTTATAGCGCCCATGTAGCTTTCAAAATATTTTCTTTTTTCTCCCGGAAGATAGTCAACCATAAAAGCGTGCTCCCACATATCAACGGCCACGATTATATCCAAGGACGAAAGGTGCCCGATATGATGCTCGTCTATCCAGGCCGTCAGAAAATTTTGGTATTTTTTATCCCAATACAAAATAGCCCAGCCGGAACCCCTCGTCAGGGCCACTCTCTCAAGCTCCTTTTTTGTCTTTTCCAAATTCCCGTATTGCTTTTCTATGAACTTCGCGAGCTCGCTCTCTTTCGGCAAGGGAGAGGGTCCTCCTTCCAAGGCTTTGAAGTAATACTCATGGCTTCTCATGCCGTCAAACTCAAAACCGAATCTTCTCTGTAACTCCGCCGCAAAATACGCGCCTTCGTCAGTTTCTTTCAGGCTCTCAATATGCTCCAGAATTTTATTGGCGTGCGCGACATAGCCGTTGTAGAGTTTCAGATGCTCTTCAATCTGTTTTTGGGAGATGCCTTTTATTTCCGGAATATTAAATTCTTTGGCTTTGTATAAAGACATGAATTGTCCGCTTAATTTTCTTTCTTTATCATTGTATCATTTAATATGAAATCTTTTTTCTTCTTCCTTCCTCCAATCGCTCCTTAGAGGTCTCACGCCTAAGTGCGGCAAGATGTCTAAACTGGGCTACTTAGATGTTTCACCCCCAAGCGGCTCTGAGGGCCTTGTTCAGGCCTATTTTGGGGCATAAATATCGGACAATTTTTTCTAAGTAAATTCCAATCCCTAAATAGCAGTGAACAAAGTATACCGTGGCGGCAGTTATTTGTTAAATGAACCGAATAATTTCCGCCGCGCTTTCTGCATTGCTTCGGTTGCGGCGAGGCGACTTTTCGTTGCGGCTTTTTCCTTAAGCGACGCAATAAGTTATTGAGGTTTAACCTCAATATAAGTTATTATTGAGGTTAAACCTCAACTAGAAACCTCAACATTTCTAACCCGCGCTTACGATGGAAATTCCCGAATTCATAAAGGTGTTCACGATTAAACTCGTTTGTGTACTCCGCATAGCGCTTCGGAATGCGCATCTTGCCGAATACTGGGCGCACGGCCACCTGTGAGTTATTGAGGTTAAACCTCAAGATTGAGGTTTAACCTCAATCTTCCTCAATCTTTCTACGGTTCTTTTTACCGTTGGAATAACTTTCTATTGACAGTCAAGATTCTCTTATGTTATAATTAGCCCCGAGGGGCCCAAGCGGGCCTTTTTTGTTTTAACAACTAATTTTCTTTTTCCAAGAGTGAAAAGAAAAAATAATGAAAGAAAACCTAAAAATAGTCGTTGTCGCGCTCATTCTTTTTGCCGCCTTTTCTGTTTGGAACGCTCGCCTTATTGAAGCTAAGCAGAATGAAGGTTCAATCGGCAGGGAAGCCAAGGAAGAAATTCTTTGGTTGGGCAGGGTTATCTATTCCGAAACCAAAGAAGAAAACGAACAGGTCCTTATTGCTTGGGTTGTCAGAAACAGAGTTGAGACGGGCTACCGAGGCAAGACATATTCCGAAGTGGCGAATTCCCCCGGGCAGTTTTCCGGCCTAAACGCTTTTGATGGCCAGTATCTTCACAACATCAGTCGAGAGTACGGCAGTCGGGGCGAGGCCTGGGAGAAATCTCTGGCCATTGCGGAGGCCGTTTACAACTCTCCGGGTTTCCTTCGCCCGTTTCCCCAAAGCGTCAGGCATTTTTATTCTCCGAAGAGCGTCAGTGTCCATCCAGAATGGTCCGCCAGTTATAAACCGACTTTTGTCGCAAAAGATGGTCGGGGCGGCATCAGGTTCGCTTTCTACGATTCTCTTAAATAAAGAAAATACAAAAACCCCGCCCCGACAGCCGTCGGGGCGGGGGTTTTGTCGCGCGATTTTGTTATAGATTGTTATAGAATTGTAAGAATGAAAAAAACCGGCTATGCCAAAATAGTTCTCATTGCGATTCTCCTCGTTACAAACGGGCTGGTTTGGATTAAAATTCTTTCTTTCGAGGCAAGACCGCCGTTAAAAGTGGTCTTTCTTGACATCGGCCAAGGAGATTCCATTTTCATAGAAACAAAATTCGGCAACCAGCTTTTAATTGACGGCGGCCGAAATGAATCGTTAATCAGAAAATTATCAAAAGAAATTTCCGCTTTTGACAAAAGCATTGATGTCGTTCTAGCGACCCACCCCGATGCCGACCATATCGGCGGCCTGCCCGTCCTTTTGGAAAGATTTGATGTTGATGTTTATGTTGAATCAGGAAACGAGTCGGAGACCTTGGTTTATAAATCTTTGGAAAAAATCTTGTCAGAGAAAAAAATTAAAAGAATTTTGGGAAGAAGAGGGCTTATCATCGATTTAGGCGGCGGAATTTTCGCCCAAATTCTCTTTCCCGACAGGGATGTTTCAAAAATGGAATCCAATCTTGCTTCAATAGTCTTGAAAATCACCTATGGAGATGTTTCGTTTATGCTCTCCGGAGATTCACCCGTCTCTATTGAAAGCTATCTAACCTCTCTTGAAGGAAATAACTTGCAATCCGAAGTCTTGAAGCTCGGCCACCACGGCTCTCGCACATCAACCTCTCCGGACTTTCTTAACCTTGTCTCTCCGCGATACTCTGTTGTCTCGGCGGGTTTGGGAAACAGGTACGGCCACCCGCACAAGGAGGTTATCTCAATGGTTTCCGATTTCGGCTCCGAGATTCTTGAGACATCAAAACTCGGCTCCGTTACCTTTTACTCCGACGGAGAAAAAGTCTGGCGAAAATGAAAATAAAAAAAAGCGATTCAGATAATTCAGATAATTCCGGCTTTCTTCAGAGTTTTATAAACCCCGTTCTTTCTCATTGTCTTGATAGCCTTGGTTGAAATATTCAATGTTAGAGTTTGGTCTATTTCCGGTACATAAATTTTCTTCTTCTGAATGTTCGGCTTTCGGCTGACTTTGCCGGTAGGGTTGAATTTGGTGGCGCGGACGCGATTGGAATACCTTCCGCCCACCAAACTTTTTTTATTTGTAATTTTGCAAATTTTTGCCATATTTCGCGACTTATCTTTAAGCGCTCACAATGGTAGCATCCTTTTTTGAAAAATCAACACCGAATTTTTCCAGCCTCCAAAAACTCCCCAACTACTACAGTTAACTGTAGCGAACTACAGTTAACTGTAGTAGTTGTTTTAAGGCAAACAAATTCCGCAACCACTGCGATATGTCGTAGGGCTTGTCTTAAGACAGGTAAAATTTTAAAACAGGTAAAATTTAAGTACTACAGTTAACTGTAGTAGTTGTTTTAAGGTGGGTGAAAATTTTTTGAAAGAAATGTTATTATCATATAGATGCAAACAAATTTTATTTTTTCAATCATCGTTTTGATTCTCTCCGTTGCTCTGCACGAGGCTTCGCACGGTTATGCCGCAGGCAGGCTGGGGGACCCGACGGCGCGTCTTGCCGGCCGACTTACCTTAAACCCTCTAAAGCATTTGGATTTATTCGGCTCTTTTATTTTTCCGGCCATGACATACTTTTTGGGCGGCTTTATTTTGGGCTGGGCAAAACCCGTTCCTTATAATCCTTACAACCTGAAAGACCAAAGATGGGGAGAAGCCAAAGTTGCCTTTGCCGGTCCGGCCTCAAATTTAATTATTGCCGTTATTTTTGGTTTTTTTATCAGGCTTGGTTTTGTCCCCGAATCGCTTCTTTCGCCCGTAGGGCTGATTGTCTTTATCAATATCCTCCTCGCAATTTTTAACCTCATACCCATTCCTCCTCTTGACGGTTCAAAAATTTTGTTTTCCATCCTGCCTTACAGACATTTGAATCTGCGGGTTTTTTTGGAACGCTATTCTCTCTTTCTTATCCTCTTTTTTGTCTTTTTTTTGTGGAGGTTTTTTCTCCCGCTAATTGCCGTTTTATTCCTGTTTTTTACCGGTTTCTCCCTCTAAAAATTTTCGGAAAGAATGTGAAACCGGCTTTTGATTTTTTCGGGCCGGGCAAAAAACTTTATTTCTTTTGTGAAACTTTATTTTTTCTGAAATTTTTGCCCGCAAGCTTGACAAATTTGACGGGAAAAAACGAATTTTTTTATTTGACGATTTTTTTATATTTTTAGACGCGGAAGCAAAAATAAAAAATGTTTTTATAAAATGTTCCCAAAATTTCGCCTTATTTTCGGGAAAAATTTCCTTTGAGAAACAATTTCGGCCCCGACTCCAAGGAGTCGGGACCCTTTGTGAAACACATTTTTTCTAAACCGGCGCGATTTTTGCGTTTTTATCAAGCAAAACCTCTCTAACTCCTCATTTATTCCACAACCTGCGGGCGGAAGCCCCCTTTCTTTTTTCTCGGCTCCTCCGAGTGGTTTTTGAATTATCCACAAAAGATTTTTCTTGGTTCGCCCTATGGGACTTTCTTTAACCGCTAAAATTACGGAAATGGAGCAGGAAATTTATATCAATAAGAATAAGTACATTTCGTCTAAACGGGGCGCCGAAATAACCAAATATACCTACGATTATTTAAGTCGCTTGGCCAGAGAAGGAATTATTGAAGGAAGAAAGTTCGGCCGAGCCTGGTATTTGGAGGAAAGCTCTCTGAATGACTTTATTGAAGAAATAGAAAAAGAAAAGGAAATACAGTCAAGAGAAAAATCAGACGCTCGTAAAAAAGAGTACAAACAAGAATACAGAAAAGATTTTCAATCAAGCGACCACAAAAGTCGTCCGGATTCCGAAAACGATTCGGAAAAAATTCCCGCGCGAAAATTCTTATCCAAAGCGGTGACCGGAAGCCTTTCTCCTTATATAAGAAATCTGCCGAAAGTTATTTACGGCAAACCTTTTGAAAAAGCTCTGACTCTCGCTTTTGCCGGCTCGCTCGTCTTCGGGCTTTTCTTTTTTGAGAGGACCCCTTTCTCCGACAAGGTCGGAGAAATTTATCTTCAGGGAGCGGAAAAAGTTTCGGAAAGTTTTCAAGAAAATATTGAAAAAAGGCTTCCCGTTTTGTCCGAAGAAATTTTCAGGGAGATGGATTTGGCCGCGGAAAAAATCAAAGATTCTTTTTTCCTGGCCTCCTCGTCATTCAAAGATATTACGGGCACCATTCTCTCCGGAGAATCTCAACTTCGTTCTTTTGCCGTCCGCTACAAAAATTTCTTTAATCGGCAGGCTTCAGCCACGCAAGCGCTTCCTCTGAAAGTCTCTGAAGAGTTTTCTTTCTTTGAACAAAACCTGAAAGATAAAATAAAAAAAATTGAGCGGGGACTTGTTGTCATCGGGGAAAATATTATTGACAAAACCATTGAAGGCCGACTGGCTCTGGCTCTTTTCCCAAAAGAAATTTCCGGAAATCTTTCCACCAGCTTTGATTCTTACGGAGGAAAAATTTCTCTGGGCGGAAAAGTTTTAACCGCCGGCCTTTTTGACAACCTCTCCGGAATCGTCGGCCCGGGATTCTACAAAACTTCGCGCAGTTTCTATTGCTCCGTGAGCGACTACCTGAAAATCGGCAACAATTGCCATGATGATGAAAGCGCCAAAGAAATCGCCAAAGAAGAAACTCAAAGCTCTGAAAAAATTCCGACCAACACCGAAATCATAGAAAAAATTATCGTTGAAAAGCCGGTAAACATCACGCAAACAATTGTAGAAAGAAGCCAACCGCAGATTATTGAAAAAATCGTCGGCACCTCTGGCATAGACCAAAAAACCTTTGACGCCGCTCTGGGGGCCATGAGAAACGAGCTTCAAACCGAGCTTTTCATTCGTTTTGACAATATCAATACGGGAAATAACACTATCATTCAGAATGTTTACAATTCTCTCGCCCAGACGAACAACATAGACCAGCTTGCGGGAGTTAATATCTTTGACGGCGTCATAGAAAGAACAAAAATAACGAGCAATGAAATTTTTGGAACATTCAAAGGAGAAGTGGACTCCAGAAGCATTGTCAGCGCTCCCAGACTCTCGGCTCTCTATAGTTTTGGGGTCGGGACATCCACTCCCGGAGCGGCCATCGGCATCGTCGCCACATCAACTCCGGCTCTTCTGGTCGGAAGCTTGGGCAATGACACTCGCCTTATCATTACCGCCGGCGGAGAGCTTGGCATCGGGACGACGAGCCCCTCAACCCAACTTGCCGTTCAAGGAAATACTCTTATAAGCGGAAATGCCACGATTGAAGGAACGGTAACCTCTCCCTCTTTCGTAAGCTCCGGCTCGGGCACATCCACTTTTGCCGGCAATCTCTCGGCCAGGAACATCACCGCCTACAATATCTTGCGTTCCTCATACTTTACCTCCACCTCCACTTCCGCCACCTCCACCTTCGCCGGGGGCCTGACAGTTCAAACAAACGCCCTGGTCGTCCAGGATGACTCGGGCAACGTCGGCATCGGGACGACG
>Ga0210057_1003907_pt1 | contig 20181 bp, 21 predicted proteins | sample CryGeyCG2114_010_2_FD_183968 | JGI IMG/M metagenome (GOLD analysis project Ga0210057, IMG submission 183968) | Groundwater microbial communities from aquifer - Crystal Geyser CG10_big_fil_rev_8/21/14_0.10 (SPAdes) (version 2) | ecosystem: Environmental > Aquatic > Deep subsurface > Groundwater ...
CTTCTTTTAGCTCTTTTAAAATTTTATTGGCGACTCTTTTGCCGTTGAATAGTTTCATATTTTCCTACAAATTACGAATCCTACCCCCACCTCTCCTCCTCCCGTAATCGGGAGGGGGAGATTAAGAGGGGGTGGGTTAAATCCTTAAGCAAGGCTATCTATACACCGGAAACTTTTTACACAAAACCTTAATTTCCCGCTTTATCTGCGTCAATTTTTTATTATTTTGTATAGTTTGGCGGAATTTCTTTAAAAATTCGGGAATTTTTTCCTTATCTTCAGGCAAATCAAATTGTTTGATTTCCTTTCCCGCGCGGCTTATCCATTCGGCGATCTTTTTCATCTCTTTTTCTTTCATGCCGCGCGAAGTGATAAAAGGCGTTCCCAGCCGCACGCCGCTTGGATAAAACGGCGAGGAAGAGTCTAAGGGAACCGTATTTTTATTAACGGTTATTCCGGCCGCCTCCAAGGCCTCCTGCAACAACGCGCCCCTTCCCCGGCCACAATCAATCAACATCATGTGATTATCCGTGCCGCCGCTCACCAGTTTAAATCCTTTTTTCATTAATTCCGCGGCCAACGCCTTGGCATTTTTCACAACCTGACCGGCAAATTTTTTAAATTTCGGCTCCAGCGCCTGTCCCAGCGCCACCGCGATGGCCGCAGTCTGATGGTCGTGGGGCCCGCCCTGAAGCCTGGGAAATATAGCCTGGTCAATTTTTTTAGCCAACTCCGGATCTTTTTGCAAACCTTTTTGAGTCACCATAATGATTCCGCCGCGCGGCCCGCAAAGAGTTTTGTGAGTAGTAGTGGTAATAATATGAACGAATTTAACGGGGCTTTTATGGAAGCCGGCCGCCACTAACCCAGCGATATGGGCAATATCCGCTGCCAAATACGCGCCGACTTTATCGGCGATCTTTGACAATTCTTCAAACGGAAATTCCCGCACATAGGCCGTCGCGCCAACCCAAATCAAACGCGGCTTATGTTCCAAGGCTAATTTCTCAATTTCCGCCAGATCCAAATAACCGTCTGGCTTTACGTGATATGAAATTGGTTTATAAAAAATGCTCGTGGCGCTGGCCTTCCAGCCGTGGGTCAAATGTCCGCCATCCGGCAAATTTAAACCCATCGTAACATCGCCGGGCTGGCAAACCGCAACATAAACCGCCAAATTAGCGGGACTCCCGGAATACGGCTGAACATTGGCGTAGGGCACGTTAAATATTTTTTTTGCTCTTTCTTGCGCCAAGATTTCAACCTTATCAATATTCTCTTGTCCGCCGTAATATCGCCGACCGGGATAGCCCTCCGAATATTTATTATTTAAAACCGAACCCAATGCCTCAAGTACCGCTTTTGACGCAATACTTTCTGAAGGAATTAATTCTAATCCTTCTTCCTGTCTTTTCATCTCATCCTGAATAATTTTATAAATTTTGGGGTCTTGTTTTTTTAAATTTTTCATTTTTTTAACTTAAATTTTTCTACATTATCCCGCTGCTGCCAAATCTTTGCTCGCCGCGGTTGGTGGCTGGAAGTTCGCTGACTTCTTCAATTTCCGGACGTTCTATTTTTTGCACCAGCAATTGTGCGATCTTCTGGCCTTTTTTTATGACAAAATCTTCCCGGCTTAAATTAACTAAACCGACCATGCATTCTCCCGTATAATTGCTATCGTGAACTCCGCCCAAAATCTTTATGCCGAATTTATGAGAAACACCGCCCTTGTCCCAGTACAAACCGACATAACCATCGGGAATTTTAATGGCAATGCCCGTTTTACACGATATCCGCTCGCCGGGCTTTAAAACCGCGTCTTGCGCCGAGAATAAATCCAGCCCCGCGTCGCCCGCCCGGCCAAAAACCGGCATTTTCGCTTCGGTTGATAATTTTTTAACCTGAATTTTCATACAAAAGTTTTCTTCTTTTTTCTTTGTTGTCATTCCGGCCTTGAGCCGGAATCCAGGTTCTGACCTTTTCGCCTGGATTCCCGCCTTCGCGGGAATGACAAGGAGAGCGATTATTTTAAAATCCTCTTCACCTTATCCCAAATAATCCCGTGCAATTTATCTATCGGTAAATTAGCGCTAACTTTTTGCCAGCCGTATTCCCTGCCCAACGCCAAGTGCGCCTGGCGGACCCTATCCATTAATTCACTATTATTTTCATGCCGATGATTTTTCTCCACTGACTCTAAAAATCTTTTTCCATCAAACAAGATCATTATATCTTCCCGATAAATGAATTTATATAAATATTTCAATAATTTCGGCTCAACGCCTCCGCCGATGCCCCAAGCCATGCCAGTGCCAAAATAATCTTCCGCCACCACGTCAATGCCTTTAGCCAGTTTTTCTTTTAATTTAGTCTCAAATTTTATCCGGTCGATAAAATGCAGTAGCTGCAGTTCGCGCGGAGAAAAATTATATGGATTGCCCTTGCGTAAATAATCATTTATCAGCTTCCCCGCCGGTTCCAGATCATAAACGGGATATTTGAGATATTCGGCTTTTCGGCCGTTTTTCTTCAAAGTTTCAACTAAAAGCTTGGCCTGCGTAGTCTTACCTAAATTATTGATGCCGTATAAAACTATGAATTTTCCTTTTTTCACCATAAAAATCACGCTAATAATCAAATAAAAAAGTGGTCGCTGGCACTTTATTTATACCAGAAAACCCCTGTTTAATCAATGACTCGTTATGCCTTTCTTTCCGGGAAATAATCTCCTTTTTCACGCTGGCTGATGTCCCGGCCGCAATAACGCGGCCCCTCCAAGCATCGTCCCGTTCTAAAGCAAGGCGGTTCAAGCACCCGTAAAAGCGGGTAGTTTTTACCGCGACTTGACTCTAGTCCTTGCCGCAGAGAGCGACCTAAATGATATATTTCCTCCTGCGCGCACCAGCAAAGCCGTTTACCCTGTTCGTGGAAGATCGCGTTGAGCGATCCCTTTTTATCGTAGGCCACCATGGCGCCATAGGGCGCGATTGCCACGGCTAAGGTCGGCGGGATGGATTCCGTGAGTTTAAGCCACGAACGCAGATAATCCTCGGCCAGTTTAGGCATACCCGGCAACAACGCGATTATTGGCGGTAAATAAAAATTGCCAGTAAACACCGGCTGGCTCCGGCGGATCGTTCGATGCCGCTGATCCTGCCCCATGCAAGCCACGGAAATCTCCACCTTGGTTTTTATGTCTTGGGTGTTATTATCCATGTAGCCGGGCAAAAAATGGAGCAGATCCACCGGATGCATATCTTCGGGTTCGGGCATAACAACCCGGTCGTCGATAACGTCTAAATCCTTCAAAACAAAACCCGGTTTAAATTTTACTCGGCCATCCGACCGTAAAATTTTTGGCGCCCAGGTGCGGCCGCGACGAGAAAACATATAGGCGATTTCCGGATGTCTGGCCAAAACCAAGTTTGCCATTTGTTGGGTCAAATAGACCTGGCCCGGCGTCCAAGCCGCCTTATACAAAGACACCAAAGAGATCAGGTCTAGCGTATGGTCAAATCCGGTCGGAAAAATCGTGGAAATGAACATGCGCAATTGTTCTTGGGCGATTTTCGGCGTGTTGCTTTCAATATACTTTGGTTTGGCGTTCGGCCGCTCCCGAGGAACTATTTCCGCCGTTAATTTCGTCGCCGCGTCAATATGCCGATGATAAATTTCCACGCCATTTCTGACAAAATCCATTACTCGGTCCAACGCGGCTTTCGATAATTCCGGCCAAAGCGCTTCAAGATACCCCTCAATAGACCGGAAATCCGGATTGGTAAACATTCTGGCGCAAAACCGACCGCTCCGCTGGTCGGAGTTATAAAAAGGATGCCCCAAGTGAGCGCCAAATGTTATATCCGACACCGCTATACCCTCAACATCAAAAGTGAAACTATGATGTTCCAGGGTGGTATGGTGGCTCGGCTGAAATAACCGACCCTCCACATTGATCAGGTCGCCCAATTTTGGCGACTCTTCTTGGTAGCATTTTTGCGCCGCGTGGCTGGCCAAAACCAACGCCTCGTCGCCCTTTTTAAATCTCGCCCAGAAAATACGGCGGACCTTCTCTGGCCATTTTTCCACTAGCTGTGTTTCCGCTCTTAATTTTACGTCTATCATATTGCCCTCCTTCTTAAGCTGTTTTTATAAAAGAACTTCCGTATTTTAATTTATTGCTTATCATATTTTTCCAAAGAATCGTCCAGTACCTCTAATTTTACGTCGGCGCTTTTAAAAAGCTTCCGGCTTGGCGCGTCGGCGTGGTATCTTTTTTGCGCGACAATTCTTTTAATGCCAACCCGGGTAATGCGCCGGGCGCAATTGATGCAGGGCACCATCTTACAATAAAGGGTCGCGCCGCGTATCGCTACGCCATCTTTGGCCGCCTGTAAAATTGCGTTCTCTTCGGCGTGGAGCGTACGCACGCAATGCTGCGATTGCCTCCCCTGATCATCGATCAGCGTTATCATTAAATGCCCAACTTCATCGCAATGTTTGTCTCCGGGAGCCGAGCCGACATAACCAGTAGTCAAGATTGTATTGTGGTCGCTAACGATGATGGCACTGCTTCGGCCCCGGTCGCAGGTCGCCCGCCGGCTCAAACCATCCAACAAGCCCAAAAAATATTCATCCCAATCAGGCCGCGCATATTTTACCGATTTTTTATTTTGTGATTTTTTATTTTTCATCGTAAAATTTTATCCACCTGCCGATACAAATCTTCGTAGGCTCCGTTGTTGTCTATCAAAAAATCCGCGTGATTTTTTAAATCCTTTATCTGTAATTCCGATTCGTCCTCGTGCGCTTTTTTAAAATCCTCAAAGGTTTTTTTGGCGTCGTCGGAATTCTCCCCTCTTTTTATTATACGCTCAAAACGTTTTTGCATGTCCGCTTCCAGATAGGCCAACTTAAATTGAGGGATTTCTTTTAAATATTTTATGTCCGCCAAACGCCGCACGCCATCAATAACGATAACCTCATCAACCGCTTTTTTAACATCTTCAGCTATGACGCGCGCGAACAACTCCTCGCCAAAATTCTGGCGTAAAATGGTGGATAAAATCTGCAGATTATTACGCGATTGTTCTAATGACAACCTATCCAGCACATCGCGCAACATCGTGGAAAAACGGAAGGATTTAGCGCCATATTTGGCCATGACGTATTTGGCCACTGTGCCCTTACCTGAGGCCATTTCTCCGGCTAAACCCAAAATTATTTTCATAAAAATATCCCAACCTAATAATTATAAAATCATATAATCCAAACAATCATTGTATCTCTCCTCTGTCCTTCCCGCGAAAGCGGGAATCCAGGCGAATAAAAGAAATATAACCTGGATTCCGGCTCTGCCTGCTGGCAGTCCGGAATGACAAATAGTGTCTATATGTTAAATCAAATTAAATATGTCTGTTTATTAAATTTACACCGCCCAAAAACAAAAAGCAATACCACGGATTAACGCGGATATGAAACTGACCACAAATAAACGCGGATAATTTTCCCCTCCTTTAGGAGGGATTAGGGGGAAGATTTTTACAAACAAAAAACTCGATATGCCGGATACCGAGTCCTTTTGCTATGTTACCTATTCCACCTTAATTCCCATGCTCCGCGCTGTCCCTTCCACAATTTTCATTGCCGCTTCAACATCATTAGCGTTCAGATCCGGCATTTTTTTCTCGGCGATTTGCTTAATTTGCGCGCGCGTCACCGTGCCGACTTTTTCCTTCAAAGGATTGGCCGCGCCTTTAGCAATGCCGGCCGCCTTGCGCAATAAATCCGCCGCCGGCGGCGTCTTGAACTTCAACTCGTAAGTCCGGTCTTCAAAGATCGTTATCTCCACCGGCACGATATCGCCGATGTTTTTCTTGGTGCCTTCATTGAACCGGCTGCAAAATTCCATCAAATTCAAGCCATGCGGACCCAGCGCCTGGCCGACTTTTTGCCCCGGCGTGGCCTGCCCCGCGGGCAACTGCATTTTTAAAAGTGTCTTTATTTTTTTCGCCATAAATTTTGGTAGTCACCGACAGAAGTAACCAGCAGCTATTTTTACTATTTTTTTAAAATTCGAAATCCGAAGCACTAAATCCGAAACAATATCAAATGACCAAAATCCAAAATTCCAAACGGATACAAAACACATTTAAGTTCTGGACATTTGATATTTGATATTTGTTTCGAATTTCGATATTCGAATTTCAGATTTAAATTAGATTTTCTTCACTTGAAGAAAATCTAATTCCACCGGCGTTTCCCGGCCAAACATCGAAATTAAAACTTTGATCCGGCCGCGTTCTTCATCAACCTCTGCTACTTTGCCATCGATATCCTTGAACGGCCCATCCACGATCTTTACCGAATCGCCGACCAGAATATCCATTTTATATTTTGGCTCCTCCACTCCCATCCGCTTTTGCAATTCCTTGATCTCTTCCGGCGAGACCGGGGTCGGAGTGGTGCCCGAACCCACAAAGCCCGTGACCCGCGGCGTGTTGCGGACCACATACCAGGAATCATCCGTCACGATCATCTCCACCAGAACGTAACCAGGATAGATCTTCTCCTCCACGACTTTACGCTTGCCGGCCTTGATCTTGATCTTTTTTTCGATCGGAACCAGAACATTGAAGATCTTATCTTCCATGCCCATGGATTCTATGCGCTGGCGCAAGTTGCGCGCCACCGCTTCCTCGTAACCCGAGTAAGTGTGCAACACATACCAGTTTCGCCCTCTGGAGACTTGCTTGGCCATACTTTATATCACAAATTTATTCATCAAAAATTGAAAAATCCAATCCGCTAAACCCAAAAACAGCGCTACGCCCAAAGAAATGCCAATAACCGCCCAGGTATAGTTCATTGTTTCCTGCCGGTTAGGCCAGGTGACTTTTTTCAATTCCACCCTGACTTCGCTTAAAAAAGTGACAATTCTATTCATAAAATTGTCATCCCGAAGGCGAAACCCGAGGGATCCCGTTATTTTACAGCCGTCCACGGGATTGCTTCGTCGCTATCGCTCCTCGCAATGACTAATTTTTTTGTTTTTTAAAACCCCCTCGCGGGGGTCAAATTTATCTTAACCCCAGTTTACTCTTTTTATTTTTATATGTCAAATCAGTTATTACAAAAATGTGTTCCTCTCCCCCTCAGTTGAGGGGGAGATTAAGAGGGGGTGGTGTTCTTTTTGAATTATCACCTCACCTCAATCCTCTCCTCTTTTGAGGAGAGGAGGTATTATATTCGTTAAATATCCAAATTAACCACATTTTTCGCGTGAGTCTGAATAAATCTTTTTCTTGGCGCGACTTCGTCGCCCATCAAAACATCAAAAACCTTATCCGCTTCTTTGGCGTCGGCAATGGTCACTTGCTTAAGCATGCGATGAGCCGGGTCCATGGTGGTTTCCCATAATTGCTGCGGATTCATTTCGCCGAGGCCCTTATACCGTTGGATATTAAAGCCCAGCGCCCGTTCTTCTTCCGGCTGCTCCGCGTCGGCCGCGATCTCCTCGGCTTCGACCGCTTTGCTCTTCCCGGTCTTTTTTTCCAGCCTAGCCGCCGTCTTATCAGCTTTGGCTTTTTTAAATTCTACCACTATTTTTTCTTTTTCTTCATCGCTATAGGCGTAGCGCGAGTCCTTGCCGCGCGAAACCTTAAAAAGCGGAGGTTGCGCGATATATAAATGCCCCGCCTCGATCACGGGCTGAAAATACCGGAAAAAAAGCGTTAAGAGCAGCGTCCGGATGTGCGCGCCGTCAACGTCCGCGTCCGTCATAATGACAATGCGATGATAGCGCAATTTGGTGATATCAAAAGAATCGGCAATGGCCGTGCCCATGGCAATGATCAGCGCTTTAACTTCTTTGGAAGACAGCGCTTTATCCAGGCGCGCTTTTTCCACGTTCAAAATTTTTCCGCGCAGCGGCAGAATCGCCTGGAATCGCCGGTCGCGGCCCTGCTTGGCTGAGCCGCCGGCCGAATCACCCTCAACGATAAAGATTTCTGATTCTTCGGGGCTCTTTGAAGAACAGTCCGCGAGCTTGCCCGGCAAGCTTAAACCGTCCAAAATTCCCTTGCGCAGCACTGTGTCCTTGGCTGCCTTGGCCGCCTGACGGGCCTTAGCCGCCAAAATGGATTTACCTAAAATCTCCCTGGCATCACTGGGATTTTTTTCCAAATATTCCTCCAGAACATAGGCTACCACTATATCCACCGCGGTGCGCGCTTCAGGATTGCCCAACTTCGCTTTAGTCTGACCTTCAAATTGCGGCTCGCGCAATTTAACGGAAACCACGGCCGTGAGACCTTCGCGCACGTCATCCCCCGTCAAGTTCTCGTCGGAATTTTTTAAAAAGCCATTCTTGCGAGCGTAGTCATTCAAACCACGCGTCAGCGCCGTGCGAAAACCGGTCAAATGCATGCCGCCTTCAACCGTATGGATATTATTGGCAAAACTCATTTCATAACCTTGCAAGTCATCGGTATATTGGAACGCGGCTTCTACCTGAATGCCCTCTTCCTCGCGGTTAGCATAGAAAATAGTGTCGTGGCAGGGCTTATTATCGTTGTTCAAAAACTTCACGTAAGAAACAATTCCTCCTTCGATGAAAAAACCGTAAGAGCGTTCGCCGCTGTCCGCCCCGCGGTCTTCCCTGGCAAGTTTCTTTTTTCCGGCCACCTGGCAAACGCCAAAAAACTCTTCGGCTTTTTTATCAACCTGGCGCAGGTCGCGGATAACGATCTTTGTGCCCTTGACTAAATATGCCTGCTGGCGCAAATGGCTAATTATCGTATCCCAGTTAAAACGAATCTCCTTGAAGATCTCGCTGTCCGGCTCAAAATAGATGGTCGTGCCGCGATTGGCGCACTTGCCGACTTTTTTCACGTTAGCCCTGGGCTTGCCTTTGGAATATTCCTGAACATACAGATATCCTTCGCGGCAGACTTCCGCGCGCAACCATATTGATAGCGCGTTAACCACCGAAACACCCACCCCGTGCAACCCGCCGGAAATTTTATATGACTCGCCGCCGAATTTGCCGCCCGCGTGCAAAGTGCAAAGCACGGTTTCCAAAGCCGATTTTTTCGTTTGCTTATGGATGTCCACCGGAATGCCGCGGCCATTGTCTTTCACGCGCACGCGGTTTTGCGGCAAAAAAGCTACCTCAATTTCCGTGGCAAATCCCGCCATCGCTTCGTCCAAAGAATTATCCACGACTTCCCAGACCAAATGATGAATGCCATCAATGCCGGTGGAGCCAATATACATACCGGGCCGCTTGCGCACCGGATCCAAGCCCTCCAAAACATAAATGTCTTTCGCTTCATAAGAAGCGCTCGCTATGTTATTGCCATTACTTTTACCGTTGCCGTTTTTATTAGCCATACTTTATATGTTGTCATTCTGAGCGAAGCGAAGAATCTCGTTGTCCACGGGATTGCTTCGGCCTACGGCCTCGCAATGACTGATTATTCATTCCCTCTCCTGATACAAAAACGCCAGTTCAATGGCGGCCGTTAAAATTAAAAAAATCAAAGCGGTCCACCAATAAAAAACCTGATAAGTTTTCATTATTAAAAATCCAACCAGCAACAAACTAAGCAACGTTCCCTCGCGAAAAGACGTCGTCAAGAGGCTGGTAGCCAAAGCGCTGGCCGCGCGGCGACGGCGGATAAAAAAACCCACCAAGCCGAAAAACCCGCACAAAGCCAAAAATAAACTCAGGAAAAGCAAAACCAAAATCCCGGCGCTGTCGCCTTCGGGCGAAACAAAATACATGATGGCCGCGAAAGAAATAAAGGCTAGGCCGCTGGCCAGTCCCATGCCCCAAAGATACGATTTTGACGTCATTTTCCGTGCTTAATTTACAGTTTAATTTTATCATATTTTCAACCCAAAAACAAGCCCTAAATCAAGGAAAAATGTGGATAAATCACAACTGCCCAGAAGCCTAAAAAACCGCTTAAATAAGCGGTTTTTTCTGGCGGCGGCCATGAGATGATGTTGAAACTTTTTTCATCAGCAACAAATCTATTTAACTGCTTCGATCATTAAGCTCTCTAGCGCAATGCCATTATATTGCTCTTTGCTAATTTCTTTGTTCTCTTTAAGAATATTTACGCTAAAACCCGTTTCTTTTATTTTGTTTAGATAATCATCTTTTAATAAAGCACCCGCGACACAACCGGTCAACAAATCTTTATTATTTTTTTGCCCCTCAGAAAGCTCTCTTAATAAAACGATATCCGAGAGAAAAATTTTCCCTCCCGGTTTCAAAACCCTATATGCTTCTTTAAATGCTTTTAATTTGTCGGGCGTGAGATTCACTACACAATTTGTAATTATAATATCGATTGAGTTGTCTTTGATTGGTATCTTTTCTATCTCTGCTAAAATAAATTCCAAGTTTTTGATGTTTTGTTTTTTAGCATTCAATTTTCCCTTTTTAATCATTTCTTCTGTCATGTCTACACCAATAACCTTGCCGCTCTCACCAACTTTCCTTGCGGCCAAAAAACAGTCAATTCCAGCACCACATCCTAAATCTAAGACGGTGTCTCCTTCTTTTATATCGCTAAAACCCACGGGATTACCACAGCCAAGTCCCAGATTTGAATCTCCGGTTATTCTTAGATCCTCTTCGGAATATCCTATGCTTTTTGAAATATCCTTATTGCCATTACAACTGCAACCGCAGCCGGAATTATTGGCAGCAATCTCTGAATATTTCTCTTTTACTATTTTTTTAATTTCTTCTGGATTGTTCATGCAATTTTATTTCAATTATTTCGTAATTTATTGGCGGGTCGTATGGGATTCGAACCCATGATCTTCTCCGTGACAGGGAGACGCGTTAAGCCGGGCTACGCTAACGACCCATATTCAATTTTGTACCAGGGGTGGGGATCGAACCCACGACCTCGGGCTTATGAGTCCCGCGCTCTACCAATTGAGCTACCCTGGCCTATACTTTTGTCCTATAAAACATAATAACGCCTGAATTAAATTCTGTCACCATTTAATTACGGCGTTATTAATTCAGTGTTGCGGGGCCCGGAATTGCACCGGGGTCTGGGGCTTATGAGACCCCCGAGATACTTCTTCTCTACCCCGCGATAAGTTCTTCTATCATACGTCTCTTTTTTATTCTCTTCAATTCTCTTTCTCGCCTAACAGTGTCTTTTCTTGTTTCGTAAATTTCTTTATAAATTAAAGCCCAAGGTATGCCTGATTTTGTCGATTTGGATTTACTCGAATTATGCTCACAAATTCTTTTCTCCAAATTATCCGTCTGGCCAATGTAATAATGACCATTCTTGCCGCTCTCCAAAATATAAACAGTATACACCATTATTTTAACCGAGATATCCCGTCCCGACGCCGAAAGCGCCGAGGACGAGGTCCGAAGACTCGCGACTCCTGTCGGAGATCCTCGACAATTATAAAAATTGAAAATTTTGGAATTGTCGGAACTTCTTCTCTACCCCGCGATAAGGGTTTCCTGCTGTCATCCCGCACTTGATGCGGGATCCAGGATCTGGATTCCTGCCTTCGCAGGAATGACAAAATATGATTTGACGATACCGATCCTTTGACTTTGATAGTATAACGAAAAAAAATATATTTAGCAAGCATTGACAAGATAACTTATAATATGTTATCTTTTTATATCGTTCTTATCGTTACAAAAAATCAAAAATCGGTTAAAAGAGGAGGAGTTATGATATCAGATCGAGAAAGAAAGATGAATGTTGTATCTGGACTGCTTGAAAGGAGCAAGGACGAAATCTCTCTGATTATCGGCGCTGACCAAGAAACAATATTACAGCATATCCAGGGAGGCGTCACGATTGAAAAGATTAGAACTCTTTGCCAGACTGCGCGACCCGGCAACAACGAGATCAAGAAATCAGCTGAGAAAAAATGGGATGAGATAGCTTTGAGGGCGTTGCAAAAAGCTAACTCTTTTAGAGAGGTTAGAGAGATCTGTTATTCTGCGCGACCCGGCAGTGAAGCCCAAGAGTTAAGCGCAGCGAGACTGGCCGAGCTTTGCTCTACTTTCGATGAGGCCAAAGAAGCTTGTTATCTGGCGCGATATGGTAGCAAAGCCGAAGAATTAGCCAGGGAAAAACGAAATAGCTTGGCCCTAAAAATGGTGCAAGAAACCACTACCATTGAAGAAATCAGGAGGGTCTTTAATTTTGCGCCATGCGGTTCCGAGGCCCAGCGCCTGGCCTTAATGAAACGAATTGATTTTTGCTCTACCGTTGATGAGCTTTTGGAAGAGGTTAAACCGCTTGGTGGCGTTGAACGATTTGGCAATGAGGTAGAGAAGCTTTTTACAGAGAAACGGGATAATCTGGCCATAAAGAAGGTGAGAGAAGCTTCCACCATCGAAGAAATAATGATGGCTTACTATTCTGTGAGGCGTGGCAGCGAAGCCGAGAAGCTAGCCGTAGAGAAACTTCTCCAGTTGGCTTAAGATTCATTCGGGTAACCACCAATGTCACCCTTTTTATTTACAAAAAAGCCCCTCCATACAAGAAAGACTTATCTTGGTTTTAAACACTTTTACGCTATCGCTAAAAAGTGTTTAAAGCTTGCTCTTATGATAAATATTCCAACTCCTTCAACGCTTCCTCAATATTCCCCACCGCCGCCTCGGCCTCTTCCTGGGTCAAATTAAAATTCGGCTCGTGGATTATTTTATTGCGGATCTCGTGCGTGGCCCAAATTTTATCAACACTCTTAATTTCCTGCGCCTGGATTTGTTTTAAACGCTCCCCCATATCAGCGCCAGGCAGACCCATGCGCTTTAAGATATCGTCCATTAAAGTATCCGCCTCAATGACCGCCAGCTTTAAATTAGCTTCATCTCCCTTATGGATCCGCGCCTTAATCTCCTCCCAACGCTTACTGGCGCCCTTGCCGTAGGCAAACTCATTGGCAAAAATCATTTCCCTCACCCACCAAGTCGCGTCTGACCGTTTCAGTAAAACAATAATCATCCATATCAACAGAATGGAAATCAGCCAGCTGGTTATCTGCAAGATCAAAATAATCGCGCTGGCGTTGACCGAATTCAAATAATTATAGATTTGGTCGTAGAGATTTAAAAAGTAGGTAATCATAGACCGTTACGGAAACGACTCCCCTCTTTTAGTAAAGAGGGGTTGGGGGAGATTTAGTTCCCTCTCTTAAGCTAAGAGAGGGTTAGGTCGTTCAGACTCCGAAGAGTCTTCAGACTCGAGGAGGTGAGTTATGTAATGCGAAATTATATTATTCAATATAATTGGTTCACTCGGTCAAAATGAAAATAAACTTTCATTTTGACCTCATTGCCAATTATAACTCCTCCCCGCCTCCTCTTAAATTAAGAGGAGGGGAAATCCTCTCTAACCCTCCTTTACTTAAAGGAGATAATTAATTCGTATATTCGTACTTCGTAGCTTATTTTAAAGCGCTTTCTATCGCCTGTGCCGCGCTAAATATCAACTCTTCCGAAAAATGCGGACCGATGATTTGCAAGCCAACTGGTAATTTGTCAATTTTACCGCAAGGCATTGATAGCGCCGGCACGCCAGCCAAGTTCACCGGCACCGTATAAACATCGGATAGATACATAGTGACTGGATCATCTATTTTCTCGCCGAGCTTGAACGCGGTGGTCGGCGAGACCGGCGTCATTATCAGATCCACTTGCTTAAACGCCTTTTTAAAATCTTCGGCGATCTTAGTCCTAACTTTTTGCGCCCGCAGATAATAAGCGTCATAGTAACCCGAGGACAAAGAAGAGGTGCCCAGCATGATGCGCCGCCGCACCTCGTTGCCCAAGCCCTGCTGGCGGGATTTTAAATAAACTTCAAGCAAATTTTGCGCCTCGCCAGCCGCCACACCGTATTTGATACCGTCAAACCGGGCCAGGTTAGCTGAAACCTCCGAGGCCATGATTATATAATAACACGCCAGCGCGTAGGCGGAGTGTGGTAAGCTGATCTCTTCAACGCGCGCGCCCTGCGCCACCAGCTTGGCTATCGCTTCTCTGATCAATTTTTCCACTCCCTTATCCAGCCCTTTGGCAAAATATTCTTTAGGCGCGCCGATCTTTAAATTTTTAACCCCTCCTGCGCCTCCCCTTAAATTAAGGGGAGGAGGGGTGGGGTTATTGACACTCGTCGCATCCCGCGCGTCCTTGCCTTTTATCGCGTCAAAAACAATTTTACAATCTTCAACATTTTTCGCCAGCGGCCCGATCTGGTCAAGAGAAGAGCCCATCGCCATGGCTCCGTAACGAGAGACTGCACCGTAAGTCGGTTTCAACCCCACCACGCCGCAAAGAGACGCCGGCTGGCGAATTGAACCGCCCGTGTCTGTTCCCAGGCTCCAGAGTGCCTCGTCGGCCGCGACTGAAGCAGCCGAACCGCCCGAAGAGCCGCCCGGCACCCTTTCTAAATCATACGGATTTCTAGTTATGCCAAAAGCCGAGTTTTCGGTTGAAGAGCCCATCGCGAACTCGTCACAATTGGCTTTACCCAAAATCACGACACCGGCCTTTTTCAATTTACGAATAACCGTCGCGTCATAAGGCGCAATATAATTGGCCAGGATTTTCGAACCGGCTGTGCATTTTACTCCTTCCACTAGAATTAAATCCTTTATTGAACCGGGGACCCCTTCAAGTATTCCAATTTCCAGACCATCGGCAATTTTCTCGTCAATTTCCTTGGCTCGCGCCAGCGCCGTCTCAACCGTCACCGTCAAATACGCGTGGATTTTATCATCCTCTTTTTTTATCCGCGCCAAATACGCCTGCGTCAGTTCGGTGGCCGAAAAATGCTTAGTTTTCAACCCTTCATGAGCTTTTATAATTGTTAATTCGTCCAATTTCATTTATATTATTTATCTCTTCCGCACATGTGAAAAATTACCCCTTTTTGTCATTCCCGCCCCGTATCAAGTACGGGGTAAACTCCAGCGGTAATCCAGAACCTGGATCCCCCCGTATCAAGTACGGGGCAGGCTTAGTCAAGCCCGGAATGACAATACTAAAATAAAATTACTTCATACTTTTGAAATTGCAGCCGAGCCAAATTTATTCAAAAATCCCCTTCACCTTTATATAGCTCCCTTTCCTATCCGGCGCGTTGGCTAAAATTTTCTGCCGGCCTTCCTCGCCGCGCTTAATCCCCTCGTCCGGTCGTGTAATGCTATGCAAACCGATCACCTGAGCCGTCGGCTCGGTTTTTTCCACATCCACCTCTTTTAATTTTTCAATAAAATCCAAAATCGCGCTCAAATCCTTGGCGAATTCTTGTTCTTCTTTCTCGCTTAGTCCCAAACGGGCAAGCTTGGCAATATGTTTTACTTCTTCCTGACTGATCATTTTAACATTTTTAAAAATGCTTCTTCGTCGATAATTTTTATACCCAACTCCTTGGCCTTATCATTCTTTATCCCCGGCGCTTCGCCGGCCACGACCAAATCAGTTTTTACGGAGACGGATGACGCCACGTCTCCCCCGCGTTCGCGAATTGCCGCCTTAGCCTGGTCACGGCTCAGACCGGCCAGTTCCCCTGTTAGGACCAAAGTCATGCCTTTAAAAACCTGTTTCTTTTTCACCACTTTGGATTTGGCAATTTTAACAGCCTTAAGGAGCCTGGCAAGCAATTTTTTATTTTTAGCTTCGCCAAACCAGCTGATAATGCTTTGCGCCACCGCCGAGCCAATATTGGAAATAGCCGCTAATTCCGCTTCACCGGCTTTGGACAAATTTCCAATACCGCCAAAGTGATTAGCCAGGTCTATCGCGGTTTCTTCGCCCACGTGCGAGATGCCGAGCGCATTGATAAACCGCCACAAGGACACTTGCCGGCTCTTATTTATCGCTTCAATTAAATTCTTGGCAGACTTGTCGGCGAACCGTTCCAGTATTGCCAAATCGCCTTCTTTCAAGTCGTAGATATCGGCCGCGTCGTTAACCATCCCCACCCTCATCAACTGATCAACGATCTTTGGCCCCAGCCCCTCAATATCCATGGCTGACTTGGAAACAAAGTGGCCGAGCTGCCGACGGCTGACCGCGAAACAATTTCTGCTCGCGCAAAAATATCCCACGCTTTTTTCTTTACCCGAGCTTACCGCGCGCCGTTCAACCTTGCCTCCGCACATCGGGCAAATTTTGGGCATCCGGAAATCTTTTTCATGACCAGTGCGAAGTTTAGGCAAAACTTTAATGATATCCGGAATGACATCTCCTGCCCGCTGCACGATGACCGTGTCGCTGATCTTCAGTCCCAGCCGCTTTATTTCATCTTCGTTATGCAGCGTGGCGCGCGAGACCGTGACGCCGCCGACGACGACCGGCCACAACACCGCCACCGGCGTCAAGATCCCCGTCCGGCCAATCTGTAAAATTATGTCCTCCACCACGGTCGTGGCTTCTTCGCCGGAAAATTTATACGCTTGCATCCAGCGCGGCGCTTTGCCCACAACTCCAAGCTTGGAGCGCAAAACGGTTTCGTCCACCACCACCACCACGCCATCGCAGCCAAAAGGAAGTTTCGCGCGATGCTCGACCCAATATTTATGGAATTCAATCACTCCTTCCAGGTTATCACAATGTTTTGAATAATTTTTGCCGTCGTCCTCGTTGAACGCGGGAAAACCAAGAGAGCGCATCGCCAAGTGTTCCTGCTGGTGATGCTCAAAACCCAGATCCGTAGTCAACGCGTAAGCGTAGAAACTTAAGCGACGCTGGGCGGTGACCTTCGGATCAAGTTGCCGCAAGGAGCCGGCCGCGCCGTTCCGGGAATTGGCGAGCAACGCCTTGCCCTCTTTTTCATATTTCTGGTTCAATTCTTCAAAAACTTTTTTCGTCATTATCGCCTCGCCTCGGACTTCAATGGTGCCGTTCCTGACCGCTGCTGCCAATTTTTTTATTTGCCGCTCGTTAAAGCCACTTTTCTTCAATTCACGCCCTTCCGGCGCGCGCAAAGTCAACGGGATCGCCTCTATCGTTTTTAAATTTTGCGTGATGTCCTCGCCGAGGCGACCATTGCCGCGCGTGGCGCCAACCGCCAAAGCGCCATTTTTATAGACTAACGCCACTGCCAAGCCGTCCAGCTTCAATTCGCAAAAATAAGAAAATCTGGCGCGCGGCGCCAATTTTTGCACGCGTTCCTCCCAGGCCTGGATTTCTTCTTCGCCAAAAGCATCGTTCAACGACAACATGGGCTCGGCGTGCGCCACTTTCTTAAATTTATCCAGCGCTTCCCCGCCCACCCGCTGGGTCGGCGAATCGGTGGTAACCAGGTCTGGATATTGCCGTTCCAGCTCCTCCAGTTCGTTCTTCAGAGAATCAAAAGCCGCGTCGGAAATATCCAGTTTATCCAACACGTGATATTGATAGCGATGATAATTTATCTCCTCGCGCAACTTGACTATTCTTTTTTGTGCTTCTTGTTTATCCATGATTTGCAGAGAACCGTTCTCTGGAAATTTTACCAGCTTAATTCCACGCTGCGCCGCGTGCCGCCAAAAGATCCTGATGAATTTATTTTATTGCCGCCGGTAACCACCGCCTGGCTGGTAGCGCCATTATTTAAAGTTATCTGAATCGGACTATCGTTTATGGTGCAACCCGAACCGGGAGCTGCTTTCCTGGCCTGATAAAGGCACTGTTCCGCGCCCGCGTCGGCCGCGTAGAAGGCTGGCACGGAATTAGCCATCTCTTTGGACATCTGTATCTGATAGACCATAATACTGGCCGTTGTTAAACCCATCATCAGAAAAACATTCATCACAAAAAATGCCAACAAGATTGTCGTCGCGCCGCGATTATTAGTTTGTCGTTTGTCGTTTGTAGTTTGTCGTTTTTTCATAACTATCCACGGTATATTTTACAAAATCCGCGGCTATTGACTGTATTCCCTTGAAGAAACGGTGGTTTGCAAATTAATGGTCGCCCGGCTTCCGATTCTGTCCAATTTACTGATCAGGTCAAAAACAATGGTCAAGCGGGGCTGCAGGCCGGCATTTTTTGTCAAATAAAATTTCCCGATCGTTTCTACGTCATTAGGATTTAAAATCTCCCCCGCCCGGAGCGACTGCTTAGCGGCGCCGTTAAAAACATAGTCCAAAGCTTGGCCTTCGGCGTTGGTGATATTCAAAGAATAGTACGGCCCGCTGACACCATTAGGCAAAGAAGAGTAAGCCAGGCCATCAAGGCTATTGACCTTGCTCATACGCGCTTCTTTAGACATTGATTCCAAAATGAACCGGCCGCTCTCCTGGGCCGCCTGGGAATTAAAAACTCTTTGAGTCCCGCCCATGCCCATTAAAAAAATATCCGCCACCATCACAACCACCACGCTAAAAGTCGCCATAGCAACGAGAAGCTCAATGAGGGTAAAACCGCTTGACTCCAGGCGATTTTTTAAATTATATTTTTTATCTGGTTTAGCCATTATTTAAATCATTTTAACATTTAAACATTTAAACAAAGAAAGCGCTTTGACCGCAATGCTTTAATGTTTTTATGTTTTTATGTTCAAATGTTTAATTGTTTTTACCGCCAATTCCACAACCGATCTTCGACCGTCAGGGTTTGGGAGCGATTATGCTCGGTCCAGGAAACCACTGCCTCAACTTTTATTTCATTATCGTCGGCGCCGCTCGGATTTTTAGTCAAGATTATCTTCCTTTTATAAGTAAAGGACGCGGCGCTGCCCGCGTCATAACCATAAAGCCCGGTGGCCGAATCATATCTTAATGGCGTATCTTGGAAAGCGCGAAGAGCCGTGTCATTATATTGCACTAAATAATTATTCACTCCCGAAAATGACGCGTACCAATCGTCCCAGGCGTTAACGCCAAAATTAAGATCCCGGATGCTTTTGACCACCTCTATTCCCTCCTGGGCCAGATTAGCGGCGACCAGTTTGGAAGAGCTGGCGCCGACCGAAACATTAATAGAACTAACCAGCGCCATAATCCCGGTCAAAGCGGTAATGATAATATAAATAGCCATCATCACTTCTATGAGCGAGAAACCGCTCTCGCTAGCTTGTTGTATTTTATTTATCGGTCTTGCCCACATAAAAAATGTATAATTATAACCCCTCCCAACCTCCCCTTAAATTAAGGGGAGGAGATTCCCCCCTCTTAAGTTAAGAGGGGTTAGGGGGAGTTAGAATTTTTCGCGCTCATCCGCGGCGCATTTTTTCATCTTTCTCTACTGAAGTCTGACTTTAGCGAATTCGTAAATCCGCGTTTTTCTGCGTACTATTCCGCGTAGTTCCGCGGTATTAGTCTATATCTATCCTCCCGCCGCCGGACACGGTTATACTCTTTGCGTAGCTGCCGCTGGTGATAGTGAACGTTTGCGCGCCGCCCAGCGCCCCGTTGATGAAGGTTGTCGGGTTGGGCGGCGTAAAAAAAATATTGCTGCCAAATGGCGCCAGGGTAGTTTTTTCCAGCTCAACGGTTTCCATCACCACGCTCCCGGCATCATAGACTTGACTCGCGCCGGTATTGTAAAAAAGGAGGTATTGACTGGCGCTCTGCGAATAAAGGCCATAGCCCTTGGGGATCACGGCGTCTTGAGTTTTGCCGGACAGCGCCATGCTTTGGACCCGACGCAGATCAGCCGACATTTTTTGAACTGCCCTGGTAACAGCATACTGATTTTCCCCGCGCCAGGAGCTGACCATAACGGAACCGGAGATCAGCGCAGTTATAAAGATCACGACCAAAAGCTCAATTAGCGTGAACCCAGCACCACTTTTATGTTTCATAATAAATTTACTCTCTTTTTTAATTCTCTCATGGCATTACCGTTGTGTTTTAATTTTTACTCTCTCAATCTGGCTAATTTTTCCTCCATAAACGCTTCATAATATACTATCTCCCACGGCCGATAACGTTTGGTAGAAAAAACTTTTCCATCATTATGATCTTTAAATCTACTTTTAAGATTGCTCGTTGAACCCCTGTATAATTCTCCGTTTAACTTACTTCTTAATAAATACACGTAATACATAAAAGTGGTGCTGGGTGAACCCCGTTAGAGTTTTTTGATTATTTTCCATTACTATTTTTAATTACGAACCCTATCTTCCTCCCCTCCTCAGATGAGGAGGGGCTGGGGGAGATGTTGATTTTTAACATTAAACA
>Ga0210057_1003908_pt1 | contig 20179 bp, 12 predicted proteins | sample CryGeyCG2114_010_2_FD_183968 | JGI IMG/M metagenome (GOLD analysis project Ga0210057, IMG submission 183968) | Groundwater microbial communities from aquifer - Crystal Geyser CG10_big_fil_rev_8/21/14_0.10 (SPAdes) (version 2) | ecosystem: Environmental > Aquatic > Deep subsurface > Groundwater ...
TCCTGCGCCCACTACACTAAAAACGACCATTTCTGCGGACCCGGCAATTGCCCGCTTCAGGAAAAAAATAGCCTTTGCCAAATAATAGGTGTTCCTTGGGTGCTGGGCTGTTCCAAGGTCTACGCCAAACAAGAACTAACCAATCCAATTATTAACGACACGGAAGAAGAGGGGGAGCCAAAAACAGACCATCCGCTTTTAGAAGTTGATGACGGCAAGGGCGGCACCATTTTTGCCATATTTAGCCAATCCTCCAATTCGCGCGGAACCCTGCAAGAAGATCTGGAAGCCTGCATCATGGCGCACACTTCCAAACCTTGCGGCTCGGCCGGAAGATATGCCTGCTCGGAAGCGGCCTGCAAAGACGATGATTTTGACTACGACGGGCTAGGTTGCCCAAATGCCGTCGTGGCCGACATGAGCAGCATTCCCGGCTATTCTGGCGCATGCCGCGGACCCTGGAAAATTTGCGGCCCCACCTGCAGATCAAGCACCGTGGATCCAAGAAGTATTCCCGGCTGTTGCAAAGATGATAAAAATTGCAACATTAATGTTGGTGGAATAACCCAAGAAGAAATAAACGCCATGATGGATGGCTGGATGACACGGATCACCAATAATTACCAAGATGGTGTTGCTGGCTGGAAGGCTGTCTTTGCCAAGTCTTTGGAAGCGATTATTGATTCCGCTAAAATGTTCGCCAGCCTTCTGGCAGGCACAGTAGATATAGGGGACTTATACGCTGAACTCTACGCCAACTGGAACAGCGTGCCAATTAGAGAAGGTGAAGAAGAAACCGGCGCGCTTACCGGACAATCAGGCTTTCAGATTGGGACGGTGGCAATAAGCCCCGGCAGTCTTACTACCTGCGGCATATTTGGCTGCTGCGCCAACTGTTCAAAAGAGGAGCTGTTGAGATCCGTCACCGAAGCCAATTACACCACCGCTAATGCGGCCAACAGAAAGCAGTGGCAGCCCGGCACCATTTTTCACATTACCCCTCCCGGACACGGGCTATTAAACCAAACCCAAAAAACCGCCCAAGCCGGCGCCCTCGCCATGTCGCTCTATTCCGACCGAGGCACCGAATCGGTTAATGACTTAGAGGCCGGAATAATTGGCATGCCGGCGATAACGCAGGGGGTGGAAGCAACTACCAGGCTTTTTAGAGTTCCGGAAGGCAGCCGCCGCGCCTACCAGCCGCCGGCAAAAAAATCAACGGCTTTGGCCGTCAATTTCTTAACTAATCAACCCAACAACAATCCCTTAATTAACCTCGCCCAAGCCGGCGACAATAATGTTAGGTTTCCAAAGGACTGCGTTAATGGAGAATCCAACCCCTGCGCGTTTTTCTCCGTCCAAGAAAGAAGTCCAAAAATCTATTTTAAACTGCAAACTTCTTCCAATAATATTTACGGTTTTCAAGTCACTGTTTACGATATTTCCAACTTTACCCGCGCCACTATGTTTATTCCCGCTTCGCAAACCCAGGCTGTCCGCCAAGATACTGACGGCTCTATTATCTATCACTACGGTTGCGGTCTGGAACCGGGCGCATCTTATTATATGGACAGGTTCAACAACTCATGTCCCGCAGACTTTTATAACTTAGCCAATGATCTATGCGAAACCGGTAATATTGACAGCGTGGCGATTGATGTTTTTGACACCTCCCGCGGCGGACCAACCGCTTCTTTTTACGGTAATCCGGAAAACAATCCTCCTTTTACTTTCGCGTCCTGCTGGGAAAAATCCTTCTTTGGCGGCGGTTTGGACGATACTTCCGGCTGTCGCGACGGTTTTAAACCGTACAATTACCTGGAAATGTGCCGCAACGAATTTACCAAAACATATAATCAAGCTAAAAACCCGGTCGGCAACGAGGATACCACCGCCGGTTTGGAAGCGGCCCATGCCGAAAGCGGCAGTTTTGGCACCATTTTTGAACTTCTGGAAAATGATATAGAAAACAATTTACCCAACACTAAGGCGGTGAAAGATCGCGACGGCTGCCAGTGCAGCTGCTTTGACGCAGATGGGAACCCAGGCGATGACTGCAATTGTTCTGGAAACAATGACCCGGCTTGTGTTGACTGCCATATAAATTCAGCCAGAAGACCACAACCAACCTACAAATCTGGCAGTGATTTTGTTTGGAGCTGCGCTTGGACAAACTTTACCCGCGAAAACACGGCCACCCTCAATCCTAGACTGCCGGAATTCTTTAAACCGCTGGTGGAGCTGGTCGGCGGAATCTATGAAGACGGCCAGCCGGTTAGAACAGACACTTTGTTTGACAAAATTTTTGCTCCCCCCAGCAAAAGTATCACCGTAAAGCCGGGCGACCAAAAAATCGCCTGGGGCTACTCGGGTGAAAAAGGAGCCTTTGACAGCAGTTCCGAACAATACGCCGATGATGAAGCGGTAAGCCCCAGCGACGGAGCGGCCACTGATGTGGCTCATTTTGACCCGCTAGGGGTCCTTTTTAGCAAAAGCCATCTTATGACTTTGTCGTTAAACACCCCTGATCAAGCGGCTTATTTAGAGGGGTTGTGGGACAAAGAAAACCCCAGCGACCCGACCACCAGCCTTGCCTACACCCTGCCGGAATACAGCGCTTTGGCGCAAAGGCAAAACAGCTATCAACAACTGGCCGCTTTATACAACAACCATGGACAAAAAAGGTTAATTCCCCTACTGGGATCGCTCGTGGAAACATTAAGAAGGTGGTAGTTGCACTGCTCCACATTATCCCCTTCTCTAAATGCGGCGCTAAAATCTAATCACATTGCCGCGTAGGACGGACATTCCTGTCCGCCATTCCAATACCGCAGACCGGTGATAAAGTTGAGTCAATATTTGTGTACCTCTTCTTCTGAATGGCGGCTTAGAGAGGCCCCCCTACTGGGATCGCTCGTGGAAACATTAAGAAGGTGGTAAAAACATTAAATTACTCAATTTTCCAAATTTGATTGTGGTCTGATATATTTTTGCATCCATCGTCGTTGAAAACATCACTAAAGACAGATGTCTTCATCCATAGCGCGACCACGAAGTTATTACCGGATACAGTCATACTGGTAGAAATGCCATCAAAGGTGGCATCGGTGATAGTATCAGAACAAAGAGCGTCAATATTTTTGTTTGTAGAAAAGGAAGCTCCGGTATTGCTCGGCAGTGGACCGCCCGACACCCGAAGTGAGAAATACTTTTCGCACGCACCGCAAGCGTCATATCCGGCGTTTAAACGATATATGCCTTTAACTTTAAGAGTAACGCTGGTACTTGCCGAATTCACATTTACAAATTGATAAACACCACCGGTATGCGGCGCTCCATAGGAAAATATCTCCTGCCCTTTACTGCCCTGCGCCCACTGTTTCCATTCCGGTCTAACGCAAAGGTTTGGATTACTACAATAAACCCACCACGGATTCCAGTTTTTAGCGACGACAATCGCCTGGCCGCGCGTGTAGAATTGCGTAAAATCAGTCCCTGTTAAGCGGGCGGCGCGGGTAGAGCATGGGAAACTTAATCCGCCGAGAAAAACGGGAAGTAGCGCAATTATATAAAGGCAAGCTTTAACTGGCTTGAACATAAAGTTTTAAATAGTAAGGATCACTCTTTCCTGTCACAACAGCTTTTCCGCTAAAAACCCAAACCGGAACCAGCAATCTTTCATCATCCTTTGAACCTGATATATAGCCTAATTTTGCCTCTTCTATTACCACGCTGTCAAATTGGTCGGGATTAAAGGCGTAAAACTCCCCCCACTCGAGCTTTTCCGCCTCCGGAGAGTATTGGCTAAAATAAGCAACCCAGGCTTTTCCGGAAGCAACACGGCGCCAAGCCTCATCCAAACTTATAACAGAATACTCGCTTTTTTGCCCCAATACCCGATCAGGCACCAGCCATTTAACCGAAACCAACTTGGCATCTAACTCGGCCAACCAAACCATTACTGAACAAGGGTCGTAACTGGAAAATAACACCGTTCTGCCAGCAACGGGCTGGTAGGTAAAACAAAGCTCGGCCAGCAAAGCTTCTTTAGAACTGGCCACCGGAAAAGTATGCCCCACCCCCGCCAAGTAAGACGATCGGGTAAAAACAAGCGCCGGGTCTTTAGCAGAATCAAGCAGACCAACATTAAAAAGATGTTCACGCGCTTTAGAGCGTAGAAAAGGCTCGTCTTCGGAAATCGTACCCACGGTAAGCTTGGAAAAATCACCAATTTTATAGGAAAAAAACCCTGAATCAATATAAACACGCAAATCATCACCGCTGGCTGACCGCCATGTAATAAGACCGTTTTCTTCTTGGTACGAATCGGGAGAAAATCCCAGAACTTTGGCGGCGTTTTGCGCCACCGGCAGGCTCAAACCGGAAGAAACTTTATAAACCGGCAAACGGTCGGTTCCTGTATCAGAAGATAAACCGGTAATAGTGTATTTTGAAGTTTTGTCGGGAAGGGTTAAACCTCCATCAGAAGTCGCCGGAGTAACAGAAGGCACTACCGCCGGTAATTGCCCAAAATCCGCCGGCGGACGAAATACCCAAAAAGATAGCACCAGTAAAATTATAGTAAAAAGAAAAAGTCCGGCAAAGATTATCAGCAAAAAGCGGCTGCCAAAACGTTGGTGCAAAAGTAACCATTTTTCCCTAATTGTTGAAACAATTGAAACCATAAAACAAGATTAAACTAGGTATCGCACGCCCCGCCGCAGTCAAAACCGCCAGGGCTGCTGCCGCAGGGGTTAACATAAGTATTATTTTTCCTAACTTCAAAATGCAAGTGCGGCCCGGTAGACTTGCCAGTGCTTCCCATCAATCCAACTTTCTTTCCAGAAGCAACGGAGCTACCAAAAAGAGAGGTTTCAACCGAGCTTAAGTGTCCATAAATATAAACAACCCCATCCGAACCAGTAATTACCACATAATTGCCAAAATCGGGAATATACGAACCAAAATAAGTATTGCCAGTACAATTTGGAATAAGATAATCCACACAATAACCAAAGGAACCGCCTTCCGCGGCGACGACAGAATCACCTATAGAGCCGCCTATATCAGTGCCGCCATGAGGCTCCCAAGTGCCAAAAGGGCTGTAACAACCAACACAAGCAGTTATTGTACGCGAAGAAGGGACCGGCCATTCCAGTTCTTGAATACCACAATCAACAGAGCAGGGCTGAACATTGGAAAAAACACATAACGCGCCACCGGTCCCTCCGCCGCTTCTAAAGTCTACGGAACTGCCGCTGGAAAAGCCGCTGTAATCCTTTAGAGCCGAACCGGCAACAGCCGCTAATATTAAAACGCCAACAAGCGGCAGGGTAAAACAGCCGCACCCGGCTCCTACCAACACTCCCAACGGCCCCTTTACTTCTCCTTCCAAAAAGAAGGTTTTAGCAAAACTGACCGTCTTCTTGGCAAAATAAGTTACCGCTTCCCAAGCAACCGTTACCGCCATATCAACCAAAGCGGCCGGCGCCCCCACGCCGGTGGCGGCCTCAATTCCCCAGCGGGCCGCTTGGGCGGCCAGCCAAGTGGCCGCTTTTTGTCCCAGTTTTTTGGCCGTCTCCACCATCACCTTTTTCCAAACTTTCTCCACCGCCTGATTAAAGGCCGCCCTTATTGCTTGAACATTAACATTCTTGAGTAGTTTATTGGAAACAGTGCCAAAAATCTTTTTTTGAATTCGCCCGCCAAGCTCGCCCCAAAATTTTAAATAATCCTGAAGATTAACAAAACGCAATTCCCCTTTGGCCACCAGTTTAGAAGCCCAGCCGCCTTTAGCCAAAAGCTTTCTGGCTAAATCCTGCTCCCAATGAGAACCAACCATCTTTGTCCCGCTAGCCAAGCCAACCACCCAACGAGTGCTAAAAACCTTGGTCGTTAAATAGGCTCTTAGCTGTCTAGTGCGAGAGGTAACAAGTGTTTGCAAACTAAAACGCCCGTCTCCCTCCATATCGGCAAAATCTTTATTGCTCAAAGTCAATTTGAGGATGCTTTTCACAAACTTGGGTGTTTTTTGGTCGTAGGTAAATTTAAGCGCGCGGACCCTCATTTTAAAATATTCCTTAGCAAAAGCCTTAACCGTGCCAACCAAATCACCCGACTCAATAAAGACATCCAACTTTTGTAGAATATCGCGGGTATAGTATTTAACATCCAAAATTCTTTTGGTATGATTGTTGGCCGAAAGCCATTTGGCGTCAGCCGTTAGATTAGGGTCGTTTAAGTCTTGGTTAAGCCGGCCTTTGGCATCTGTTAGCAGGTTTTGAATACTGTCACGGCGATTAGGGTCTTGCGCTTTCAAAAAATCCAAAAATCCAGGAGAAAAATTCAAATTCAGCAATTCCTGATCGCTAAGTTTGTGAAGCCAGTTTAGAGTTTTGGCATCCAAAGAGCCAAATCGGATGGCGTCGGCTTTGGTTATTATCCCCGAAGCAACGAGCGCCTCTAGCGCCCTTGCATCATCGTTACGCAGTTTAATAAGCTCCTCCTCCAGTTTTTTTGCCTCCGCTCCGGCCGGAATTGCTTTAAAACCGCTCAAAACCCTTTCGGCATCCGCCACGCTCGTTCCCAAAGCGGCGATGTCTCTCGAAACTCTAACCAGCTCCGCCTGCGCTTTGGCAATATCGTAAGCATGCAAATCAGCTGCCGCCGAAGATTTAACTTGAACAGAGGTCGCCCCCAATGTTTGCTCAACATTTAACAACCGCTGTTCCACTAAAGCTAAAGAGGCTTTTGCCCGCGGATCGCCGGCTTGAGCTTTGGCGCTAAGACCCCGTTGTTGGACCAGTAAGTCTTTGCGCTCTAAAAGATGCAGCCGACATTGGGCCACATTTTTTTCGTATATAAGGTCCTTACTTTTTTGGCGCGAAGATTCCAAACCAACATCTTGCGCCGCCAATGTTCCAAGCGCCGCCCGGTACGCCGTTTGTTTAGCGGCGATTAGAGAAGTTAGTTCCCCGTGGCGCATCTGGGCATGCGCCAGTGACTCAAAACCAAGCCCAACCGCCAGCAGTTCTTTTTGAATGCCAATGAAATCTTGCTTGGAGTGATTAAGAGCGCCGTAAAAGGCCGCTCCCCGCATAGTGTCGTATTGAAGGGACAATGACTGTTTTTCTCGGTCCTCCCGAACGCCGGCTTTGTCAAAATACCCCTGCCAGGAAGTAGCCAAGGAAGCTTTAAGCTCATCTTCCCGATACTGCCTAAACTTGCGGTTTAGCTCGTCTGCTTTTGCCTGAATGTCGGCAAGATCTTGCGCCGAAAGTTGATGAGAGTCCAAACGATCAATTGTGGCTTGCGCCTTGACAGCGGCCGCCTGTTCAGCCGCCAATTGTTGGCCCAGCAGCTGCTCTCTTTGGTATGTGCCGTGTTTGCTGGCAACAGCGATTTCCTCAAAATTTCCCCAATCCACCGCTGGCTGTCCGCGCTTTTGCCAAAAATCTTGAAAAGAAATTCTTTCCTGATCAAGCATCGCCTGGGCATCCTGTTCTTTTTGACGAGTAAAAGCCACCGCTTGCCGCGCTCCAGCTATTACTACTCCGGCTTGGGGACTTTTGGGTTTTCTTGAAAGAAGGTCAGCTAAATCAGCCTCGGCCGCCTCACGGTTCTTTCGCGCCACTTCCATTGAAACTTGGGTGCGCCGCCACCCCCACTCCATCGCCTGTTGTTGAGCTTGCTCCAAATCATCCTGTACTTGCTTTTGCTTTTGCCGATAAGCCGCTTGGTAACAACGAACCTGCTCAACAGTCAAGCTATCCGCTTCGTGGGCCGTCGCCCCATATTCCCCAGCGTCCAAATTCCTTTTATAAAAGGATTCGCGCAAAATGCTTTGCTCTCTTTCTGTTCCCGCTAAACCGTTAAAGGCATCGTTCGCGTCAGAAGAAGCGTCAAAATAAGGGGTGATTGTAATGTAGCCGTTTCTGTCGTAAAATATCTTGGTTTTATCCTCGATTTGCTTCTTAGCGGCTTCATCCGCGGCTTTCTCCATCAAGTCTTTAAACCTTTGGCCGGAGGAGGCGTCGATCACTTCTGAATCCTTTTCCTTGTAACCAGTTTTAGAGCGATCCCATTCAAGAAAGGTTTTGTGTTCTTTTTGAAAATTTTGACGAGCCGATTCCACCCCCCGCTCCACCAAATCACCAGAAAACAAAGCATATTCGTCATTAAATTTGTCCGAACCGTCCAAATATTGAGTTAGTTGATTATTTCGGCTTTGCACCTCCACCAAAATATCGTTTTGAAGCTGTTCTATGTTCCGCACCTCCTGGGAAGCCAGATGATGAGCGGCGGCATTGTAAGCGCTGTCGTTGCGGGCAAGAAGATCTTCGTGGTTTTCTAAAACCGCTTGGCTTTGAGCCAATCGGTCAGAAATATCTTGATAACGAATACCAGCTTGAGCCACCTGCTCACGTAAAGCTACCCCATGAAAATCATGCGCCATCTCAAACCGCTCCGCTTTACCGGTCTCGTCTTTGGCGCTCTCCAAAGGATCAAATTGCAAACCCTCGTTTCTAGAAGATACTCGCAGACCTTGGTCGCGCAAATCAGCTAAAGCCTGGTCACGGTCAAAAGTTACCGGCAAATATACATGAATAGTTTGACCGGTTAAGTCTTTGAGCTCATCCTCGTGGATGCCATATTTGGTAAACCTTTTAATACCATTTTCATCCACTACCTCTGGTTCTTGCTTTTTGTCCAACAACGCTCCCTGGCGCATAATGCCGCCGTAGGCTTGGGTGGCAAAAAGAGGACCGTGAACAAAGTTTTTACTCCAGTAGCCCGCCACATCTTCCCAGTCAAAAGCGGAATTTACCAGCTGGTTTAGAATCCCGCCTTTTTTCCATGGGTTAAGGTAAGACAAGGGGTTAAGCAAGGTATCCACCATTTTGCCTGGGTTTTCATAGGTGGTGCTAATCATGGTTCCGGCCAACTCTTCCGCATCCTCCAGACTAGCGCGCTCTCCACTGCCTATTTCTTCCGGAAAATACCTCAATGCCAGGCCAGACTTAGCCTCCGCCACGCACAGATCAGGAAACATTTTTATTACTTCCAGTAAAAACGGGTCTTGCTGATAAGCCATAGGGTTAACAATAGAATTGTAAATAATTTGAGCAGGTAAAATAAAGGGGCAGCAACATGCCAACTTTAAAAGGAAAAATATGGTACAATAAAGCAAGAAGGAGAAGAAACCGATGGGTTATAAAAAAAGGACTTTGGAAAGCGCTTTTTGGACTATTTTTGCAAACGGTTCCAGTAAAGCGGCCACCATTGGCGGAGTGGTCGTTGGGTCAACCATAATAACACTTTTAGCAATAAGCGTTTTTGCCATGCCGATTATTGCCATTGGACTGATTATTTTTGTGCTGGCCGGCTTAGGGGGAGAGTACGGGATATTTCTTGCCATTGGCTTGGGACTGATTGTATTTCCGCTGATTGCTGGTTTAATACTAATTCTTATGCTGATTATATTCTCCCAACTGGTAAGGGTTGGGTTGGATAAGTGGATATATTTTTCCACCAACGATCCAAAGTGATTGCCTCGTTTTTTTCCTTTTCGCCCGACCGTGTCGGCAACCTGCCAGCACGGTCTTTTTTATGCGCTTCCAAATAAGACCCTGTCTACTTCGGCAGGCCGGGTCTTGATGCCTTTCCTGAATATTCCTCGTCATTCTGAACCCGCCAAAGGCGGGTGAAGAATCCCTCTATGAGTAGGTTCCGAATGAGATCCTTCGTCCCGCCAAAGGCGGGACTCCCACCATAGGCCCTCCAGAGGCCCTCCAGAGGCGGGTAAACGGGTAAACGGGCAGGCAGGATGACAGGTGCGCCAACCGGTTTAACTTACCTCAAAACCAATGGTTGACAATAACAAAAAGGCAATGATACAAATTAGACATATGAACAATAAGCCCAAGTTCCCCGCCAAAAAAATCTTCCATGTCTTGGCTGGAATATTTTTAAGTCTAACTTTAGTTTTATCCCTCGCTCTATATTTACCGGTCAAAGCTAAAGCAGGATTAAAGGATGACGCGATTCAACAGGTATACCGTTGGGCGGGACCGGCTATTAAAGACAGCATGGACAAATGGATAACCGATCTGGCCGCGGGCGGGATAAACATGACAAGCAGAGTAGCGGTAGGAACAACAGTCGCCGAAGCGGCCGAGATAACCGACGAAGAGGAAATAAGGAAGTTTATTATGTATCAAGGCGGGTTTGTCCCAATCGCCAATCAACTGGCCCTAGGCTTATCCACTAATCCCGGCGTTGTTAGTTTAGCCCAGTATAAAAACTATTTAGTCTATCAGGCCAACGCCCCGCTTTTGCCTACCGCCAAGGCCCAAGATTCTGGCGGCGCTCAAGCGCTAAGTCCGATGATTGTAATCTGGAAAGCAATGAGGAATATCTCGTATATGCTCATGGCCGCCTTGTCCGTGGTGGCCGGCATTATGATAATAATGAGAAAAAAGATTGACGCCAAGACCTCGGTTACTGTTATGTACATGATCCCCCGCATGGTTGTTTCCCTTATCCTAATAACTTTTAGCTTTCCCATTGTTGCCTTTATTATAGACCTTTCCTTCTCTTTTACCGGAATCGCTATCACCACCATATTAGGTGTTGCTAAATTAAATATCGCCGATGCTGTTTCCCATTTGCTTTATGTGGCGACCCATCCAGTAGAATATTTTGGAGTACCGCTTGATCTTATTCAGGGCAGTGTGGGAATACTAGCATGGACAATGTCAATTACGCTAGTGCTAATTGTCGCGATCGCCGCTATTTTCATCGCCTTCATTAATCTTATAACAAGATACGCTCGCTTGCTGTTAATGACCGCTTTTGGCCCGCTGATCTTGGTGTGGGATTTTTTACCCGGGCAGAACAAGCAAACCAATGGCTGGATCAAAGGAGTAGTGGCTAATGCTTTAGCCTTTCCAGGGGTGCTAGCTGTAATAGGAGTCGCTGTTTTAGTAGGTACCTCCTCAATGACGATGATATCAGACACAAATACAGTACTTGGAATAGTATCAAGCGGAGTTCAAGGTTTAATTCAACCTATCCTTGTAATTGTTATACTTTTTGAATCAATGAAGGTTCCCAAAGCGATAGACAAAATGCTTGCCGGAAAAGATACTTTGCCCGGTTGGTACGCTCCCGGTTTTGGAGGTAAGCGCTAGAAAAGCAAAGTAAGCAAAGTGCAAAATTAAAGAACCTTGCTATATGGCAGGGTTTTTTATCTTCCAACATATCTTCAAGTTTAACGAGCGAAGAGTCACAAAACAAAAACAGGGCGAGGTGTTATATAATGATTAAAGTTAAACATGCCAAACATCGTCACCAGTCAGCAAGTAAAAAGCCAGCACCCCATTCCTCAAAATGTCATGGACGTGGAATTCAAAATTGTTGGTGATCTCACCCTTCGCCAATTTATTCTAGTGGCCGCCGGGGCAGGCTTCGCGTTTATTTTCTACAAGACAATTAGTCCGGTACCAGTTAACTGGTTGGTTGCTTTTTTTACCTTTGGCGCGGCTGCTGCCATAGCTTTTATCCCGCTTGATGATCGCGGTTTGGATCAATGGTTAATAAATTTCATAAACGCCGTTGCAAGACCAACCCAAAGGGTGTGGCGCAAAAACCCGCGGCCACCATCATACCTTTTAGGCGAGTACGCTCAAATGGTCACTTCGGAGATAGTTTCCCTGGCTCCGGCCCGCAGCCGCTCGGAACTTATAGAATACTTGCAGAGACTCGATACTCCAGAAAATCGCGAGGAAATATTAGAAACAAAAGAGAACGATTTTTTAAAAAGAATTTCACAAGAACAACCGTTGATTAGTGGTTTAAGTCAAACACCACCAACAACGCCGGCCGCGACAGCGCCAACGGCAAAAGCTCAATACCGGCAGCAACAGCAAGAGGAAGAGGTATTTTTTATTCCTACCGAAGAAGGCCTTCAAGAGGTTGTCAAGGCAATAAAAAATACCCAGCCGGGAAGAAGTTTGAGTCTAGAAAATTTTAGAGAAACCCCAGGTATGGGCGGTGACAGCCTAGTTCTTCCTATAAAAGGAGAGGTTGTTATTGAAAGCGTTAAAAAGCAGCCACCCAACCCCACTTCCAAAAAAAGTAATGAGGAGGAGGCAAAAACCGTGGTCTTACTTAGAGATCTTCACAACACCATTAATTTGGCAAGAGAGAGCTTAAATAAAGTGGTAGAGACAAGCAAAACAGTCCAGACGCCGCCGCCGAACCCGGTAAAAGATAATGTTTTTAGATCAGATGACTTTAAAAAAGAGATGGTTAAAAGCCGCCTAAAACAACTCACCGGACAACTAAATACTTTAAAGGAAAGGCAGCAGTCAGGCGAATCCAGTCTGGAAAAAACTATTCAATACTACCAACAACAGATTAAAGGTTTGGAGGAACGGCTCGAAGGAAAATCCGCGGTCGATATCGATAATCAAAGCAACTCCGAGGAGATTATGGAAAAAATAGACAGCCTCAAAAAGCAGAGTCTCATTTTTCAAAATCAGATAGAGAGCATTAACAAAACAATCGCCATTTCTAAACAAACTGCCAGCCAAAATCAAGATAAAAGACAACTGCTTCTCATTGAACAGCAAGAACAAACACTAAACAATCTGGCAGAAAACAAAAAAAGTTACGAAAGTCAAATAGATAACCTAGTGCAAAGGCTAAAACTTCAAATGACTCCGCTAATCCCGCAAGAGGAACCGGTGACTAAAACAACCGCCGGTACGCAAAGGCAGGAACAAAGAATAAAAGTCCAAGTAAAGCCAAATATTGTTTATGGAACAATAAGAGATAGGGATGGACACTTACTGGAAAACGCTGTTATTATTATTAAAGACGAACGACATGAACCGGTGCGGGCGCTTAAGACCAATAAGTTAGGTCAATTTAGAACCAGCACCCCTTTATCTAACGGCGAGTATACAGTGCTAGCGACAAAGCCAGGTCTCTCTTTTAACACCGCGAAAATAAACTTAATGGGAGCGGTGATTAATGAAATCGAACTGCTCGCGCAGTAGTAATATATGGTATTACCTAGTACACAAAATCATTTAGATGTCAAAGATATTGAGCAAGGCGTAATACTTCTTAAAGATGGAAGCGCTTCCATGGTAGTTCAAGTAAATTCGCTTAACTTTGACCTGCTGTCTGAACCTGAACAAGACGGTATTATCGGGGCATACAGCGGCTTCCTCAACTCACTTTCTTTTTATGTGCAGGTACTGATTATTTCTCGCCGTACCGATGTGTCAAGTTACCTTAGCAAAGTATCTCAAGCACAGGAAAGGCAGCAAAATCAACTGCTAAAGGAGAGGTTGGGCAACTACAAAGATTTTGTACAACAACTGATTTCCAAAAACGATGTGCTGGATAAATGTTTTTACATAATTGTTCCTTATAAATCACCACTAACCGGCGGCAGTAACAACAATTCACCCTTAAATATGCTAAAAAAATCTTTTGGTATTGGCGGACAAAGCAAGGAGCTGCGATTCGACAAAGCGGATTTACTAAAAAGGGCTTTTATTGATTTGGAACCAAAAAGAGATCATGTAATAGAGCAACTGCGCCGTTGTGGACTTAAAGCAGAACAGCTAAATACGGAACAACTTATTACTTTAATGTATGAGTTGTACAATCAAGATTCAGCCAAGAACCAACCTTTGCAGGATGAGGCGAAAAACTACACTACTCCAATCGTAGAGCCAAAAATAAGGTTGTAGCCATAAATTATGAAGATGCTTACTCGTAAAAATAGCAAGATAAAAAAAGAAGTTGATTCGCCGGGTGCTACTTTGGCTAAAGGAATGTTATCGGTTATCGATATAATCGCCCCCTCCGCCATTGAGGTAGATTTTAATCATACAAAAATTGGCAACACTTACTTTAGAACAGTTTTCGTTACCGGCTATCCTCGATTCGTTGGCGCCAACTGGCTTTCTCCTATTATCAATTTTGAACATTCTTTACAGATTAGCATGTTCTACTACCCAATAGAATCGAAGGGGGTATTAGATGACCTAAGACATAAAATCGGGGAGATGGAAGCCACTTTAAGAACGGAACAAGAACAAGGCAAGGCGATTGATCCAGCGGTAGTAGCTGCTTTAGAAGACGCTAAATCCTTGCAGGAGCAAATGGTTAAGGGGGTAGAAAAATTTTATCAATTCTCCTTTTACATAAACATACCGGCTGCCAATCTCGAAGAACTTGTAAGAGTAACTAAAAAGGTTGAATCTACCTTGGGTAGTATTATGGTTATTTCCAAATTAGCGACTTTACAAATGGAATCAGGTTTTCAATCATGTATGCCATTAGGGTTGGATAAGTTGCTAATTAGCCGCAACATGGATACCACTTCCCTAGCTTCCACTTTTCCTTTTACTTCATCGGAACTTACCGCCAACGAAGGTATTTTGTATGGAATCAACCAACACAACGGCAGTTTGATTATTTTTGACCGTTTTACCTTAGAAAATGCAAATTCCATTGTGTTCGCCAAATCGGGGTCGGGAAAAAGCTATCTAGTTAAGTTAGAAGCGCTGCGTTACCTAATGTTTGGCACCGAGATGTTGATTATTGATCCAGAAAACGAATATAAAACCATGTGCGAAGCGGTGGGCGGTGATTATATCAGTTTCTCACAAAACAGTGTTTCCAAAATTAACCCTTTTGACCTAGCCGCCTATGAGCGAGGCAGTAACACTTTAGGAAACAAGGTTATGTCTCTGCATACCCTTTTTAAGATAATGTTGGGCGGGCTATCGCCGATTGAAGAGGCGGTTTTGGATAGAGCGTTGCTGGCCACCTACCAAAGCAAGGGCATAACTGTTAATCCCGACACTCATAACCAAACTCCGCCGGTCATGGAAGATTTGTTTAATCTACTGCAACGCGCCAAGGATCCGGTCGCCGCTCAACTAGCAGAGAAAATGGAACGTTTTATCCACGGCAGCCTGTCAGGAATTTTTGACCAACAATCTAATATTTTTATAAAAAGTAATTTGACCGTCTTCGCTACTCGCGACCTGGAAGACGCTATTCGCCCCATTGCCATCTTTATTATCCTTGATTTTATTTGGAACAGAATACGGCAAATGTTAAAAAAGAGGTTGCTGATCGTTGATGAGGCTTGGTATTTAATGCAGTATCCTGACTCGGCTATGTTCCTATACGCGGTTGCCAAAAGAGCTAGAAAATACTACTTGGGATTAACCACCATCTCCCAAGATGTAGAGGATTTTCTAAGTTCTGATTACGGACGGGCCATTGTTACTAACTCCTCAATTCAGGTACTGCTCAAACAATCAACCGCTGCCATTGACCGCCTGCAAAAAGTCTTTTATTTATCGGAAGGAGAAAAAAGGCTTCTCTTGGGGGCCGGGCTTGGGGAAGGCCTATTCTTCGCCGGAAATAATCATGTAGCTATAAAAATCGTAGCCGCTCCAGAGGAACACGAGCTAATCACCACATCACCCAAGGAAATACTCGCTAAACAGCAAAAGGAACAGCAGAAAGAGGAGCAACGGGAAAAAGAGTTGGCCGCAAGAGATCAACCACTTCCAAAAACCTCGGTAACCCAGGGTTCCTCGATAAACCAAGATAATTTAAATGTTCCTCAAACAAAACCAATAGCCGCTTCGGTAAGAACTTTTTCTAGAGCGCCATCCAGACAAGAATTGGCAACGCAAGTCACCGCCCCACCAATAACACCGCGAATTCAAAAAGATGAGGGTATACAGCAACTAGAACAAGAAGTAGAGAAGAACAGTCAACCAAACCAACAGGCAAATCTGCACGGCCAAGCAATGCCCTTGGAAACTAAACCGGAGCCTAAAAACGAATCAGCCTACTCCTGAAAACGGACCGGCATAATAACATAGGAAAAGGCAGAATCATCTTCTTTTGCCGCGTCGCGCAACAATACCGGATTCAAAGAACCGTTTGCCCCCAGAAAAACAGATGGACAGTACATGATATTCAAACAATCAAACAAATATTTACCGTTTAAAGCTAAAGTTAACTCCTCGCCTTCAAAAGTCGACGGCAGCGAAACCGTCCCTTCCCCCACATCTTGAGATTCTGATTTTACCACGGAACCATCGACGCTAAGGTGCAATTTAACAACATTAGCCAAATCTTGAGCAAAAACCATAGCGCAACGAACACCGCTAAGCAAATCTTCACGCTTAACAATTAATGAAGCGGTAAAAGAACTGGGCATGATTTTTTTATAATCGGGAAACTCCCCATTTAAAACCCGTGCCATTATCACCACCCCGCCCGCCTCAAAAGCCACTTGATTCGTATCAGGTAGATGAAAGAAAGAAATTGCCCCACTACCGTTAGCAAAACGGCCTAATCTTACTACTTCCCGTAACGCTTTGGCTGGAATAATTGCGGAAAACTCTTCAAGATCGGCGCCATACCCGATTAAGCGCTGTTCCGCTAAACGAAAGCCGTCTGCTCCCACCAAGGTAAAATCCTGCCCAGCTCCGCCGTAAAACAAAACGCCGCCCAAAACCGGACGGGAACTATCCGCGGAGGTGGCAAATAACACCCGCTCTAGACAAGCGGAAAAACTAGCTCCCGGGAAACAAAAAAGAGGCTTTCCCGGCAAGTCGCTCAACTGCGGAAACTCATCGGCGGAGAGCCCCAAAATCCTTGATGAAAAACCCTCCCCGGTTAGATCAATCTTTTGCTCTTGAGAGGAAAAGGAGAGAACTTCAAAGGTTAAATTGCCAAATAAATCGCTCAATATCCTGTAAGGAATAGTTATTGCTCCCGCTTGCTCCACTTTAGCTGGTAAAATTGATTTGATGCTTGTTTCCAAATCAGTGGATGATAAGACAACCCGCCCTTCGGACTCGGCTAAAACCAGTATATTAGACAAAACCGGCAGGGCCCCCTTGGAACAAACTGCCTTTCCTACTTGAGAAAGAGCCTTTCCAAAATGTTCCACACGGCAAGAAAAATTCATAATAAAATACTAAGGAACCGGTTTAACAACAACTCGCCTTTCAAAACCATCACCTAGACTTTCGGTAATTATGGATGGGTCGCTCGATAACGCTTCATGAATTATATAACGATCAGAGGAAGACATGGGAGATAGGACTATCTGTGTCCTTAAAAAACGAACGCGGTCAGCGGTTTTTTTAGCCAACATTACTAAAAAGTCCCGACGTTGGGATTGATAACCATTAACATCAACAAACAAACGAGTGTCGGACGGACCAAATCGTTTAAAAAAAGATGCCTTTAACCAATGGCTAAAGGACTCCAAGATACGGCCGTGGTAACCAATTAGCGAACCCAATTGTTCCCCAATCAAACGAACGGACAAGATTCGACTATTCGAATTAGTGTTGGAATCATCTAAAAAAGATATATCAATTTTGCCTTCCAATCCCAGTAAAGAAAGAAAAAGAGAAAGGTGCTTGTCTAAAAAGTCAATTTGATTTTGATCTGAATCCATACTATTTGTTAAAAAAATTTAGCCGTTTCCTCAAATTAATTTTTGACGCCGACTCAATCCAATCAGACAGACCACCCCAACCTCCCCAAAAAAACCGATACTGGACAAGTGATAACAAAGTAGTCAAAAACCAATATAAAGTCAACCCCGAAGGTAAACTAAAACCCAAGAAAAGAGTCATCAAAGGCGCCATGTACAAACTTTGCTGCTGCATAGCCGCCGCCAAATCATCTGTTTTACCTTCAGTCTTTTGCGCCTGTTGGGAAAATTTCTTTGAATCAGGCATCATCAGTTTAGACAGCAAAAACTGAAAGGCGGCGGAAACAACCGGCAAAATGTAGAAAGGGTCTTTGGTAGTAAGGTTAAGATAAAAAAAGCTGGTGCTAATTAAAGAATCAGTACTCAAATACCAAGATGGCACATATAAACGACGGTTAAACTCGGCTAAAGATTCCGGGGTAAGCTTAAGAACTAAATTAAGGCTCTGGTATAGAGCAATTAAAACTAAAAAAGAAATAATTTGCGGCAAACAGCCAAGAGCCGGGTAAATACCGTGTTCCTGAAGAAACGCTGTTTGAGCCTTAGCCAGCTCCATTTTGTTATCCTTGTATCTTTCCTTAAGTTTGGCGATCTCTGGAGACAATTCTTGTTGCTTTCGGGCAACTTTAATTGAAGGAAGCGTAAGGGGAAGCAAAACCAACTTGGAAATAACAGTTAGAGCGATAATCGCCCAACCCAAATTGCCAAAAATATTGTAGAGCCAAACCAACAAATTAAAAATAGGATTTACTAACAAAGTATTAAACATAAAAAAAGAGTTTACGGAACCGGGTCATGGCCGCCGGCGGAAAATGGATGACAGCGACAAACACGTCTAAAAGACAACCATACCCCCAGCAGTAAACCATACTTACTAATCGCTTGAAAGGTGTATTCTGAACAACTAGGCTCAAAACGACAAATCTTTACCCATCGCGGCTTAAAAACAGACAGCCAGCCGGTATCAAGCGACAAGTATTTTTGATATAGCCTGATCAAAACCAGCACAAACTTGGCCATAGTTAGCCTTATTCATAGCTTGTTTAGCCACTAATATTAAGCGCAAATTAGCTGGATAAACAGACAGCTTTGAACGGAGACAATCAAATAACAAACGTCGGATTTTATTGCGTCCAATCGCCGAAGAACATACCTTTTTAGAGCATACCACCCCGCCAGCAAAAGCGCTGTCTTTGTTAACCTTGGCATAAAAAGAAAAGGCAATAAAAAATGGGGTGTGGTATGCCGCCCCTCGCCGCATTATATACTGATAATCATGCTTAGAATGAAGACGGTAGCGTCGACACAACACAAGCTTACCTTTTCTTAAAAACAGCAACTGTTAGCTGACGACGGCCTTTGGCAATACGTCTTTTTAACACCCTTCTACCTCCTGGCGTGCGACAACGCACTAGATAGCCGTGTGTGGTTAAATGTTTTCTTTTGTTAGGCTGATAAGTTCTTTTTGGCATACAAATAGTAGCAAGACATCCGTATGTTAATCAAAAAACATTACAAAGTCAACCTAGGACACTAGCTAATTAAAAACACGGTTGACAGTTATCCACAAACATTTCTAAACTGGAGGAAACAGCCTCTGCCTAACATTTAGAAACTCACTTAAGATAAAAAAACTATGGATAAAGAACAATTATGGAAAGGCTGTCTAGCCGAAATGGAAATGGAGCTTCCCGAAGCTATTTATAAAACATGGCTTTCAGGAACAAATGTTCTAGAACAGCAGGGAAGCGTAATAAAAATAGGCACAAAAAACGCTTATGCCAAAAATAAACTAGAGACGCGGTATCTTTCCAAGATAAAAAATAGTTTGGACAGATTAACCGGCACCAAAAATATTGTTAAATTTGTTGTTGACATTAAATCCGAAGAAGATAAGAAGCAAAAATCCAATTTAGGACCGCTCTTTAAAAATGACCAAGAGAAACAAACATCACCTTTCCAAAAACAATACACATTTGATAACTATGTTGTTGGACCAAACAACAATATTGCCTTTGCGGTGGCGCAAGCGGTTGCTCAAAATCCCGGGAAAGCGCACAACCCATTCTTTGTATATTCTCCGGTGGGCCTGGGTAAAACCCATCTAATACAAGCGATAGGTAACTATCTTCACCAACACCATCCTAATCTTAATGTAATCTACTGCACCGCCGAAGAATTTACCAACGAACTGATAGAGAGCATCCGTAACCCAACTATGGGAAGAAATACCGCGGCTTTTAGAAAAAAGTTTCGCCATGTAGATGTCCTTTTAATTGATGACATTCATTTTATTGCCGGAAGAGAGAGCACTCAAGAGGAGTTTTTTAACACCTTTAACTCACTCTATCTCAACAACAAACAGCTTGTTCTAACTTCTGATCGATCACCCAAAGACATAAAAAAACTAGAAAACAGGCTTTCCTCAAGATTCTCAAGCGGAATGATTGCTGATATTCAACCGCCGGATGTAGATATGCGTAAAGCCATTTTGCTGCATAAAGTTAGTTCTGGAAACATAAAAATAAACGATAATGTTTTGGAAATGTTGGCCCAGATGGTAACAACCAATATTAGAGAGTTAGAAGGCACCCTCAATCAGGTAGTAACTACCGC
>Ga0210057_1003909_pt1 | contig 20177 bp, 20 predicted proteins | sample CryGeyCG2114_010_2_FD_183968 | JGI IMG/M metagenome (GOLD analysis project Ga0210057, IMG submission 183968) | Groundwater microbial communities from aquifer - Crystal Geyser CG10_big_fil_rev_8/21/14_0.10 (SPAdes) (version 2) | ecosystem: Environmental > Aquatic > Deep subsurface > Groundwater ...
GCCTGCGCCGTCTGTGACTGTGATATTGACTGCTTTGTTTCTCTTGTCAATGTCGCAGAATAGGCTTGAGACTTTTTGGTCAGGCGTCGATAATTCGTAATAGTCTGCCGTCAATGGCTGCGTATTTCTTAAATCGGATGTCATTGCGACTTTGAAGCTGTATCCTTCTCCTCCGAATGCGTCGGGATTGGAGAGTTCCACAACCACTGGATAGCTTACATCATATGCGAAACTGTATTCCTGCAGCCCGAATCCCGTCGGAATTAAAGGAACTTCCAGAACTTTTGGCTGGCATATTATTCCCTTGCAATTCAAGTTGAAATACATTTTCCAGTCTGCGAGATAATTGAACGACACAGATAAATCAGGGCGGGGTTTTTGCAAAGGTATCATGAAATTTCTGTTGTACAATACTTCATACAATTCTTTGTCTTTTACGTCTTCAGGCGCGGGTATGTATCTGTAATTTCTTGTTCCAAATACTTGAAGCAATGGGATGTGGGACGATAATACGTTTGTCAATAATGTTTCAACTTTTGGCTTTATCCAGAACACCCCTGGATCGATGCCCAGTCCTGTTTCCTGAGGCGGAGGCAGAAGATTTTCGTCTTTCCCCGAGAATATTCCTATAAGTAATTTTGTCGCTTTTTCAAGATAGTTTTCCTTGTTCTCCAAATTGACCAGCTCGTCGGCAGTGTCGTATATCTGTCTTAAGTTTACGTCCAATACTGACGCAAAATCAGAGATTTGCCTTGTCGCACCGGCAACTTGAACATTCAGGGGTTCCTTGACCTGAACAATCACGTTGTCCTGGGTTATTGTGGCTGTTGCCGTTGTTTTTCCAGCTGTCTGGACTCGTATTCCCTGTTCTGCCAGTCCTGAAAAGTCTCCCAGGCATGACTGGATGTTTTCCTGCACGTACTTCGATATCTGCATTTCAAGATTATTGCCGCCTTCTGATTTTGTTAATTTTGGTTTATTTGATTTAAACAGGCATTTTCCTGTTTCTTCGCAGTTGTGTCCGCCTGTTAAGTATCGCCAGTATGCAATCTTGACTCCTGTTCCTGGAATTAATTCGACTGAATTTGCCGCGCTGTTTGTCGGGTCAAATTCATTTGAAATCAATGTTTCAGTGCTTACATACCCTCCGTGGTCGCCTGCCATTTTCACTGCTTGTTTTCCAAGGGTGTAAACGCAGTCCGTGACATAATTCGAGACTGGCATTAATTCTGAAGGCACTTGAGATGCTGACGGAAGAGCAGTTTCAAAAGGCGCGGTGGCTGAGCGGTTGTAAAAATAAAGCCCTAATCCTATTACAAGAAGTATTATAATTCCTAATATGATAAATACTGTCACCTGGCCCCTTCCCATACTCGATTGCCAGACGTTCGCCTATATAAATATATTGAAATTTTAGAGGTGAATTAACTCGATATCAAAAATCAGTCTTTATAAAAACAGATTAGAATTAAAGAGTGTCTTTGTGCATATATTTTGCGTGGTAATACCATACAATTGCCACTGCTATTATTGCCAGTATGAAGAATAATGAAAGCCACCACATTGACGGACCCCAGAATGGCGTCACATTTTCTGGTTGCACTTCTCCTATAGGCGCATAAACAGGCTCTGGAGTGTATTCAACCGGCTCTTCAGCAGGTTCTGTGTATGCGGGCGTTGGAATTGCTGTGTATGGAGTTGCAACTTGTTCTATAGGCGCTCCGAGTCTTGTCATCATGAATTTTGCGTCATAATTTCCCATTCCAAGCAGTTTTATTTTAACGTCATTCTTTCCGTTCTGGTCCAAATCCACGTCTATTGACTCGCCGACATTTAGTTCTATGTTCTGCGCGACTGATCTTACAACGATTTTGACAGAATCCGCGTGCTTTTCTGACAAATAAACTGAGTGGTCTGCATTATTTACCCTGAATGAATATCTTAATCCTGTTGTCAAATTAAAATATACTGATTCTCCGGCTTCTATTGTGTCTTTGTTGTAGTTTGATGAAAATGAGTATCCTCTACTGCTTCCGCCTCCCCCGCCGCCTCCGCCTCCTGATGAGCCGGATGATGCTGTTGGCGTTGGTTCTGATGTCGGGGTTGTGGTTGTTGACGCTATTGTGCTTACTTCTCCGAAAGTTTCTGACGCATATGCTATGCTGGATAATGCCAGCAAAACAGTCAATAATGCAAATATTTTTTTCATGCGCCGCCCTCAGGTAATGATTTTAATCCAAATGCTGATGTGAAATTTCCAAGTGTTGTGTTTACAGGTATTCTCGCAAGAACGTCAAATGTGACTTGTATTCCTGCCGCTCCTGAATTCTCATCAGTGACTGCAAGCGTATCTGACATTCCGTAATTGCTTGCCGAGTCAACTTTGTAATTTACTCCTTTGTATGATACGAATGTGTTGTCTAATGTTGCGAATGCTGGATTGCCGTCAACTTCCCAGTCTGCAAATCTTGCTGTCAGTTGATTTTCGTTTTCAGGAAGCGTTACTGAAAATCTAAAGTCTAGACCGTCTTCCAAAACGCCGTCAGCTTTATTTTGCCCGACTGATTCTATTGAATTTACAAATATGCTCACAGGTCCTGTCGGCGTGGTGTTTGTGGTTGTTGATGCGCATATTCCATTATTGCATCCGTCTGCGCATTGTATGTATTCTCCGCCAATGTATGGTATTCCATTTCCTCCTGTCTTGCAGGTTTTTTCATTCACAAAGCACGTGGTTCCTGTGCATGTGTTTACTCCTGTATATACTGCTGGGGTTGATAGTGTTGCAGGTGTTATAGTCACGCACGTGTCTATTCCCACATCTGTTGATGTTGTGACTGTGCCGCTTGTGTATGGGTCATTGCCGTCTGTGTCTGCGCATCCTGTATCTGTTGGTTCTGTCGGAGTTGTTGGCTCCGATGGAGCTGGAATTGGAACTGATGTTGTGGAGTGATTTACTTCAAATGGTGTTGAGATAGGCGATACGCGCAAAACTGGCGGATTTGGAAGGTTGTCGAATATATCCACTACAATCTGCCACGAATCATAGTTAGTTTCGTTTGTCACGCCATCACAATCACTAGTGTAATATCCATTCGGATCTATGTCGCTCATAAATGGGAATCCGAACAAAGTTATTGTGTAATTGCCCATTATCATATGTCCTGCCACTGCCGAGCTGTTCATATGTCCCAAATAAACGCCAACCCATTTTGCGCCCGTAACGTTATCGTATGGAATCTGACCTTGGTAATCATAAGTATTCTCTGTCGTGCCGATAGGATAACCTGGATATGGCACTCCATCTGGGTCCATCACAGTATAATCTGGAGAATTTACTTGGTTTCCAAACGGATCAACAACAGTGTATTTGAACGCGGAATCATAAAACTTGGCAGAATCGTTAACTGCTGTGCTGATTTGGAAGTCAAGCTCGACAGGATTGTCTGCTGTTGAATTAATTATTCCCGCAGGATTTGCAGGGTTCAGTGTTATGTTTGTGATTCTTGTGTAGCAGTTGCTTGCAGGCGCTGCAGGAGGAAGTGGAATCGCTGAATCCGGACATCCTGTTCTCAATGTGCTTATCATTTGAGTTGAATTATCCTGCAATTTTAGCGGTATTTCCGTGATTTCGTGGAATTTGTCATTTTGATTTAAGTCGCCGTCAATTTGACCGAGAGCGTTCACAACAAAATTAAGAATTATTTTTCCATCTGCCATTGGCAGTGTTCCTTTGCCGTAATATCCTGTTGTTGCGTCTGTGCCTGTGAATGGGGTTACGTTTGCAGTGATGTTATTTGAATAAACTCCCGCAGGTTCTTCAAATATTGCCTTGTTGGAAGTATAATTCATGCCGATATACTTTATAATTCTTGTAGTGTAATCGTTTGTGATAACAAAACGCTGACCTTGCAGTATATGTGGGCCTTCTATGCTTATTAATGTCTGCGAGTCTTGTTTTAAGTCATCTGCTGTTAAGAAATAACTAATTCCTTCTGCATTTATGAAATGCATCGATACATCTCCAGTCTCCGGATAATATTTGTATTGTATTATGCTGTTATCGCAGGTTATTTCGGTTATGCACGAATCATTAATATTTGTTCCCAGCGGGCAGGCGTCATTTAATGCAAAATAGCCCACATTCGATGATGATTTAAGCGTCCAAATGCAGCCAATGACAGCAACCAATACGACAACTCCGAATATATATAGAACGTGTCTTTCAAATTCGCTTGCCATTTTAATGTAATTCCGGCAAACTAGTATAAATACTTATTGTCGATTTACCATATAAAAAAAAAGAATTACGCTCTTTCATGCAGTCTTTGCATTACGAGTTCTGTGACTTTGTCTATATTCTTGCATGCTCCTGATGGCATGTCGAATATGCGCGCAACGTATCGCCCATCTTTAAACTCAATAATATCTTTTTCTTCTTCCGATGCTTCAAACACGCCTGGCTTGACTTCTTTGCCTTGCATTACTTTCAAGTCCCAATTATATTTAGAGTCGGCTTCAGCCGATGTTTTGTAATCCATTATGTTGATAATAGCGCGGTCATACGGCAAATGATTTTGTATAAATGTTTGAACGCAGTTAAATGGAACGCCGTCAGCGTCATTTTTCATTCCCGACAGCTGCACATCAGTGCCGCAAAGAGCTATTCCCTCTTCGGCTGTCAACAAGGCGCAGGAATCAACAGGCATGCTCGTTAAATTAAAATTTTCAGTTCCCGAAGGAGTTGGCTTGTCAGGGGCATTGTCAGTTATTGCTTCATCTGCCTGCTTTCCATACGGCACAGTGCACGCAGCCATAACAAGCAATGCAACCAATAATATTGAAATGTATTTCATAACAATCAATTCATGCAAGGTATATTTAAGGATTATGGATTTTAGATTTATGCCGCTGCTGCCGGAGCTTCTTCTTTCTTTTCTTCAGCTTTTGGCTCTACTAATGGTGTTGCGCCTTCTTTTAGAACTTTCAGGTTAATCTGTGCTATTTTTGGATGCACCATTGCGCCGCATACCGTTTTTCTTTGTCGAACGCCTTTGCCTTTTACTGATTTGATTCCTGTTGATTTAACGTCAAGAATTCTTTTTCTTCCTGGTCCAGGTATGTCTGCTCTCATTGGGAATCCGCAGAAATCAGAGCCTCCTGTTATTTCAAATTCGTATCCTGGAAATCCGATTAAATCGCCTGATACTTTGTCCCCTATGTTTTTTCCGAGTAATTCGTTTGCCGCAGGTTCAGCAACGTCTTTTTGGACGCATTTGCCCTGTTTTGTGCCGAATACAACTTTGAATGTGACCATTGTAAATAGTCAAAAACTAGACGTGCTTTAAAAAGCTTATGATTTAAAACCCGTATTCTGGCCAAGAATCACCTTTATAAGCCCAATAAACACGGATTAAGTATGCCTAAACAGCTGTATTTAGCATCGCCATTGGGTTTCTCTGAAGCAGGCAGGTATTTTATGTATGATATTTTAATCCCTGCAATTCAGGAAGTTGGTTTTGGAATTATTGATCCTTGGAAGCTAACATCAGACAATCTTATACAGACCGCATTAAATGCTGAAAATAAAAAAGAAGCCTGGAAAACAATAAATCCAATAATCGGAGAAAATAATGCGAAAGGAATTGAGCAATCGAACGGATTAGTTGCAATTCTTGATGGCGTTGATGTTGACAGCGGAACTGCGAGCGAAATAGGATTTGCGTTTGCAAAAGAAAAAAAGATTTTGGGTTATAGGGGAGATTTCAGGTTGTCAGCAGACAACGAAGGTTCCACAGTCAACCTGCAGGTGGAATACTTCATCAGAAGGTCAGGCGGAAATATAATAACAAAAACAGACGAATTAAAACAAGAATTATTAAATATTTTTGGAAATCCATTCTGATAAAATCAACTCGAAACCTTTATATAGATGCGAACCTGCCAGTATACAATTATGGCTACTAGTGTTTCGAGGAAAAGCGTATTTATTCTGGCCTTTGGCATTATGCTTATTTTATCGTCAGGAGTGTTGTCGGATACGTATACAACGTCCCAAGCCGAGTTTGATTTAGGCTCGTACGCCAATACAATATATAATAGCGGCAGTTCATCCATTCAAGCCAATGCTTCGACAGGAACATACACAAGCAAAATAATAGACGCAGGACAATTGACAAACTGGTACGAGATGGATTGGTCAACTTCAGCTTATGGCTCTTTGGCAGATAATCAACAAACAGAAAATTTTGCTTCAGGCAATATTGATATGTCTGGAAACACAGTATTATATCATTTAGATGACGCATTGGCAAACAACGCAGAAGTGAAGGATTCGTCTGGAAATGAAAACAACGGAACATTCTACACAAACGACGCTTCAAAATCAACATCGGGAAAAATAAACAACGCAATAGACTTTGATGGAAATGACTACATAGATTTGACAGCAGGAATAGGCGCATATAATTTCACATTGTCAATGTGGTTCAAGGCAAATAATGTGGCGTCATTCCCATTCCTGTATGGCGAAAAACTGCAGTCTGGATTGGGTTTGGGATATGTTGTTCTTGCGTTCCTTGACAATGGAAAATTGACAGCAAAATACTGGGACGACAGCGAACAATGCATAGCAGAGATTAACAGCACTTCAGCATACAATGATAATGCGTGGCACAACGTGGTATTCACAAGAATAAATGAGACTTATGGAGAACTATATATTGACGGTGTTTTAAGCGATTCATCATCATTCTCATCTGCAATACCTGGAAAGACGTGCGCGTACAAGGCAACAAGCTCTGCAAAAATAGGAGAGCATTTCGCAGGCGGGAATTATTTTGAAGGCTCAATGGATGATATCGCAGTCTGGAGCAGGCCATTGACAGCTTTGGAAATAAACAGCATTTACACGAGAGCTTCAAAGAATTTGAATCTTGAAATAAGAAGCTGTGATGATTCATCATGCTCGGGAGAAGCATTCTCAGCATTGGCAGGACAGTCTCCAAAATCAATAAATGAAGACAATCGTTATTTCCAATACCAGTTTAACTTTACAGGTTCGCCTTCAGTCGAAGTTTACAACGTGACAATCCAGTATGATTCCCCGCCGACAGTCACATTAACAAGTCCTGCTGATAATTACAGGACATTAAACGGCAATCTTACATTGGAATGCAGCGCGACTGACAACAATGCCGTGATAAACACAACATTATACACGGACATTTCCGGAACATGGAAGGCAGAATCAATTGGCGTATCATCAGCATCACAGTCCTTCAATTCTTTGGCTGACGGCAATTACACATGGAACTGCCAGTCATATGATAACAACAACAGGATGGCTTGGGCGTCAACAAGAAACGTTAATGCGGCATTTGACAAAGACCAAGACACTGTTCCTGACGCAGAAGACTCTTTGGAGGGAAACAAAGACTGGGTGAAAACAACAGGCATTTCAGACATACAAGTGACTGTGAATGACAACACTGCCTATGGCACATTCAATGGAAACAATGAAATGAAGTTCTTCGATGGAACAGCATTGTTAATGAGCTTCAGCCATGACTTCTCGCCAGCAAATGAAATTGATTTAAGCAAGATAACAATAAATTCAACAAGCACGTTCTTTGCCGTTGATCTTGGTTCGCAATTATTGGCAGGTGAATCAAAGACAATCTATATGCCAAACAGCCTTGAAGACATCTGCGTGAAGGACTCAGCAGACGCGAATATGAGCCTGAACTGCAGCGAAGCAGACGAGATTGACTTCACTCCATGCATTGGAAACACAACTGGAGTCATATTAAACAATAGAAGCTGTGTTGACACTGAAAGCAGATTAATGATAAGCAATCTCACTCATACTGCAGTGAGAATAACGCCTTCCATCCCAGTCATTTCAGCGCCGTCAAGCTCATCAGGTTCGAGCTCTGGAGGAGGCGGAAGGGCTAATTCCTGGCAGCAATCATCAGGAGCCTCAATCTCAGATGCAAGCGCTTCTGAAATATCTTCAACAGCTGCAAAAATGAAATCATCTGAACAAACATCTCAGTCATCAAGCCCTCAATCATCGCAGACTTCGACAGCAAACACGCCAAGCAATCTGCTGACAGGAAACGTTGTCGGCAGCGGAAGCATCAACTGGAAGTCGGCAATGTTCACATTATTGGGATTAATAGTGATGATATTAATCGCATTGGGGCTAAGAATGCATTATTATGGAAAAAAGGAAAAGCCTTTTGACCCATTTGAAGAAGGATTTATCCAAAAAATAAAGAACAGGTTCAACAATCTTTAATAAGCGGGCTGCTTAAAACATAAATTATCAATAACGAGGGCGATAAATTGAATCCAAAATTCCTTTCAAACAGTGTTTCGACCTGGTTTATTATCTCGTATCATGCATTGCTGATTATTCTTTTGCCGTTGTATCTTTATCTTTTTAGGCTTCCAAGCATAACTGTGCTTCTTTCAATTGCAGTCTTGTTTTTCTTTACAGGAATGGGCGTTACAGCAGGCTATCACAGGTTATATTCGCATAAAGCGTATCAGACAAACAAGGTCATTGAAGCGATTTTATTGTTCTTCGGCACCTTAAGTTTGGAGGGAAGCGCATTGAAGTGGAGCTTCCAGCATAGAATCCATCACAGATTTGTTGACTCAGAGCAAGACCCTTATTCCATAAGAAAAGGCTTTTGGTATGCCCATATTTTGTGGATTTTCCAGGATAAATGCGACAAAATAGATGAAAAGGTCGTTCCTGATTTAATCAGCAATAAACTGGTTATGTTCCAAAATAAGTATTATCCTTTTCTTGCAGTAATATCCAACTTTCTAATGTTCATTGCATTTGGATACGCATTCAATGATTATTTCGCGTCTTTTGTCTTCAGCTTCCTGTTAAGAGTGTTTATTGTCCATCATTTTACATGGTTCATTAATTCTTTAGCCCACACCTGGGGCTCCAAATCGTATTCGAAGGAGCACAGCGCTGTTGATAACTTCATAATTTCTTTGGTCAGCTTCGGAGAAGGCTATCATAATTATCATCATTCTTTTGCTTCTGATTACAGAAACGGCATATTGTGGTTTAACTTTGATCCTACAAAATGGATTATATGGACATTGTCAAAGCTCGGTCTGGCAAAAAGTCTTGTCAAAATCGACACTCTTGCAATCAAAAGAAAGTTAATGGAGGAAGACAAATTAATGATGATTGACAAATTAAAGCATATTAACGCAAAAGAATCGCTGGAAACAGCCATAAACAGCATGGCTGAACGAATCACGAACAAGATTGCCGAGATAAGAAATATTAAGTTTAAATTCAAGGACAGCTCAAAAGAGGAGCAGCAGATTCTTAAGAATGAATTAAAAACGCAGTACAGGGAGTTTAAGCTGGAATGGAAGGATTGGATTAAGCTTGTCAATAGCGTGATGAGCCGAGCATAAACCTTTTTAAGCCGCATTTAAACACAATACTCAAGGGCTAGTAGCGTAATCCGGTAGCGCGCTCCGCTGGCAGTGGAGAGACTGCGAGTTCAAATCTCGCCTAGTCCATATGGGTGAAGTGCAGACATACAGCGTACACGTGAAAAAACTTAACTTTAGTTCTATAGTTTCAACTAAGGTTGATGAAGGGATGATAAAAGCTGTGAAAGAAGACAAAAATGCCGATATATTTTGGAAGTATTCGGGCAAAAGCCAGTTTGAGATCGGCGCAGATCTTGCGTCATTTATCGAGCAAAATTATGTAATCTGTCCGAGAGTTCTTCAGAACCGGCAGGGAAGCGCGCAGATTTACAATGGCAATGAAATGGTGTCTATTTTCAGAATCGAGCCAGAAATAATCAGGGATTATTCAAGCCAGCCATACTTGACGGGGAAATCCAGAATCTGCATAAATACCTGTGAAGAATATAAATTGTGCGCGATAAAAATTCTTATTCAATATTCCATTAAAACAGCTGAGAATAAGGACAGCCTGCATAAACACGTTGTAAAATTGCTAAACGAGCGCATAATGCAGCATAAAAAAACAAAAAACAGCCAGGTTTCAAGAATAATAAGATATAGAGAGTGTCTTGAACAGCTGCTTAAAACACTGCAGGACACGCAGTTTTAAATAATATCTCATATAATTGGGAGTTATGGCAATTAAAGCAGTTATTTTTGACTTGTGGGGCACTTTGATAGAAAACGGCTCACACAGTCCTATGAAAAACACTTATGATTTGTTGAGAATGAGAATGCCTTTTGGCGAATTTGCCTCAAGATTTGAACAGGCGACAATGAAACAGCCTTTTGAAAGTCAAACAGAATGCTTCACTGCAATGTGCAAGGAATTTAATCTGCGCCCTGATAAGGAGCTTATTGACGCGTTAATAGGCATCTGGAACAAAAACAAGTTATTGGCAAAGCCTTATCCTGAATCTGAAGAATTATTGAAAGAATTGAAAAATAAAAACATCAAGCTGGCGATTATTTCAAATACATTCAAGCCTTCGGTTGACGGTTTGCTGGAAAAGTTCGGCTTTGAAAAATATTTTGACATTATTGATTATTCCTGCGACACTGGAATGCTAAAGACTGAAGATGGCGCATTCGAGCATATTCTTCAAAATCTCGGCGTTTCAAAAGACGAAGCTTTGATGGTCGGAGACAGCACTGAAACAGACATGCTCGGCGCGAGAAATGCAGGAATTAAGGCAGTGCTCATAGATCGCAGGGACAAGCGCAGGTTTGAGCCGAAAATTTTAAATCTTAAAGATGTGATGAAGTTCCTATGAATTGCATATTCTGCAGGATAGCAAAAAAGGAAATCGGCTCTGAAGCGATTGTTTACGAAGACGACGATTTGATGGCGTTTCTTGACCTCAATCCAGTTCATCCAGGGCATACTTTGCTGATTCCAAAAACTCATTATGCTGATTTGCTTGAAACAGGAGAAAAAGAACTGTCCAGATTGTTAAGCGTTGGAAACAAGCTCGCGATAGCAATAATGAAGGCTGTCAATGCTCCTGGCTTTAACATCCATATCAACACAAAGCCAGAGGCAGGACAGGTTGTGTTCCATACTCACCTTCATATTTTGCCAAGATTCAAGGGCGATAATCTGAAGCACTGGCAGGGCTCTCCCGCAGACGCAGAAAAGAGAAAGGAAGTTGCTGAAAAAATAAAGACAAATTTATGATTATTTCTTCTTCACCTTCAAATGTTTAAAATATTCTATTTGCCTCAATCTTTCCTTGGCTTCTTTTAATGTCTTATAATCGCCCATATGTCTTCCAGATTCTGCCAGGACCCGGTAGCCGCCTTTTATTTTTCTTATCATAAGGTCACCTCTTTATAAACGACGTACGCTGAAAATAATAAATAATTTGCGGTTTTATTCGGCATCTTTTTAAACCCTCATAAACCCTTAAAACGCAATGCTGAGGTAGCTTAGCCTGGTAGAGCGTGTCGCTCATAACGACAAGGTCGGGAGTTCAAATCTCCCCCTCGGCAAATTTTTGCGAAAAATTTAGTAAAAGCACTCAAGACAGGCATTCCTTCGGAAGCCTGTCGAACTAATTCAAAATTCCATCTCGACCTTGGAATATTCGCCGTTCTGCGTTGTGTTCATTGCTTCTTCAAATGGCGTCGATTTTACTTTAAAGAAATCCCACCAATTCCATACAGGAAACTTGTCTCCAGCAGTCAATGCGCGCAGTTGGTCAGAAGTGAATGGCGGCTCTTTAACAAATAACTTATAAACATCCATCATAAAGCAAAACATCCAGATTGGGATTTTGATAATCAGCGTATGTAATTTTTTAACTTTCTTTATTGTTTTGATTATATCTATATAAGTGATATTTTCATTGCCGATAATCTCATAAACCTTGTTTTTTGGCCTCATTTTAACGCAAGCCGCGATTACTTTGCAAAAGTCCCTGACAAATAATGGCTGTCGCAGATATTTCCCGTTTCCAGGTATTGGAAACACAGGCCACCGGGATAAATATTTTGACAATAATCCCAAGTGCTTCCTGTCAAACCACCCAAACATCAATGGAGGGCGAAGAACAACATAGGGTATCCTGCTATTCTCCACAATTTCCTGCTGTTCTTTTTTTGTTCGCGTATAAGCGTCATTTGAAACAGATATGACAACAGAAGAGCTTACGTGCACAATGTATTTTATTTTATGTTTTTTTGCGGCGAAAATGACATTTTTTGTCGCATCAACATTATTCCGCTGAAACAATGAATCGTCTTTTGCTGAAATTTGGGCGTGAAGGATTACAAGAACGTCTTTTCCTTCAAACTGATTTTCCCAGTCGCCCTCAACTGCAAGATCTACCCCGATAGCTTTAACAGAAGGATGAAACTTGCGTAGAATATCAAGATTGCTCCCTTCTTTATTCAAGGCAGTGACATCATAATTGTTTTCCAATTCAAACATAAGATTCTGCCCCACAATGCCTGCCGCTCCTGTGACAATCACTTTCTGTTTCTTCATAAATTCCTTATCCTCGTGCTGTTTAAAAAGAATTCGGCATTATGTTTAAAAAGGCACCATTCGTGCATACTTTAGTGAGTAATGATGATAGAACAGTTAGTTGAAGACTTTGACAGCGTAATTGTGGATACAAGCGCAATTGGCGAAAACATTCATATCACTGATGACAGCTCAATCGTTAACGCTCTTCTTGCAAAACCAGTTAAAATAATTCTGGAAGACGCTGAGAGGCTAAACAGCCTGAATCTTGCGTTCAGGCACGCATACAAAGTCCAAATGGTCGATTATGAGCTGACATCCTTGACAAACTTATCTTATGCCGCCATCAATCTCATCAAGCATAAAGAGAATGTTAAAAATAGAAAATCAGGAAAATACAGAATAAAGAAAAACCGCCGCCCTGAAGATTCTGATTTTGAGCATTTTAGAATCGCAGAGCTTGATGAAAGAAAGCAGGCCATAGAATTGTTTCACAAGGCAAGCATAAGTGCTTGCAGCCTGCTTGGCTGCGATTACAACGGCGTGAGAGCAGATGGAGAATTGTTTAAACAAGACTTAAAGGAGATATCGCAGATATTTGTTGACGGCAGAAGCGACGGAAAAACTGACGAGCAGGTTATTTCTGTGGCAGCTGAGCTCGCGACTCAAGGAGTTAAAGTCGCGGTTTACAGCTCTGATCGCAGGATGTTGAGGCTTGCGGGAGGAATTGTTTATAGAATCAACAAAGAAGGGCTCCCCATTTCAATCTTTTATGCGAACAGCCAGCACAGCCAGATTGATGAAGTAAAGCCTGGAATGGACGTCAGGGATATTTTAAGGGAATACGACGCGAAAGTAAACGCAAAATTCAATGGGGCCAAATTGGCATAAAAATAAACGCCACCACCCGGATTTGACCGACACTATCGCTAATCGCTCGGTGCCGTTTCAAATCTTCGCTATCGCAAGGTGATTGACTCCATCTTTAAGTACGCCACCACCCGGATTTGAACCGGGAAATCCGTGAGGAAAACGGTTTTCAAGACCGCCGCAATACCGGGTTATGCGATGGTGGCATATCTTTGAAAACAGAAACAGGGTTTTTAAATGTTCTTCTTATTAGACTCAAAGCATAACAGCTTCAGGCAGGTTCTTGAAATGCTTGTCGCCTGTAAGAACTTTGGCATTTAATCTCCTTGCAGTTGAAAGAATTATGCTGTCTGCAAGGCTAAAACGAGGCTGAATCTTTCTCATCTCAACCCAAGTCTTTCCTGAATTAATAATTAATTCTTCATCGCTTCCTGTTGCTTTTGATTTTGATTTTATAAAACCCATAATGTGCTTAAAATCCCATCCTTCCCGAGCCGATTTACAGCTAAGTTCAAATAAAACTATTAAAGGAGTATAAATCTCATCTTGAAAATACGACTCGATTTTATCAGCATGTTCAGAATCTTTTAAGTATTCAATCCAAGTAAAAGTATCAAAAACTACGCGCCGCATTATTCTCCCCAGATATCTGCTCTTTCTTTTATTGTAAAAGACGTTGTTTTGCCTTTTAAGATACCGCGCATTGAATCAGGAATTTTATCTTGTTTTCTAAATAACATATTTAAAAGTGCATCAAATGACTTCAATCCCAATCTGTGCTTTTTCTCATCCAGCAAGGCAAATGTTTTCTCTTTTAATGCAATCGTTTTCATAATAGTTATAAATTATAACTTATATAAAAACTTATTGCTTAAGAAATATATATGCTTAAAACCCATCTCTTAAACAAGAGCAGACCTATATACTCCAGTATATACATCTTCTTAAATACAAATTAAACGTGTTTATATATGAAAATAACTATTTTCGGCACAGGATACGTAGGTCTAGTAACAGGATTGGGTTTTGCAAAATTAAACCACGACGTGACTTGTGTTGATATTATTGAAGAAAAAATTAACAATTTAAAACAGGGAAAACTGCCGATTTATGAGCGAGGATTAAAAGAATTATTGGAATACGCTCAGTCAGAGGGAAAAATAACATTCACCACAAACGCTAAAGAGGCTATAGAGTCAGCTGAAATAATTTTTCTCACCCTTCCTACTCCGCCTGCAAAAGACGGCAGCGCAAACTTGTCAGCGATAGAAGCAGTCGCAAAGCAGATAGGGCAGTTTGTGAATGCCGACAATAAAATTATAATCAGCAAATCGACTGTTCCTGTTGGCACTTGCGCGAACATTGAAAAATGGACAACCTCGGCAATGAAGGAAAAAAATGCAAATTACAAGATTCATTTTGTTTCGAATCCTGAATTTTTGGCCGAGGGCTCAGCAGTCGAAGACTTTGAAAGGCCTTCAAGAATTGTCATAGGCACAAACAGCGAGTATGCAAAAGAGCAGATGCAGCATTTATACAGGCCGTTTATGTTAAACAACCATCCTATTTTCATAATGGATCCGCAGAGCTCGGAGTTGAGCAAATATGCGGCAAATGGAATGCTTGCAGTGAGAATAAGCGTTATGAATGAGATTGCAAGATTGTGCGATAAATGCGGGGCAGACATTAATAAAATACGCCAGTCTATAGCAGCTGATCCTAGAATTGGAAGCAAATTCCTGTATGCTGGCTGCGGCTATGGCGGCAGCTGTTTTCCAAAAGACACGAGAGCATTGGTTTCCACAGCCAATCAATACGGCACTGAAATGAGCATTGTGCATGCGGCAAATGAAGCCAATGAAAAGCAGAAACAGTATTTGATACCAAAAATAGAGGAATTCCACGGAAATTTAAGCAGTCAGACATTTGCTGTCTGGGGTTTGGCATTCAAGAAAGATACTGATGATATTAGAGAATCTCCTGCAATAGCTTTAATTGAGAAATTATTGGAAAAAGGCGCGAAAATACAGGTCTTTGATCCTATGGCGACTGAAAATGCGAGAAAGATTTTTGGCGACAAGATAAGCTATGCTGAAAAGAAATATGACGCATTGCATAATGCGGCTTCATTAATTGTTATGTCTGACTGGGACACTTTCAAGCAGCCGGATTTCGCAGAAATCAAGAGCCTGAACATAAAGGCCATTTTCGATGGAAAAAACTTGTATATTCCTGAAGAAGTCAAGAAAGCTGGTTTGCAGTATCACGGCATTGGAAGAAGATAATATAGCGAAAAAGATATAAATGGATTCTTCTTGATTTGTGAAATGAAACTGTACTTGTTGCTCCTGTTGTTAATTATTCCTGCAGTTCATGCCGCAACACCATTTTGCGCTGAGAACAGGATTACTGCGAATTATAATTCCATCTCGCCTATATTTTGTCTTGGCAAAGATGCGAACGAACAGCCAATATTCAGCGTTGAAGCGACTGGACAGGGCACAGGCATTCCGTTCATAAGTTTTACCGCAGTGTCTGACAAAGGTTCAACCACAATAACAATGACTGACCCTAATCCTGAGAGATTGTTCGCAAAATACAGGAAATTCGCAACGTTCACAGCGCCTTTAAGCAAATTGGGCGAATCCGGATTTAATGGAAAAGTTTTCAAAATAATCCCTTCGGTTTCGGAAAACTATGAAGACGCAATTCCATGCAGTGATTCGACAGGCATTGTCTTCAGCATAAATGATTTGGTTGATTGTTCGACAAAACAGCAGATAACAGATATTGCGAATGCGTCTGGAATGACATTAAACTCAATTGTTCCCCTCCTAAAGAACCAAGACGATATAATTAAGCAGATTGAGGATGTTCAGAGCCAGATTAAAGCAGAGCCTGAAAATAATACGGAGTTGACAAACTCCCAGGTGGCGGCAAACGCCGTAAAGAAGTTCTTTTTCGGCATAGGAGGAGTTTTAATCATAATGTTGGTCGTGTTAAGCGTTATTCTTCTTCAGCATCTTTTCAAAGACTCAATGAATGAAAGGAAAGAAGATGCAATGGCGCTGAAAGCCGCATTACAGCAGAGAAAGGCGATTATTGACAGGTTTAAGCCAAAAAATAAAAGTAAAAAGAAAATAATTAGAAAAAATTAAATAACAAAAACCGTTGGTTTTTGAGTTAACAATTTCTGCGAAATTCTAAACATCAACCATTTCAATTTCGATCTGCAGGCCTTCTGGAATTGGCAGTCTCATTACGAGTCTAAGAGCTCTTTCGTCAAGGCCCAAGTCAATAAGGCGCTTGTGAACTCTCATTTCAAACCTTTCCCATGTTGCTGTTCCGTCTCCACAAGGGCACTTTCTTGTTGTGACCCTCATTTTCTTTGTCGGCAGGGGAATTGGACCGCGAATATCTACGCCTGTTGTGTCAGCTATCTCAGTGATGCTGTTGCACGTTGTGTTGATCTTGTCAACATCAGTGCTGGCTAGTTTTATTCTGGCTTTCTGCATGTTTATTGAATGATAAGAAAATTACTTCTTATCAACTAATTTCTTCTCTACTAGGTCGATGCACATTCCTGCGGCAACTGTTCTTCCAGAGTCTCTGATTGCGAATCTTGACAACTGTGGAATTACGCTTTGCTTTTCGATTACCAGGTTTTGCATTGGCTTGAATACGATTTCTGCAGCGTCCCCGTTCTTGATAAAGTCTGGGTTTTCCTTTACTACAGCGCCTGTTGCAGGGTTTAATTGCTTCTTGATTGCAATTACCTGGCATGCTACTTGTGCAGTGTGTATGTGGAATACTGGTGTGTATCCTACAGTGATTACGCTTGGGTGGTTCAAGACAACGATTCTTGCTGTGAATTCTGTTGCAACAGTTGCCGGATTGTCTGAATGCGACAATACGTCTCCTCTTGCAATGTCTTTAGCTTCCAATCCACGCACGTTGAACCCTATGTTATCTCCTGGCTCTGCCATTTGAACTGATTCGTGGTGCATTTCGATTGTCTTGACTTCTCCGCCAACGCCTTTTCCTTCTCTTCCTGGAACGATTATTATTTTGTCGCCCACCTTCATAACTCCAGTTTCGACTTTTCCGACTGGAACTGTTCCGATGCCGTCAATCTTGTAAACGTCCTGGATTGGAAGTCTTAATGGCAGTGTTGTTGGCTTGACTGGTTCTTTCAAACCGTCGATTGCTTCCAATAATGTTGGTCCTGTGTACCATGCCATTTTTGTCTGCTTGTTGACTACGTTTTCTCCTGGGAATGATGCCACAGGAACGAAGACTACTTCTTCCGACTTGTAGCCGACTGATTTGATTAATGTTGTGACATCTTCTTTTAATTTGTTGAATTTGTCTTGTGAGTAGTTGTCAACATCCATTTTGTTCATTGCGACAATCAGTTGAGAAACTCCCAATGTCTTGCAAAGGAACACGTGTTCTTTTGTCTGTGGCTCTACGCCGGTGTTGCTTACAACTAATACTGCAGCATCTGCCTGTGATGCTCCTGTAATCATGTTCTTGATAAAGTCTCTGTGTCCTGGAGCGTCGATAATTGTGTAGCTTCTTTTCTGTGTGTCGAATTTCTTGTGAGCCAGGTCAATTGTGACTCCTCTTTCTCTTTCTTCCTTGAGGTTGTCCATTACGAATGCAAATTCAAAACCAGATTTTCCTAATTCCTGTGCTTTTTCCTTAAGCTTTCTCATTGCTGCTTCGTCAATGTGCTTTGTGTCGAAAAGCAGTCTTCCAACTGTTGTTGACTTTCCTGCGTCTACGTGTCCTACGAAAACGACGTTCATGTGTGGTTTTTCTCTTGCCATAGTAATGTTATCCTCCTTAAGATTAGTAGTCTTCACTACCTATTATCTCTATACCATTGGAAAAATAAACAGTTTATAAAGGTTACTATGCTGAATCGTGCTAAAATTGGTTTATCAGGATTATGCCTTTGGAGCTTTTAAATCCTTATTCTCAACTGCTGCAGCCAAATCTTCCATTAACAATGCCGCATCGTCGATTCTTCCGTCATCAAGCATTTCCCGCAATTCCACCGGTATTCTGCTTAATGACATAACGCGGTTTTCAAGTTGTATCACGACATTCCCTACAGGATCTAATTGATTTTCCAATGTGTCGACGACAGCAAGCGCTGATGAAATATCCTCTTCGTCAAGAGCCGCAGTTATGTCATTCAATGCAACTTCAAGAATGTGTATTGCCCTCTCAAGAGGATTCATTAAAGCGTCTTCTTTCATAGCTTCACCAAAATAGAAGAAGTATTAAAGGGTTTTGATAAATAAAAATATAAAAAAACTTAAGCTCCCAATTGTCCTGCTGTGAGTCCTTTTCTCTGCACGATTTGCGCAACTACTTTATTTTGCAGTTCGTTTGGAACTTTCTCGAATGTCTGGTCTGCAAGGGAGCTTTGTCCTCTTCCGCCTGTCGCCGACCTTAAGTCTGAGCTCCATCCAAGCATTTCCGCAACCGGCATTTTTGCTTTAATTATAGACAAGTGTCCTTCCTGGTTTAATTCCAGGACTGCACCTCTCTTGTTCATTACCAATTTTGTGCAGTCTCCTGTGTATTCAACTGGAGCTTCTATGACGTGTGTCTGAACTGGTTCAAACATTGATGGTCCTGCGCTCATCATTGATGTTTTGATGCCTTCTCTGACGCAAGGATACATTTGCGCTGGTCCTCTGTGGATTGCGTCTTCGTGCAGGCTTGCATCCATTAATCTGACTTTAATTCCAAAGCATGGTTCGCGGGCAAGAGGTCCGCCGTCGCAGACTTGATGGAATGCTTCAATTACCAATTCTATGCATTCCGGCAATTGCACGATTCCTCGTGTTTCGTCCATGAATATGTTTCCTTTGTAGATGTCTCTGATTGAGAATGCCTGGTCGTTTGTGTATCCCATCGCGACTAATTTGTCTCTCATCACCAAGTCTTTTTTCTTGATTCTTCCTTCTGCGATTTCTTCATTTCTTATCATCTCGCGAAGTTCTGGTTCTATTGGTTCAACGATGAAATATAATTTGTTATGCTTATTCGGAGATTTACCTTCGCTTTCCGGTCCTTGTTTTGTGACAGTTTCTCGGTAAACTATAATCGGGGGCGATGTGATAATCTTCACGTTTTTCTCCGTGACGATGCGATTTTCAATGATTTCCAGGTGAAGTTCGCCCATTCCGTGCAGCAGGTTTTCTCCTGTTTCCTGGTTAATTTCGATTTTTACAGACGGGTCTTCTTTTCCCACTTTCTTCAATACTTCTACCAGCTTTGACAAATCTTGGGGGGATGCCGGCTTGATTGCTTTTGAAATGACTGGCTCAAAGATGTGCTTCAATTCTTCGAATGGGTGTTCGGCTGTTGCCGTGATTGTTTCTCCCGCATTTCCCGTGATTCCCGCAATTGCCAAGACATTTCCTGCTGGAATGTCGTCCATGATTTCTGTTTTGATTCCATGGTACATCATTACCTGCTGAACCCTCTGGTCCTGGTTTGCATTGTTCAGGTGGACGGTCATTCCGTTTCTCATTGTTCCGCTGTACAGTCTTCCTGCGGAAATTTCTCTTCCTGCGCGCGGGTCGAATAAAATTCTTGTAATGACGAATGCCACTTGTCCGTTTGGATTGCATGCAGTCAGGTCTTTTCCAAACTGCGAATCAAGGTCGCCTTTCCAGATTTTTGGAATTCTGTATACCTGAGCCTGAACTGGATTTGGAAGGTGTGTTGTTACCATGTCCAGAATAACCTTGTTCAATGGGCACATTTCCCAGAATTTTTGGGTCTGCTCTTCTTTTGG
>Ga0210057_1003911_pt1 | contig 20169 bp, 27 predicted proteins | sample CryGeyCG2114_010_2_FD_183968 | JGI IMG/M metagenome (GOLD analysis project Ga0210057, IMG submission 183968) | Groundwater microbial communities from aquifer - Crystal Geyser CG10_big_fil_rev_8/21/14_0.10 (SPAdes) (version 2) | ecosystem: Environmental > Aquatic > Deep subsurface > Groundwater ...
GGCGGAGGGCATGGAAAAACTTGGGCACGCAGTGAGAAAGGCGAAGTATACAATGAATGACAGCAAGCTACTCAGGGGTTTCCTCAAAGCGAGCGGGCTGTATTAACCTAATATGGAAAGGTCAGTAGTATCAGATATAAAGAAACATCATGATACCGTCACGTATTCGTTCCAATCTACAAAAGTTCAAACCGTACACGTCGGCCCGTAGCTTGTATCAGACGGGGACGTTCTTCGATGCGAATGAAAACGCCTTCGGCAGTCCGGTACAGAGTGTCTTAGATGCCGAGCTTAATCGGTATCCCGACCCGAATTCGCGAGTTCTCCGAAGGGCACTCGCTTCGTTTCTTGCCGTCAGTGAAGAAAATATCTTCGTGGGTAACGGTTCCGATGAAGCGATTGACCTGTTGGTGCGTCTCTTTGTCGAACAGGATGAGGAGATACTTTTCGCGGAACCCACCTACGGTATGTACGCTGTGGCAGGAGAGCTTTCCAATGTGAAGGTACGCCGTGTACCGCTTCGGACGGATTTCACGCTTGATGTTGAACTCACTCTCAATGCTACGGGACCAAGAACCAAATTACTGTTTTGCTGTTCGCCGAATAACCCTACCGGAATGATCGTACCACTTCGTGACATCGAGAGAATGTGCCGAGCCTTCAAGGGAATTGTGGTCGTGGATGAAGCGTATATTGAATTCGCTTCCACTTCCTCGGTAGTGTCGGCGGTACAGAGATTCGAAAATCTGGTCGTCCTGCGTACGTTCTCAAAAGCGTGGGGGCTTGCGGGAATACGTGTCGGTTACGCCGTCGCTCAGAAGGACATTACTCAGTATCTAAACCGCATCAAGCCACCCTACAATCTCAATCGTCTTTCTTCTGCAGTGGCGGCACAAGCACTTCTGCACTACCCGAAGGTTGAGAAATGGCGTACTCAGATTGTAGAAGAGCGGGAACAGTTAGCGCAGGCCTTACGGAAGCTTGGCTTCACGGTATTTCCGAGTGAGGCAAATTTCTTACTGACGCGTATTCTTAACGCACCCAGCATCGCTCTACGGCTCGCCACGGAGTCGGGAATGATAACAAGAGATTTCGGGCAGAAGTTGTTGCTCAAGAACTGCCTCCGCATTTCTGTAGGAACTCCTGCACAAAATAAGGCGCTCATTACTTCCTTACGCACACTCATATGAACACTCCTCTTCAAAAAGTAGCGTTTCTTGACCGAGATGGGACACTCATCTTTGAACCGACGGACACGAAACAAATAGACAGTTTGGAAAAACTGCGAATACTTCCCAGGGTTATTTCCGGGCTACAGTCCTTACTCAAGCAAGGATACAAGCTCGTCATGATTTCAAATCAAGACGGGCTCGGTACAGCTTCTTTTTCGGAAGATGCATTTCAAACAGTCCAAAAAAGACTACTCCACCTGTTTTCACGGAGAGGCATTTCATTCGAAAAAATCTTCATTTGCCCTCACGTTGAACGTGACAACTGCGGATGTCGGAAACCCAGCATAGGTCTACTAGGAGACTTTCTTCAAACGATCTATCTGGATAAAAATCAGTCGTTTGTAGTCGGAGACAGGGCAAGTGACGAAGAGTTCGCAAAAAACATCGGTGTACGATTTATTATGGCGGAAACAAACGGTACCTTCCCTCACATTGAATGAAAAAACAAACAATACAAACAAATAATATTTGTCACCACAAAGCCGAAACTCAAGAGTCGGTATGTGTTTGACGCATTTATTTTTTTCGCAAACACAAACGGGCTCTCGAGTAGATGCTCGCTTGTGTTCTTTTGTGTTCGTTGACAATCAAATCTCCATTACTATGCGAAAAAAACCACGAAATCTTGTCACCCTTGGAAAAGTAGGAAAAGTCTATACCACGCAGACCGGCAACAAAATGGCGGGGGTTGCGGAAAGCTGCAAAGGGGTAACGGCATGGCGACAAGTTTCTCCAACTCGTCGCGAACAAGTTCACTACGGAATCATTCCACCTCACCAATAGTATGAAAACCATTTCCCTGATGAAGATTCAGAAGGGTGGGTACACATTACTTTTGACAGAAAAGTGAAAGTCTTTTCAGCACAGGCGGAGCACTCAGTCTACATTTGGGAACGAGTTGAGCTACCAATCTCTTGCCAGTCTGAGCATGTATGGTAATACGTAAAACGCCTCGAGTTGAAAGACTGGGGGCTTTTTGTTGGGCACAGACTAGAGGGCTCCTCTTTACCCAAGTAAAGAGGAGCTAAAGCAACGATTCAACGAGGATAGCCACTGAACTGTCGCGGAAGCGGGAAGGGAAGGTAGAAAGTTGACATTCGTTATGAGTTGATTAGAGTGGGAACAGAATATGAATACCCACACCTCTCGTTCCCGTATGCTGGCGAACTTTGATCTGTTTGCTCGCGCGTTGCTACAGTATCTCAATACCATTGAGGCATTCGGCATCACTGATGGCGAACTCAAAAGCTGGGTTGCTAAAATCCGCTTCGGTCTAATTGCCGCACCCTTCGTCGGCATGGTCGTGAGGAAACCGCCTCCGTCGCATCTTGCGTTTGACCTCGTGGTGGATGTGCGAAAACCGAACGCACCGAAACGAAAAGATAGGCGGCAAAACCCCGCATTCGTGCGCTGGTGGAGCAACCTTTCCAACCTTGAGGTGAAACAGCGGCCACGGCATGGAGCCGGCGCATACCGGATTACGCACATTACGCCGCGTTGCGTAACTGAACAAGTGAAGTTCCACCGGATATTTGGCTGGATTTCTCCGTCTGAATTGCGCCAAGTAGAGTGGGAGAAAAAGTCACAGTGAGTTATATCGAGATACTACTACGAGTAGTTGCTCCGGCTTAAGTGTCCGGAGTTTTTGTTTGAGTGTGAGTAGACGATTAGGTGTATACTACACACGACAAGTTGTACCAACCCTCTATGGAGGTGAAACATGAAAAACAATGTGACTTCATCTAGAAGTCTCAAGAAACCGAATGGGCACGGTGGCGAGACCATGAGAGAATTCAAGCGCAGGGTAAAGCGAATGCCCCTCTCAAGGCTTGAGAGAACTCTGGATACGATACCTCGCGAACCGAGGCGTCACGATAAGCGGGGCGGGGAAGAACACTCTTCCCCGCCCACTTTTTTCCTCTTCTATTCGTACCGTAATGCATCGATAGGTGCCTTTTGTGAAGCTTTTCGGGCGGGGTAGAGGCCGAAGACAAGGCCGACGAAAGCGGAAACAAGAAGTCCGAGACCTGCGCCAAGGTACGGGAAGCTGAAACTCCACGAGGCAAGCGCGAATTTGGAGATGATAAACGAAATAATAAAGGAGAGGGAAGAGCCGAGCGTAATACCGATAAGCCCTCCAAGTGAGGTAAGTAACACCGCTTCAAAAAGGAATTGAGTTAAAATATCGCTGTTCGTCGCGCCGACAGCTTTTCGAAGTCCTATTTCGCGGGTGCGTTCGGTAACCGACACAAGCATGATATTCATAATGCCGACACCTCCAACGAAAAGGGAAATTCCCGCGACTCCGGACAAGAACAGGGTGAGCGCAGTCGTGATTGTCTTGAGGCGGTCAGCAAGGTCAGCTTGTGTCTCCACAAAGAAGTCGTCTTTTTCGGGGTCGGTAATACCGTGATTTGCACGCAAGGTCATTTCGATATCGTTGACCGTTGTGCGTATAGTTTCCTCTGATACCGCCGACACAATGATACGGTCAAAGTACTTTCGTCCGAGAAGGTATTGTCCCGCCGTGGTGTAGGGGACAAGTATCATGTCGTCAAAGTTAAAGAATGATACTTGGCCTTTTCTTCCGAGTACTCCAATAACTTGGAACGTCTTGTCCTTCACGCGGACTTTCTTGCCGATAGGGTCGATGTCTCCAAAAAGCTTTTCGCGAATTTTGTCACCGATAACAGCGACCGATGCTTTTGACAGTACATCTGAAGCTGTAAAAAACGAACCTTGTTCAGGATAAATGTCGAATATGTCACTCATCACATTATTGCTTTCCGCACTCCCCCCACCAAGTACCGTAGATTGGTAGGTTTCGTTTTGGTAGGACAAGCGTACTGATCCAAAGACAACTGGCATGACATCTTCCGCGAATGGTACGTTTGCCTTGTTCCTGATGCTCTGCAAGTCACGTTCTTTAAGTGAGTCCAGAAAGACGTTTGCAAAGTCTGAAGGACCACTTGGCTGGCGTCCAGGGACGGTAACGATGGTCTTCGACCCCATGCCTTGAATTTGGCTTAGGATAAGGTTTTGTGCTCCGGCTCCCAGAGAGAGGACAAGCATGATGGCGGTGATGCCGATGACGATACCGAGGATGGTCAAAATCGACCTCGATGTATTCGAGTGAAGTCCTCCAAGTGCTGTTTTAATTGAATGTTTAAAGGTCATAGTTTTACAAAATTCTAAATCCGAAATTCTAAACTCTAAACAAATTCTAAATTCCAATTTTCTAAATTCTGAATTAAGCCTTGTTTGTGGTTTGGATTTTCAATAATGTGATTTGATTAGGATTTAGATATTAGAATTTAGGATTTATTTAAGGAATCCTTCCATCGCTCGACGTCGACGCTCGACCTTGGTGTCTGACTCGAGCATGCCGTCTTTGAGCCGTATGATACGTTCTGCGTGTTCCGCTGTCTGCGTTTCGTGAGTGATAAGAACAATTGTTCGACCGTCGCTATTCAGGTTCTCCAGTATTTCCATAATCGCCTGTCCTGATTTCGAATCGAGGTTTCCTGTTGGTTCGTCTGCGAAGATAACGGTTGGTTCGTTGACCAGTGCGCGAGCGATAGCGGCACGTTGTTTTTCTCCGCCTGATAGTTGTATTGCCGGATAGTCTTTTCGATGGGTGAGCTGTACCGCCTCAACCGCTTTTTCGCTTCGCATTTTCCATTCAGCCTCAGGTACAGAGGAATAAAGGAGGGGAAGCATAACATTCTCCAGTACCGTTGCATGGGGGAGCAGATTAAATGATTGAAAAACAAACCCAAGTTTCTCATTGCGGATACGAGCGTGTTCGATATCCGACAACTCCGAAAAGGCCTCACCTTCAAAGTGATATGAACCAGCTGATTCACGGTCGAGAAGTCCTAATATGTGCAGAAGGGTCGATTTTCCAGAACCACTCGGTCCCATAATCGCTACAAATTCTCCCGGGTTTATGGTAATTGAAACATCCTTGAGTGCTTCGGTTAGTACACCGCTATCTACATATGTTTTTGAAAGGTTATGAGTTTCTATAAGTGCCATAATGAACAGTTCTTATTACGTATGTACGGTGATGTTATTCCTTGCTACTTAAGTGTGGGGATAAGGACAACATCTCCTTCTTGTAGTCCCTCTATAATTTCGACATTCCGATTATTTGCGCGAGCACCTACGGTCACAGCAACTTTTTCATCGGAGCCGTCAGCGAGTACGCGAGTGATATACGAGATACCTCCTTCACTTATAATGGTCCTTGCGGGGACGACAAGCGCATTCTCTTTTAGAGTTGTCAGTATGCTGATGTTGGCCGTAAGTCCTGAGCGGAGGCGTGGGTCGGTCACTTCGTTTGTTGGACGCGCGGGATCTTTCTCAAAGACGAACGTTGTCTTGTAGGTTGGAACTCCCTCGATTTCTGTTGCGGTAGGTTCAATAAGAATAATAGTTGCAGGGAAGAAGACGGTGTCCCCGTAAGCGTCAAGAGTGACAGTAGCGCGAGACCCTTTTGTAATCTTTGCTATGTCTGCTTCAGGCACGTTTGCTTCGATGATGTAGCCACCTGTTCCCAGAAACTCCATGACAACTGTTCCGGCGGTTACGGTTTCACCAACTTCAATGTTTTTTGAGGCGATGCGTCCTTTGAAAGGCGCTCGGATCAAGGTTTTTTCCAATGAAGCTTCTGCTCCGTTTAGCCTCGCCTGCGCTTGGAGTACTCCTTGCTCTGCTCCGCTGATGTCTTCAGGTGTTGCGCTTGCTTGTGAAAGGGTGAGTTCTCGTTCTATCTTTTGGAGAGCGACCCGGGCGTCACGAATAGAGTTTTGGTGATTCTGAAGCGCGGTAATAGAGGTTGCGGTACTTGCACGCGCTGTCTCCGTGCGATCTTTGTAGTCGCTCTGCGTTGCATCAGTTAAGCCATTTATTGCTTGGAGAGCATAGCCGAGACTCAGAAAGAGATCTTGAATCAAGTAAAGGTGGTTAAGGGACGCGGAGAGGGAAGCCTCCTCCTCGCCTGATTGTATGAGAGTAATAGCCTGGAGTACTTGCAGGTCAATCTCACTTTGCTTGCGCTTTGCCTCACTGTCGTATTGGGCACTTTGGTTATTTACCGAAAAGGTAAGTTTCGGCGCGCTTCCGGTGTCACCGTCAAATAAAGGGTCTATTGTTGTATGGAGCGATGTTTCGGCCTTACCGTATACATCAGCGACAATACTGCGTGTTTTTCCGAGAAGGTTTGTAAGGGTAACTTCGGCGGCATCAACAGCGCTTTGCTTCACTTGAATTTCTTCGTCGCGTGTTCCTCGAAGAACTCCTTCGAGATTTGCGTTCGCAACACCGACAGAGGCTTGCGCCTCCGCAATATCTGCTCGCTCGGTTTGGTTGCGGAGTGATGAGAGGGTTGCACCTTGAGAAACAACATCACCAATCGAATAGGGTAGTGTTGCAACGGATCCTGATCGGTCGAAGGAGAGTGATACTCGCTTTTCTGCCTTTACCGTTCCTGTGATAAGAATCTCTTGCTCAATGTTCCCGCGAGTCACCGCGACCTGTTCGCCAGACGGTGTCTTTCTTGAAGATGAATAGAGAGACATACCAATACCAACGACGAGGATAACCCCGATGCTTACATAGAATGGATGTTTTTTTATAAATGACATCATAAAGAGAAATAAAATACCTATAATATAAGATAGAAAACGTCTAAAAATGAAGTAGGAAATAAAACCAGCTCGTCCTATCCCCGAAGCCTTGCTTCGGGGTATCCTCAGAATGAAGGAAGACGTGTGTGCGATATTTCCTAGGAGTCACTGAGAGCCTGTTCATAATCTAACCGCAAGATATGGTTCAAGATAAACAGCTTGCCTGCCGAAATGTCCAAAATTCTGCTACACATCGCGTCTTTCTCGTCAGCGTATCTCGATACGCTTCCTCAAAATCCGCGATTTTCGCAACGAATTTTGAACATTTCATTCAGGCATTAGATTATGAACAGGCTCTGAGTAGTACCTCTAGCCTTGTATGACAACTTTCTTATCTCGCCAGTATACTATTTTTCGCAGTTTCCGCCATAAATATGAAGGAAACAATTAGAAGAGGGTCTTTGTAGGGCGATAGAGGGCGGTTTTTTGACGGCAGAGCGCTCCCCCTTTTTTTCTTTAGGAAGAATTTCATGCTATGATGGCCAGACTATGCTTATTCTTGACGGAAAGAAAGTTCGAGACGAAATTGCCGAGACGCTCAAAAAGCGCGTTGCTGGCTGTGGCGCCACTCCCAAATTGGCCATTATTCAGATTGGCGAAAACAAGGAAAGCACTGCCTATATAAGGCAGAAGAAGTTTTTTGCCGAGAAAATAGGCGCGGAGGTTGACCATGTACAACTTCCACTCGACGCGAGTACTGAGGATGTGCTGACACGCATTCAGCAAGCAAATACTGATAGTTCAGTACACGGTATTCTCCTCCAGTTACCGGTACCCAAAACACTTGATGTCGACCGTGTCATAGAGGCCATACAGCCAGTGAAGGATGTCGACGGCCTCTGTAGTGTGAATGTAAAGCTTTTGTGGGAAGGAAGTATCGGTGGACATATGCCGGCAACCACACGAGGGATTTTGTCACTTCTCGATTACTATCAGGTATCGGTGTCGGGGAAGCGTGTCGTTGTCGTCGGCCGATCATTTCTCGTCGGTAAGCCAACCGCTATCGCTCTTTTAAATCGCGATGCAACAGTTACTATCGCGCACAGTAAGACGCCAAATGTTCCACAGATTGCACGAGGTGCCGATATTCTTATTACTGCTGCAGGGAAACCACATTTCATCCAAAGAGAACATGTTCACGAGAATCAAGTAATTATTGACGTGGGTATTACGGCTATAACAGGGAAGAAACTGAATGATGAGGTTCCCGAGGAGACACTTGCAGGAGATGTTGATTTTGATATGGTGAAAGGTATCGTTCACGCCCTATCACCAGTACCAGGTGGCGTTGGTCCTATGACCGTGGCGTCGCTATTTCAAAATCTTGTTGATGCCTGTGAACGTCAGCAGTAAGTGTCAATTATTTATTATTCGATAATCAATACATACTATGTTTGAGGATCATAAAGTAAAAAAAAGTGTTGTTATAACTCTTGCTCTTCTCTCGCTTTTTCTTGCCGCGAAGTTTGTTGGAGAAGTGAAGTCGTATAAATATGTCGGTATCTCACCACAGTACCAGAGTACGATTATGGTTACGGGGAAGGGGGAAATAGCGGAAACACCTGATATTGCCACGTTCACATTTTCAGTAACAGAAGAATCGCTCTCAATAAAGACGGCACAAGATAAGGCAACAGAAACGACGAAGGCTATTCTTGCATTCTTAAGAAAAGAGGGGATTGAGGATAAAGATATTCACACAAGTGGGTATAACATCTACCCACGCTATGAGTATCCGAAATCCCTTACCGTGTCGGGACTCACGCAGTATGGAAAGCAAACACTTGTTGCGTACGTCGTAAGCCAAAGTGTGACGGTGAAGGTTCGTGATCTGGGGAATGCCGGAAAAGTTATCGGAGGTGTTGGAGAGATTGGCGCAACCGATGTCTCGGGACTTTCATTCGACTTTGATAAACGAGATTCTCTTGAGAAGCAGGCACGGGACAAGGCTATCAAGGAAGCTCGCGCCGAAGCTGACAATCTTGCGAAGTCACTCGGTGTTAGCCTCGTTCGCATCGTGAGCTATAGCGAAAACAATTTCTACCCAAGTTTTGCAAAGGTTATGACGGGCGAGAGTTCTGGACGGGGGGACGGCACGGGTTCGGTGTCTCCAGAAATTCCAGTCGGCGAAAGCACGATTACTTCTAACGTCACCATCACCTACGAAGTAAAGTGACCCAAAACAAGAAGCGAAGCGACTATGTTTTGGGTCATCCCCACGAAAGTGGGGATCCAGTAGTAGGTTGTAGGAAAGAGAAAAAGTGGGCACTTATTAGGTGTCCACTTTGTGGGGTACAGATCATAGGCAGGGCAGGGGGGCTTCACTGCTATTTAGTGTCGGAGAAGACTTTGGGTTGACTTTTTATGCGGAAGGCGTATTATGGTAATACGTAACCCCGCGAGGGGTTTTTTGGTAAGGTAGCTAAATATACATTATGTCTCGACTTACAACCTATTTTAAAGAAACACGCGCGGAACTGAAGCACGTCACCTGGCCGACTCGAAAGCAGGCAACCTTGTACACGATTCTTGTTATTACTATTTCGGTTGCAACAGCGCTCTATCTTGGCGCCTTCGATTTTATCTTTACTACGCTCTTGAAACTGGTGGTATAGAAAGGGTGAAGAGATTTAAGGTCAGGATTTAAATACAGCTAAAGATTTAAGAAAACTTTAATCTCCAATCTTACAACTTTAATCTGCGAAGCTATGAGTAAACAGAAAATACAAGAAGGACGAAACTGGTACGCAATTCATACCTATGCAGGGTATGAGAATGCTGTATCGCGAAACCTCAAACAGCGTATTGAAAGCCTTGGGATGGAAGATAAGATTTTTAGCGTTGTTGTTCCTACGGAAAAGAAAATCAAGATCAAGGGCGGTAAGCGCGTCGAGGAGGAAGAGAAGATCTATCCTGGGTATGTGCTTGTTGATATGACGGTTACTGACGATTCTTGGTATGTTGTCCGTAACACTCCTCGGGTGACTGGATTCGTTGGTTCAGGAGTCTTTCCTGTTCCTCTCGATAAGTCCGAGGTAGATGAACTCTTTAAGCGAATGTCATCTGAAAAGATAACTCATAATATCGACCTCGAGGTAGGAGATTCAGTTACGATTATTGATGGGCCGTTTAAGGATCTCGAAGGAAAGGTTGGTGAGGTTGACGGCGAGCGAGGAAAGGTTAAAGTACTGGTGTCTATGTTCGGTCGCGAGACACCTGTTGAGCTAGACTTTTTACAAGTCAAGAAGATATAGTCCCGAATCACACTCGAATTTAAGAAACGCGAATTGCACGAATCTTCATTCGAGATATTAGAGTCGAAATTAGTGTTTGATTAGCGATAAAAACTATGGCAAAGAAAGCAGTACGAAAACTCAAACTCACTATTATGGGTGGTGCCGCTAATCCGGCCCCGCCAATCGGTCCTGCGCTTGGTCAGGCAAAGGTTAATATCGGTGAGTTCGTTACGAAATTTAACGCAGGAACAGCACAGATGAAAGGAGAGCTTGTCCCCGTTGTTGTATCGGTGTATGAAGACCGAACGTTTGACTTACATTTTAAGGCGTCTCCAGCAAAGAGCTTACTTTTGAAGGCGGCCGGAAAGGAGAAGGGTTCTGGTAAGAATGTGAGCGCAAAGATCGGTTCAATCACAAAAAAACAGCTTCGTGAGATTGCAGAAAAGAAAATACAGGATTTGAATGCGAATACAATCGAAGCTGCGGAGCGTATCCTTATGGGCAGTGCCCGTTCAATGGGAATTGAGGTTAAGTGACCCAAAACAAGAAGCGAAGCGACTATGTTTTGGGTCATCCCCACGAAAGTGGGGATCCAGTAGAAAGTAGAAAACAAGAAGCGAAGCGACTATGTTTTGGGTCATCCCCGCGCGTGCCCGTTCGTAGCTTCTAGCGAAGGAGGGTAGGCGGGGATCCAGTCAAACAAAAAACATCCTCGACTATTGATATGGTCGAGGTGTTTTTTGTATGGTAGAGTGGTTTTCGAACTGTGAACAAAAAGGAATGAAATGATCTTTGTGAAAGAAATCAATTGGTACCCTATTAAAGGGTGCGCGCCATATAGTCGAAACACGGACTGGTTAGTTGTTGATGATGGTGGTATTTGGGGTAATCGTTGGTGGGTAATCGTCGACGGCGAGGGGAGAATGGTGAATCAAAAGACTGTTCGCAAAATGTGTCTCGTTAGCCCGTCGCTTTTAGGTGGAACACTCTGTGTCGAATGTAAAGAAGGTGAAGCGATTGAACGAGCGTATGTGCCAGTTGGTGCTGATCTTCGAGAGGAGATTCAGGTCTCCTTTCGTGGAACGATACTTCCAGGATTAATCGAAAAAGGTTCAGTGTCAGAAATGCTCTCGAACTTTCTTTGTGGAAAGTATCGGCTCGTGCAACTTGCTGAACCGAGGATGGCAAAGACAGGAACAGCTCAACGGCGCGGAGACGATAGTCACCCTTTTCTGTTTATATCTGAGGGATCACTCGAGGATCTTAATACGCGACTCGAGACCCCCGTGCGCATGGATGCATTTCGTCCGACGATTGTCTTGAGTGGGTGTGAACCGTACGAAGAGGACTTGCTGGATGAGTTTCAGATAGGAAAAGTGCTTTTTGAAGGGCAAACACTATGCGTGCGATGTAACGTCCCAGGGATTGATCAGAAAACAGGGCTTTCTCGTGAGCGTGGGGACGGTATCCATCCATTCGACACCCTTCAAACCTATCGAAGGACATCAAAAGGTCCGGTGTTGGGGCGAAACGCGAACCACCTCACCTGTGGAGTTATCCAAGAAGGGGACAGCTTGATTGTCCAGAAACGACGAGAAGGAGTTCTCGATCTTGAGTCAATGGTGTAATAACCCTCACCATGGTCTACAACACCTCGACATAGTGTCGAGGTGTTTTTATACATACTTATACGCGTTCCAAATCAACCCACGTGTAGTGAAGTCCCGTCTTTTCATCAAACCGTTCTTCGCGGAAAGTCTCTTTGGTGAAGTCCTGTCGCCAATCGGGGAAAAAGACGTCACCTTCCACGTCGCTGTCGACAATCGTGAGGTAGAGCTTATCGGCAATCGGCAGACCCTGTTTGTACAGTTCTCCTCCTCCGATAATGAATATCTCTTTCACTTGATGGGCACCATCCTGAAAGGTGCTTGCAGGATGGTGCCCATCTATTAATGAGGCGCATTTTACAGCATCTTCAAGCGAATTCACCACAACCACTCCCTCTGCTCTAAAGTCTGGATTGCGCGTGATAACGAAATTTGTCCGGTCAGGCAAGGGTCTTCCTATGGATTCAAACGTCTTTCGCCCCATAATGACCGGATGGCCTAAGGTGAGCGCCTTAAAGCGCTTCAAATCGTCCGAGATACGCACAAGGAGCTTCCCGCCGTTTCCGATGGCGGCATCTTTTCGGGTCACCGCGACAACTATACTGATTCGTGGTTTTTTCATTGCTTTGTTTTTGAAAAGAGGTCTCTCTTTATTAATTTCTCTGCAAGCATCTGGGGAGAAATCACGGTTATTCCCTGAACGGTCTTCCCCCAGAGCATTCCAAAGTCTTTTTTGTCACCTGTCATAAGATATGTTGCGCCACAGGCGATCGCACCTCCAAGAATCGGTATGTCCTTTTCAGCAAGTGCCACCGGAGAATTCACTGTTGCCACTATGAGTTCACATTCTGCGCACAATGCTTCGAGAAGCACCAGCGCTTCTGGTTTTTTACTTTGCACATTCCGCCGTGCTTCCTCAATAGCATAGGAATTAGTGAGAAGATACCCGTGTTTTTTAAGCGCAAACACCAAAAGTCGCATCTGGCTTTTCTGCATAGATGCAGACATGAGAATGTTGGCATCCAGAAAGACTTTCATCGCTTCTTGTTGAATACATATCCCTTTAGCGCTTCTTCATTGTTTCTTTGAAACTCCGCGATACGCTCATCCGTATACATCTCAATAGGGAACGCCGCTCCGGCCCTAAGCATGATACCCCCGCTCGTTTCTTCGGCGATGACCTGCCCTTCGCCACTTATGCCGAGCTTCTTCCGAAATGCTTTTGGGAGGGTAAGTGTTCCTCGAACATTGATATTTATGATGTTTCTCATACATTCAGTATTTCATACTTTCAGTATTATGCAATATTGACGAATTGACAGTATCTGTGGTAGTGTATTTTCGGACAGAAAGTGGCGCATTTTCAGGCTATTTCGACTGTCCTTTGGTAACAATCAAGAGAAAGGAAACGGCATGAAAAATAATGTCGTGGGAGCGGTATCAAAGCCGACTTCGGAAGAACTGGTCAGAATGTATGAGACGTTTGACGACGGGCAGAGTAAAGACATCCGCCGTCAACTTCGCGAGGGTGCCCTGCATACAAAGCACGTGCAGGCCCTTATCGAACACCGTCCCGTTTCTCCGGAGACGATAGACTTCAACATCATCTTTTGGACAGGCCTCTACGCCGTCGTGTTTGAGATTGACGCGAAAGCGGATTTGTTCAAACTGAACTGGCCCGAGCCGGACCCGAACTTCTGGGATGTGCCGATGGTGAAGGGCATCACCGAAACGAGGGCACTCAACGCGCTCAAACGCTGGAACAAGTTTCCGGTCGGAAGTTACTACGACGACCCCAGTTCCGTCATCGACCTCAAGAATACCGAGCGGCATCCGAGCCGTGGAACCTACGGTGTCCGTTTCCATGCCGACCCGGAAGGCGATGAAGACCAGAAGAATATCTCAGGCAATAAGCACAAGAAGCTTGGCACAAAGGGGAATACGAGCCTTGAAGCCGAAGTCCTCGAGCCCATGTTCTTCCTGAAATCGAGTGGTAACCACCTTAACAGGAGTACGGTGAACCACGCTATCGGCGGGCGCTTCTCCGACGGCGACGTTCCGGGCACGCGCTGGTGCGACGACAAGTTCTGCCTCGACTACGGCTATCCGCCCGGCCTGGCGTATCCGGGCCTCCGCGCTCGCGTGGCAGTCGTTACCTTCTGACTTCTGTCTTTGTTCACTTGCTCCGTTTCGATTGGCGAAACGGAGCATTCTTTGTATACTGAACATTGGCTGTGAAGCTGGTCCCAACTAAATAAAATCTGTTAGGATGACAGTTTGCCATAGTAAGAAACTGCTTGTCCATTTCTACACTATGCTTACATATACCAGTAGCGAAAACGCAGAAAATCTTGCAAAAGGTTTTCGGTGACTCGGACGGAAACGGACAAAAAGACGGGCGCTTCTCCGACGGCAACGTTCCGAACACGAACTGGAACGACGACAAGTTCTACCTCGACAACGGCTATCAACCCGACAAGGCGAATCCGAACCTCCGCGCTCGCGTGGAAGTTTCTCGCACGAGAGGAGCATTATGCTCCTTTTTGCGTATAGACAATCCAGCCGTTTGTTTCTTTCGATATGACCACCAACTGTTCCGCGAGCCGAAGATAGGTCTTTTCATCTGTGATGACCAACTCCCGTTCAGTCCGTATCAAATGTTTCAGCACCTCTATCTTTACTCGCAATAGTTCAAGCGTCCCAAGTTTTATCTGCCTGGACTGAAAGGCGCCCTTAACCGCAAGCGCAAGGATTTCTATACAGAGTGCCTCAACAAGCGCGTGAATTCCAAGCTTATCCCGTTTTGGGAGCTTATGACCTATAGTGTAAATATCTTTATGCAACAGTCTGATTTTGAGAATAACGGAAGGCGTTTTTTCGGGGGGGGGGTCTCATAGTTTGAGATTTTGTGATGTAATTTCACTTGCCAATTTATTGCGTGGGTGGAGAAAGTTCAGCAAAGGCAAGCGTTCCGCACCCGATGTCGTCCGTTTCGAACTCCGGCTGGAAGAAGAGTTGTTCTCTCTGCATGCCAGACTCTCGAGCGGCACGTGGACGAATGACCCCTATACCGCGAAGCCCATCGCCGACCCGAAACCACGTCTTATCCATATCGCGAGTGTGCGGGACCGAGTGTTCTTTCAGGCGGTGTATCAGCAATTGTATCCTATATTTGATAAAACATTCATCCACGATTCCTATGCTTCGCGGGAGGTGAAGGGGACCCATGCGGGAGTCAGACGGTTTGAGGTGTTTGCGCGGAAAGTCTCGGCGAATTACACACGCCACGCTTTCGTCTTAAAGTGCGACGTGCGGAAGTTTTTTGACCACATTGACCACTCGCTTCTTTTCGCGCTCATCTCAAAGAGAATCACAGACGAAAGAGTTCTCGCGCTCTTGAAGAGTATCCTTGGAAGCTTTAGTACGCCTCATAGACCAAACTGGATTCCAGCTTCCGTTGGAATGACAGAGGGAAAAGGACTTCCGCTCGGCAACGTAACGAGTCAACTCTTTGCGAATATCTATCTGAACGAGTTGGACCAATTCGTGAAGCACTGGCTCAAAGCGAGGTACTATATCCGTTACTGCGATGACTTCGTGATGTTGCATAAAAGCCGTGAGGTACTTGAAGCTTGGATAAGCAACATACGAGATTTTCTTCGTGTTCGTCTTTCGCTTGAACTGCATCCGCATAAAGTAACCATTCGAAAACTCCGGCAGGGGACGGACTTTCTCGGCTATGTGTCTTTACCGCACTACTCCGTACTGCGAACGCGGACAAAACAGCGAATGTTGAAACGGCTGGTCGTACTTGCTCAAGGTATCAGGACTAAAGAAGATTTTGAAACCGCACTTCCTGTTATCAGCTCGTATCTTGGCATGCTGTCGCACTGCAAAGGCGAGAAGTTGCGGAAAGAAGTGGTAAAACTATTCTCTCATATTAGGAAAGCGTCAAGTCTTTTGCAGAAAGGGAAGTGAGGTATACTAATCTGATTCGTAGTCTTATTCGCACTAGTCGTATATTCGTACCGATTCGTAATTCGTATTGTATGTTTGAAATCGAAATCAAATCTCTTCTCGGGGGGCAGGAAAAAGCACTAGAACTTAAACGACGTCTCGTTCAGCTTTTTCCCGCGATGAAAGTGTTGCCGAGCCATAAACAGCGGAATCATTATTTTAATACTCCAGCGACACTAGACGCGGTGTATACCAGTGTTACTCCGCTTATTGGAGAGGAAAAGCGCGACGATTTAAAAAAGAGTACCGAGCAGGGAAGTAAGGTGTCTATTCGTACCCGAGAAGCAGATGGAAAGACGTTATTTATTATAAAAGCGTCTATTGGGGATGACACAAGCGCAAATGGAATTTCTCGCATTGAGTTTGAGGAACCTGTTTCGCTTACCTTAGATGAACTGGATAAACGACTTTTAGACGCAGGTCTGACGTATCAAGCAAAATGGTCGCGAGAACGTGACGAGTTCGACCTAGGGGCTGTGCATGTAACGGTTGATAAAAATGCTGGCTATGGATACCTCGCTGAATTCGAAAAGATGATTTCGGATGGAGCACAAGCAGAACAAGCCACTCACGAACTCAAGGCTCTTATGGCCCAGCTTCATTGTGTAGAATTGGAACAGGACCGTCTTGAACGAATGTTTGCTCACTATAACAAGCATTGGGGAGAGTATTATGGAACAGATAAGACTTTTACTATAGAATAACGAAAACTAATCTTTGAATTTTTAATTTTGTAATTTCCAAATAATTTCTTAATTTTTAAACATTGAAGCTTTATTTCAAAAATTAAAAATTTGGATTTAAAAATTATGTTTCTATCAGATATCGACATCGAGTTGGCGGTTAAAAAAGGGGACATCGTCCTCAAGCCATTTAGTGAAAAGGTGTTACAACCGGCTAGTTATGACATTGCTCTCGGAAACAAGTTTATTGTGACCGACCCGCATACGACGACCTTTATCGATCCCGCAAACAAAGTCTTTCCCAAGACACATGAGGTGCATGTGAAGGACGGGGAGGCCTTCGTACTCCACCCTGGCGTAAGTCTTCTCGGGTATTCAAAAGAGTATTTCGGGTCCGACCATTATTTAATTGAGGTAAATGGCAAATCTTCGCTCGCTCGTATCGGGCTTCTGGTACATAACAGCGCGGCGCTCATCAACCCAGGGCATTTCCTCAATGTCGCGCTTGAGCTTTGTAATCTTAATAATGTTCCGATTATTCTCCGCCCCGGCATGGCGATTGCTCAACTTACTTTTTCACCACTTTCTCAGCCACCAAAACAGAATTATAAGGAAAACGGCCGATACGCAAAGAATAATTTCGTTGGGTTTGTACCGCCAAGAATTATTAAGAAGAAGAAATAATCACACATCGTGTAACGTATAACGTCAGAATTGAGACGCTACACGCTACACGCTACACGTCATGACCCATCCCGAACAACAATATCTTGATTTACTGAAAGATATCATGGATAACGGTTCAGATAAGGAACTCTTTTTTAACGATGTAATTCTCGAAGAGTATAAGAAGAAAGAGGAGGAGCCTCCGTATATCCGTAGCGTTTTTGGACGACAAATCCGGTTTGATTTGTCGCAGGGATTTCCGCTACTAACGACAAAGAAAACGTTTTGGCGAGGAGTTGTTACGGAGCTACTGTGGTTTTTATCAGGAAGTTCAAACATCAAGCCCTTGCTTGATGCGAACAATCATATATGGGATGAGTGGGCATGGAAGCAGTATCATATGTGGGCAAAGGAGCACGCGCCACATGAAGACATGACTCAGGAGGAGCTCATAAAAAAGCTTACCGAACTACCTGCCGAAGATCCTTTTGTAAAAAAGTGGGGAGACCTTATCACTATTTACGGGCGGATGTGGCGTAGGTGGCCGGCTAAGGATGGACGAGAAATCGATCAATTGGCTTGGGTGATTGAAGGTCTCAAGAAAAAGCCTTTCCGGAAGTCGTACGTCGTAAGTGCATGGAACCCCGATTTTATTTACGAAATGGCGTCTGAAGGACAACAGTCGCAAGTCCCTCCTTTTTGTCATACGATGTTTCAATTTCAGGTTGCGGGAGGTAAATTCAATTTAGGCCTCTACCAACGTTCAGCTGATTCTTTCCTCGGTGTACCATTTAATATTGCAAGTTACGCGCTTCTCCTGCTCATGGTGTCTCATGTGACTAAAATTCCTCCAGGGGAGTTCGTTCACTCATTCGGTGACCTTCATCTGTATTCAAATCATTTCCCACAGGCAAAGGAACAAATGACACGTGAACCTTTTCCTTTTCCGACAGTAACCTTAAACCCGGCTATTACAAACATTGATGATTTTACGATTGGAGATATTACCCTTGAGAACTATCAGGCCCACCCATCTTTGAAGGCAGAGATTGCAAATATCGGAGGATTTGAAGAAAAGAAGAATAAGTAAACAAATAGTCTACGAACATGGTATCATACCATCCCCAATCAACCATTTCACCCAAATCCCTGAATTTTGGCTACAAAACTTCGTTTCGCGCTCGCCATATCTCGATATGACTCGCGCTCCAACTCGTTTTTCGCTCAAAATTCAGGAATTTGTTACTGTGAAAGCGTTGATTGGAGATGGTATAAGTGTATATAACTGAAGAAGTCCACGCATCACTTACCAGAAAGTAATACTTACTATCATGCACGATATACAAATAAAAAAACTGATAGATGCCGAAAAGAAGCGTCAAAAAAAAGTCGTCAACTTAATCGCCTCGGAAAATTACGTCTCGAAGGATGTACTCGAAGCTCTTGGAAGCGAGCTTACCAACAAATACGGGGAAGGGTATCCCGGACGTCGCTACTATCGCGGAACGGCGGTTGTGGATGACGTAGAGTCTCTCGCACAAAAGCGTGCTAGAGAGCTGTTTGGTCTTAAGGATACGGAGTGGGGTGTCAATGTTCAGCCATTATCAGGTTCCCCCGCAAACTTTGCTGTCTACGCAGCTCTTGTTCCTCAAGGGGAAAAGATTATGGGGATGGAGCTAACGCATGGAGGGCACTTAACTCATGGTCAAAAAGTGTCCATGACTGGCAAATTCTGGAACTCAGTGTTGTATACCGTGTCTAAGAAAGATGAACGGCTTGATTACGCAGAAATAAAGAAGATGGCAGTTGTGGAAAAGCCTAAGATTATTGTTGCGGGATACACCGCGTATGCCCATGTCATTGACTTCAAGAAGTTTCGAGAGATCGCCGATGCTTGCGGGGCGTACTTAATGGTTGATATGTCGCATTTCGGAGGGTTGGTTGCGGGGAAGGTGTATCCATCGCCGTTTCCGTATGCTGATATCGTGACCACAACAACACATAAGACACTTCGAGGTCCTCGTTCTGCTATCATCTTCTCGAAGGCTGATGAAAGAGAGCTTCCAAAGAAAATCGATAAAATCATCATCCCTGGTCTTCAAGGAGGCCCTCACTTTAACGCCATTGCAGCGGTCGCTGTGGCCCTCAAGGAGGCGAATACGCCGGCATTCCGGAAGTATGCTATGCAGGTGGTTAAAAATGCTAAGGCGATGGCCGATGAACTCCATAAGCTAGGGTGGCGTATCGTGGAAGGGGGAACCGAAACACATCTGCTTCGTGTTGATACCTGGCAAGACGGAAAGGGTATAAGCGGGCGCGAAGCCGCCGATATGCTTGAGGCCGAAGGAATTGTGGTGAACGAAAACACCATTCCCTTCGATACGCGAAAACCTATGGACCCTTCGGGTTTGCGACTTGGCTCTGCTCCGGAAACCACCCGCGGTCTTAAAGAAAAAGATTTCCGTGCGATTGCAAAAAGAATAGATAAAATTCTACGCTCTTAGTACGTCTTGCCTTTCACTGTAAACGGGGTAAGCTGAAGCTAATGAGCTCATTATATTCTTTTTTCACCCTACTGTTGCGTAGGCGAACGTCTATTTTGCATAAGGTGGATAGGGTAACACGTTCTTCAGCGACTATGCGAAAGCACCCCATATCCATTTCAAAATGGGATAACGCATGGAACAAGTTGGCTTGTGAACTCGCAAAATCGCATCTCAACCCTTCTCACAAACCGGATGTCGATAAGATCTCTCGACTTCGGATGGAATTGAGGGCACTGCAGAATTCTCCGTCACGGTGGGATCCCGCATAGAGCAGATTAAGTCTTTTCGATGCACCCGGCAATGTTCGGGTGCTTTTCTTTTTACACAGAGGGAAGTAGCATAAGGTATATGAAGAAAGGTAACTTGGGTCTGTAAAGATTAGTGTGTCTAACAACTGTGGATAAACGAAAATTGATGAACAGGAAACCTCGACCAATTTTTGTGTTCAAATTCCTTAATGATGATAAAAACGTAATCCAGTAATCTTTCGGG
>Ga0210057_1003912_pt1 | contig 20159 bp, 19 predicted proteins | sample CryGeyCG2114_010_2_FD_183968 | JGI IMG/M metagenome (GOLD analysis project Ga0210057, IMG submission 183968) | Groundwater microbial communities from aquifer - Crystal Geyser CG10_big_fil_rev_8/21/14_0.10 (SPAdes) (version 2) | ecosystem: Environmental > Aquatic > Deep subsurface > Groundwater ...
TGATGTTAGCGCCACCGGTTCCGTAGCCGTTGGCAGCTTAACTGGGTCATGCTAATTAGTAAACTCTGTCCAAAATTAAAAGACTCAAGTGGTCAATCACTCATTGAAGTTTTGATTGGCGTAGCGGTAGCAATGGTAGTGGTTTCCGCTTTGGTGGGTCTTGGAATTACCTCGCTAAGACAGTCTACTTTTAATAAAAACAAGCAACTGGCGCTTTCTCTGGCGAATTCTATCGCCGAGCAATTACGGCTTTATCGTGATAGCAACTCGGTGGCTGATTTTCCTGATAGCATCTCTGGTAAGTGTTTGTCCTATGACGGAAGCAATGTAGTTTCGTGCGGCAGTTTTCTGGATTACCCGGGCAGCACTGTTTTTGAATATATGATTTCTTCTGAACCTCTGCCGGCGGGAGTTGCCTTGTCTTCGCGCCTTTTGATGATTCAAGTTAGGTTTGCGATTTCTTCCGGTTACGAAACGATTTCTATCTATTCCCTTTTGAGCAATTGGAACGAGATTTAGTTTTTTTATGCGCGACCAGAAAGGTTTTACTCTAATGGAAATGTTGGTGGTGACGGCTATTTTAGCTCTGGTTGCCGGAGTAGCGATTTCTTTAATAACTAGCGTGATTCGCTCTTACCATAAATCTAATATTCTTAATCGTTTGCAGGAAACCGGGTCGCAGGTATTAGCTGTAATAGAGGGAAGGATACGCGGCGCTTCTCAAATAAATTGGAGTACATGTATCGGCGGCAGTAATCTAGCAATCACATATGACAACCAACCGATTGTTTTTTCCTGTTCTTCTTGCGGCGTGGCCGAATCCAATGGATACGTCGCCATGTCAATTGACGAGGCCGCTAGCCAACCACTTACCAGTAATAACGCTGCTTCTGGCGTTAATGTTTCCGCGTTATCCTTTACCTGTGATAGCGGTACCGGCGAGGTGATTATAAATTTGAGTTTGGAACAGCCCACCGGTTTATCTGGCCGTCTAGAGAACAGAGCTAGTCTTAATTTTTCTAAAACGGTGGTTGCCCGTTCCACCTATTCAAACTAATGCTGTTTATTTTTACTGTTGACTTGAGTATGCGGCGAGTCCATTATTTTATATATCTATGAATTATTCTGCCCGCCTTAAAAAAATTATATACGACGAGTCTGGCCAATTCTTAGTCTATATTTTGGCGGCAATCGTGGTGGCGAGCGTGGTTACTTTTGGCGTGGCTTACCGTTCCCTTTCTTCTACCAAAAAGACCAGTGTTGACACCCGCTCCGCTCAAGCTCTGTATTCGGCGGAATCCTGCGCCGAAGTGGCGCTATCCTTAAGCGATGCCGAATTGGAAGATTTATCCGGAGACCCCGCCACCGAGCTGGATCTTACTGGTGATGGCGTTAATGACTGTTCTTACGCTGTTTCTCTTGATGGAGGAACTAATTCACTAACTCCATTCACAATAGAAAAAGATGAGGTTAGAGAAATTGATCTTAATGGCTATGGCACCGGTGACATCACTATAAGTTGGGATACCACGCCCGCCCAAGACGCAATTTTGGTTGTCCGCACCATTTCGCAAACTGGTGGAAACTACACCGTTGCTTCCTTGATTTATGATGGCAACGATACGGTTAGTTGCGGAACTTACGCGGTAGGCGCTTTTTCTGCGCCTGATCCTGGAAGCGGTGCTTACGCGCACTCTTTTACCTTTACTCCTGGAAATACTGCCAAATTGCTAAGAATTATGGCTTTGTGCACATCCACTACCGTTTTTGTTCAAGGTCAAAATAATTTTCCTGCTCAAGGTTACGTTATTAATGCTTCCGGCACCAATGCCGGCGCTATTCGGAAAATTCAGGTAGTACGCGGCCATCCGCAACTGCCCGCTATTTTTGACTACGCTCTGTTTTCCAAGTCTGGTTCCGCTCCTTTGAGTAAATAGTCTTATGCCCAAGTTTATTCGCATACTAACCATCAGCGCCATCCTTCTAGGGGCGTATTTGTTTATTTTTTCTGGGCGAGTAAAGGCTACCTGCGACGATCCTACCTGCCATTTAGTTCAAGATTTTGAAATCTGTAAGTCAAAATCTTCAACCAATACTGGTTGTTATACCAACTATTTTGGGTACCATTGTTTAGAACAAAGGATTAGTCCTGTTCGGACCTGCGATTTGACGCCTTGGGGCTATCCAGGAGAAGAGGGATACGCTTTCTATGCTCCTTGCTGGTGGAATTCATGTGACACATGCTGTACCGATGGTAGCGGTCCAGAAACCAGTAATTTTAATGCCACGATTTACGCTTCGAATACTGGTGCCCAGCGTTGGACAGAGAACTGCTACACAACATCAGGAAATCGTTGTCCTGCCACAAATACCTTTGGTTATAACGGTGTTTCCTTAAGCTGTTTGACAGCTGGTTGCTCTGTTTGGAGTGGTTGGGATTGTACCGACGGTGCCTGCGGTCACGCCAACCTGACAGGCGAGTCGGGAATAATAGAATTGAGGCTGAATCGCAATCCGGCATATAATAGTTGCAAGTGGTATGTCACCCGTTTTGATTTAGGCAACGCTCCGAGTGGCGAGTCGGGTACTGATTGCACTGCTGTGTTCAATCTGCCTGGTAATTCAGATTGGCAATCAGGGGTGCACTTTATGATGCAATCCTGTCGGTTTAAATCCTGCTCTTTTTCCAATGCCAGTGATAATAATATTTCTGACGGTATTAATGACTGGTGGTGCATCGCTAACGACTACCAGGGTTGCCAATTTTCCCGTTCTGGAACGCAGACAGTTAACGGCCAAGTCAATCCCGGTTTTTGGGAAGGCGCTATTCCCCGTGCTAATGAATCTTCCGTTTTATGGGGAGAAAGAGAGGTTTACGTTGATAACGTTAATAATTATCAGATTGAAGCTAGGGTTAGAGTTGATGATCGGGCTGAAGTATTTGTTGAAAAAGTAGGCGCGCCTTTAGTTTCTGTTTCCGCCGCTAGCCCGGTCAACCTCGATGCCTGTACTGCCTGCGCCGCCGGTGTTGGCTGTAACAGCAATTGCCAAGACGCTTGGGTGCGGTATCAAGTAACCTTGCCTCAAGACGGCGACTATATCATGAATGTTAATCTCAAACATGATCGAGGATGCGAGAGTGACCAGCTTTTTTATCGCTTTTACTTTGGCAGTGATTTTTACACCTACTCTGCCATTCGCGGCAACGATTCCTGGGAGTGGGCGATGATTGACATTGGGACCAGAACCGCCGGCACTCATAATTTTGGTTTTGCTCTAGGCCATGACTGCCCCGCGCCCGATCTAAATGCCTACGTATACAATACTACCATTCGTGGTATCTTGGTAAATGGCTTTACTTTTAATAGGTATATTCCCGAGATAAGCCCGCGTTGGAATACCACCGGCCCCAGCTGGAGCGGCAACTATGCCGGACAATGGACCAACTATGTTGATATCACCAGCCAGTTCCAAACCGGTTGGAATATTGTTCGGTTTATGGCGGAGGATACTTGGTCACCCTCGCGTTTTTTTGATTTTGACCTTAATGTGTCCGCTAATCCTGCTCCTGTCTGTACTACCAGCAATCCTCCAGGGACTTCCCCGCAAATTATTGCCGCTTGCGAGAGTCCCAACCCAATGTCGGTAAGCGGTACTGACAGCGATTTTGACGCCTTTGGCGGGGGGGAGTCAATCGCTGTTAATTGGGGTGTAACATCAGGGACTTTTTTGCCCGGGAGCTGCGCTGGCGTAAGCGGCGCCTTTTCTTGCAGCAGTGTTGGTTGGACACCGCCGACCGGGTTGACAGGCATTTTTAACAATACCTATCTTCACAACCCTTCGGTTACTGATTCTACCGCTAGAACTGATACCTGTCCGTCGATTGGTTTTACTGTAGTGAATAATCTTCCTTCCGCTAATTTGGGAGCAGCGGATCCGGTCAATATTTATTCCGGTCAGTTGATTAACAGCCTTGCCATTGCCGGTGTTCATCCCAGTCCTGATAGTGCCTGCGACTATCTTGACAATACAGTAGGTCCTGGTGTTACGCTCCTCAATATTACCTGTCTTGGTACTCCTACTGTTTACGACTTGGCGGCCAATTACTGCGGCCGCTCTGTTCTTAACGATACTTGTGACTTTTCATCATTTATTGCCCCCACTTTACCCGTCAATGTTGCTTACGCTGATTGTACGGTTGCGGTGCGGGTGACCGATCAGTTTGGGGCGTCGCAGGCGGTAGTCCTGCCATTACCACTCCGTATTAACAACTTCGCCATGACTGTTTCCGGCACTGTCTATGATAAAACTGTTGATGCTTGTACTGATGATAATTTCTTCATAGAAGGTGTTTCGGTAGTTCTTACTTCCCCTGGTGGTTGTATTGGTACCACAAGAACGGCAGCTGCAAATTCTTTGGGACAGTATTCGTTTTCTGGTGTCCCCTATTGTCCTGGCCTTAACTACACTCTTGCTTTGGATCTCACCGGGTCGTGGTCAAGCTTTAGCCACTCAGGTTGTCCCGGGCTTGATCCTGGCTATAATGTTCCTGCCGACGGACTTTCCAATTTGAATTTTGGAATAACTTATTTGCCGGCTAATGGTTGGTATCAGCTTGAAGGTGGGGGCAGTGTTTACTCACCTTGCGAAAGCGGCTTTTGTTCTGTCGGAGGTATTGGATTTGCCCCGCCTCTGGATGGCTACGGCTATAATTTTTATGGCTCATCGCAAAACCCAGTTAATTACATAGCGCAGTACGCCCCCTTTGATTCTTTGGTAATTTCCCAAGCTGCCTCTTTTAATTTTAATCCAATAAGTCAAGTGGGTGTCCCACCTTGGCTTGTTGAAGGTTACCAAAATGAGTCTTTTTTTGGTGTTTCTACATTCAGCAGTTTTTATGATCACTACTATGCTCTGCTTGCCCCAAGTGATAATAGAACTATTAATGAAATTAATAACGACACACCCGTTGATCCCAATACCGTTGTTAACATTACCCCAAGCGGCGGTACTCTAAATGTTTCAGTTTCTTCAAATAGTTTTAACAACAAACAGGCTGTTTTTTTGGTTGACGGGGATTTAAACTTCTCTTTGGAATTTAATCCCAGCGGTTCGTCTTATTTATTCATTGTTTCCGGTAATGTTACTGTCTCCCCCTCCGTGGGCGGTACTTTGAACAACATTAACCAATCGGCTCATATTGAGGCGGCGATCTTGGCTGATGGCACTTTCTCTACCGGCACAAACGGTTCGGCCGACGATCAATTAAAGATTAAGGGAGTAGCGGCCGCTCTTGGAGTTGGAGGTTTTTCTTTTGAAAGAGACCTTGGATCAAGTCCGACCGGTATTAATAACAGCCGTCCAGCGGAATTATTCTCTTACAGCCCCCGCTATCTTCTTTCTAGTTTTTTGATAAATCAAGGCAGTAATCGCTATGCATCTTGGAAAGAGCTTTAAGCTGGTATTTTGTTTTACCGTATGTCTATTTGTGTTTTTAGTGCTGGGGTGCGATAGCCTTGCTGATTATGGTGACACTACCCCGCCCGTTTCTGATCTTTCCTGTTCTCCCGATTCCCCTGACGGTTCAAATGGCTGGTACCGCTCATCTCTTTCTTGCGCTATTTCTTCTGATGATTTAGTTTCGGGAGTAAAATCTATTAACTGGCGTGTGGACAGTAATCCTTGGCAGACGCAGAGTTTTCTTCCCAATCCAAATTTGGCAGTTAACAGTTCTTTTGAAGAAGGAGATGGACTTTACAACATTGATTTGTGGGGAAAAGCTGGGTCTGCCAGTTTTTTTCACAATAGCAGCAACTTCTTCAATGCCACTTATAGTGCTTCGATTAATAGTTCGGTTGCCGATTGGTCTTACTGGCATAACAAAATTAATTACGCGGTGGCTCGAGTTTGGCAGGATATTTCGGTTTCGGTGTGGGTAAAGACTCAAAATATTCAAGGTCAAGGCGCAAAAGTAGAGCTTTACGAGCTAACTTCCGAAGGGGAGTTTTTGCTTGCCGCTTCCTCCTACTTAACCGGGACCGTCGATTGGACAAGAGTTTCCTTGAACAGTATGCTTGTTCATGAAGATGCGTATGGAGTATATGTAAAGCTTGGGCTTGATGGTGTTGGTACGGTTTGGTTTGACGCTATTACCATAAAAGAAACACCTTCCGATTCCGCTGTTTCCCTTATTCTTTCTCAAGAGGGAACTCATACTCTTGATTACTACGCTGTTGACCATGAAAATAACCAGGAAACAGTCAAAAATTTTAATTATAAATTAGATACCGCGCCTCCCGGTAATTGGCGGGATTTTGATGTTTTCCGGATTTGGGGATCCGACCATGAGCTATATTCCATAATTAGGGTCAGCGATGCCGCGTCCGGCCTTCAGCCCTTTACCGATGAGTTCCAATATTCAGTTGACGCGGGCGGGCATTGGGGTTACTACTCTAACCTTTTGAGTTGCAGCAGCACTTGGAATGAGGGCGGTTGGCGCGGGGTTTTTTCACTTTTCCCCTGGCCCGGGGTAAATGACCTGCTCTTGGTTACTCCCAAGATTGATTACTGTAATTCTAATTGGGCTGTTTGTAAAATCATTCGGTTTCGTATTTTTGACATGGCGGGCAATTCAGCTAGTACTGATGTTTGCATTAATGGCGCTTGGTTGGACTCTCAAGATGGGATGATCGGCGCCCGCGCTAATATCGAAATGAGCGCTCGCGGCAGCGGTGGTTACACTACTAATGATTTGGTAATTGCTGGCGGATCATACGCTAACCAAATCACTTCTTCTAATAGGTGGATTATTACTGACTATCCCATGGAGATTCCATGGGATTACAGCGCTTGGTTGGATTATGTGCCAGCAAAAACAGCGGCAGCGACCCTGCCGACTAGTAGCGGCGTTTATTTAATAGATTCTGATCTGACTATTACCAGTAGTAATATTCCAGGCACTTTTAGCACTGCCGTTTTCTCGGCTGTTTTGTTTGTTAATGGCAACATTAGGATACGAGACAACTTAATCCTAAGCGATTCCAGCGCAATGGTTTTTATTATCAGCGGCGACTTGGATGTTGAGGGGCAAGTCACCCGGGTTGATGGGTTTTATTTAGTAGATGGTAATTTTAATTCTTCTTACAACGGCGGCAACAACCAGCCTGCCTTGCAGGTTAGGGGCGGGGTGACAGCCGAAACTTTTCTTCTCCCCCGCAGCCTTAAAAATTACGACAATATTGATAATCCGGCGGAGCGATTTACTTTCGAACCCCGCTATTACGAGTTACTGCGCTTGTATCTGGGAAGCTCAAAGTCGGTATTTTGGCACGAAGATTAGGGTATCAACATATGCTATTCTTTAATTCGTATATCTAATAATTCTTGTAATTATAGTTGTTATGGGGAGTTTTGTTGGTTTAGATATTGGCTCACATACCGTTAAGGCGATCCAGCTTGCTAGGAAGGGAGAAAATGTCTTTCTTTTCGCCGCGTATCGACAGCCGACACTGGAGAGAAAAATAAGCGCGGAGTCTCAAGAAGATGTAAAATTTTGGGCGGCTTATCTAAAAACTTTTTTTTCGGAAGGGCGATTTAGTTCACGGGATGTAGTGGTAGGCTTACCGGAATCTCAAGTTTTTACCAGAGTCATCAGTGTTCCCAAAATGAGCCAGGCTGAATTGCGCACCGCTATAAAATGGGAGGCGGAGCAATACATTCCGATTCCTCTAAGAGATGTTTCTATGGATTACGAGTTGATAAGCGACGACACTTCCAACAAAGATAACTCAAAAATGGAGGTTTTGCTGGTAGCCGCCCCTCTAAAATTAGTTAAATCTTATATTTCTATATTGGAGGCCGCTTCGTTAAATCCCATTGGGTTGGAAACAGAGGGTTTAGCAGTGGCAAGAGGCGCTTTGGGTAATTTTGACGGTCCTACCACAATAATAGTAAATATCGGCGCCGTAACTACCGATTTAGTTATTGTTTCAAATAAGCATGTTCGTTTTACCCGCAGCATTTCTACTGGGGGTTTTGCGCTTGCTCGCGCCGTTTCTCAAGCGCTAGGTTTTGAGATGGACCAAGCCGAGCAGTATAAAGTAACCTATGGTCTAGATGAAACCCAGTTGGAAGGCAAGGTAATGCAGGCAATAAAGCCCATTATCGATGTAATTATTTCTGACATAAAAAGATCACTGTCTTTTTATGGCAATCGCTACCCGGACGACTCAGTTAAACAAGCGGTTATTTGTGGTGGAACAGCCTCTCTGCCAGGACTTCTTTCCTATTTAGCCGGTTTGCTTGGTCTAGAAGTGCGTTTGGCAAACTCTTGGGAAAAGATCAGCTTTGAATTACCAAAAAAATCTCCTCTCAAGAAAGATGATTTACCTGTCCTTAGATCACAAAACCTTAGTTTTACAGTAGCGGTTGGACTGGCTTTAAAAGAGTATTAGCTTGCTTTTGATGTTTTTTTATACTAGCATTATTTTATGCCTCCAATCCAATTTTCCGGCATATCGCTTCTCCCGGAAGATTTACAAAAATTAAAGCAAAGAGATGTAAAAAATAAAAAGGTTAACATGGTTTCGTTGATTATTCTTTTTTTCTTTATCATTTCGTCCGGCTCTTTGTTTTTTGTTGGCCGTTACTTTGCTGGTCGGGTCTTGAGCATAGAAGATGGTATAGCTACCCAAAAAAACCAAGTGAGTAAACTCGCGGACACGGAAAATTTGATCTTTTCTTTTTCGCATCGTCTTGGGGCATTGGACCTAATATTGAGTTCCCGTCAGTACTATTCCTTACTAATCACAGTTTTGGGCAGGATTTTGCCGGATTATGTTGTTATTTCTGATGTTTCTTTAGACAAAAGCCAAGCGCGCCTCTCTGGTTCAGCTCTTAATTTTAATTCACTAGCTTCCTTTATTTCCAATGTTAGTTTAGAGGGAAAGGGTGCCTCTACCTTCTCTGGGGCGGAACTTACTGGTACTAGTCTAGATAAACGTTCCGGAGCAGTTAATTTTTCTGTTAACCTTTCCTTAAAAGAGGGGGGTTTAAAAAATGTCTCAAAATAAAAGTTTAACCTTATCATTAAAAGATAGTATTTCTCTTTTATCCATCGGAAGATTTAGGGCTTATTTGGTGCCTTTTATTTCTGGTGTCTTATGTCTTATTTTGGGGTTATTAGTAATCAAACCATCTATTAGTAATATTTCTTTATTGCTTAATAGTAAAAAGAGTTTAGAAGCGGAGTTGGCCAGTTTAACTGGATACAATGATTCCCTTAAAAGTTACACTGCCTATTTTTCTGATATACAAGGGAACTATCAAGTTTTGGAACAGGCGATTCCTTTGGATGATGATATCCCTTTCTTAATGACGCAGGTCCAGCAAATCGCCTCCTCTTCTGGAGTTTTGGTTAACAGTCTTCAATACAGCGGCGGCAGCAAGTCCTCTTTAGAGGATACTAAAGCGGTGAATTCTTCCGCTGTTAGTTATGGTCGGGTTCGTTTAGCTATATCCGGCGCTGGTTCTCCGGCAACATTTCTTTCCTTTTGTCAAAATATAGAAAAAGCCTCAAGACTTTTAGACATTGATACATTTAGATATTCCTATTCGCAGGAAGACAATTCCGTCAGTTTTAATTTAGGCCTTGTTTCTTATTATCTTCCTCCCAGTAAAGCAGCAAAGGATTTTGCCGTATCGCAGATATCAGCTCTTGATTTGAAAAGTCCCGAAGTAAAAGAGATATTAGAAGAGGTAAAAAGTCTAAAATATTACGATGTTGAGAATTAGGCTAGATTAAGAAGGCGGTTTTTCTTTGGAGGGTTCTTCTAATAAGCTAATCCAAACTTTATATCCTTCTCTTGCCGCCTTAATTTGAGCAATTTTCCTAATGGCGTTTATACTCTTACCCTCTTTGCCAATTACTACCCCCATATCTTGTGGGGCGACTTTAATTGTATAGTTAAACACTCCGTCTTTAGCTTCTTCTTCCCCAACCCCCACTTCTTCGGGAGAGTTAACAATTGATTTTACAAGAAATTCAAGTAAATCCTTCATATCCGCTATGTTTTTTTAGTGCTTCCATGATAGGGAGAAAATTTATAGACCCCATCTAATAGGTCACTTACCGCCTTACTTAATTGGGCTCCGTTCTCTATCCATTTGTTGAGCCTTTCCTTATCAACGGCGAACCTACCCGCCTCTTTTTGGAATGGGTCAAAATGGCCAAGAATATCCAGCGACCGGCCGTTTCTTTTACTTTGTGAATTGATGGCCACAATTCTATAGGCAGGACGGTTTTTTTTGCCCACTTTTGCTAATCTGATTTTTACCATAGTCTGTCTATTTTACTAAATTTTACCCCAAATCTCAAGAGCTCTTTTAGCCGCCTCTTGTTGGGCATCTTGTTTGCTTCCTCCAAGACCTTCTCCATAGAATTTATCGTCAAGATACACCCCCACTTTAAAAGTTTTGTCGTGATCTGGCCCCCAATCTTCAATAACTCGATAGTTTGGCGTTATTCCCTTTAATTCTTGAGCAAGTTCCTGAAATGTGCTCTTGGCATCTTTGAATAGATTATTATCCACTACCTCTTTTACAGCCGTAAATAATGAATGCTCCAGGAATTTTCTGCAACAATGTATGTCGTTGTCCATATATATTGCTCCAAGGACGGCTTCGAATGTATTTGCCAGTATATACTCTCTGTCTCTGCCGCCGGTGGATTCTTCCCCTTTTGATAAAAGCAAAAATTCTCCGTAACCCAGGTTTTTTGATGCCAGTGCCAAAGACTCGGTACAAACTACCGCCGCCCTGATGTTGGTTAATTTCCCTTCGGGGAAGTAGGGGTATTTTTTATACAAATACTCCGATGACAAAAATTGAAGAATCGCGTCCCCTAAAAATTCTAGCCGTTCGTTTGATTGGAATCTATAGCCTTTGTTCTCATTAAGATACGACCGATGGGTAAAGGCTATTCTATATAAATCGATGTCGTTTATCTTTATTTCTAAGATACTCTCCAATTTGGAGTTAAAATTATCCATTTCTCACAAACGACTAACTTACTGATTTATTGGCTGTTTACTTACCAATAAAGCAATAAACTAGCAATTTTTGAATTAAATTTATGCAAATTCTTGCGGTATTATAACTTGCACAATTGTTCCCAGTACCCCATTAACAAATTTGCCCGATGTTTCTCCGCCAAACTCTTTTGCCAGCTCTATGGCCTCATTTATACCGACTTTGTAAGGAGTGTCTTGAGAGATTACCAGTTCGTAGACAGCGATTCTTAGGCAAATCAGATCAACCGTATTAATTTGCTCCAGCGGCCAGTCCGGGGCAGTATTTCTTATAATATCATCAATCAAGTCCTGATTATCCAGTACCCCATCCACAATCGTTTTTAATCTTTCGGCATCAATTTTTTCGTTTTCTACTTCTAAACCTTCTTCAGCTTGGGCCCTTAATACATTAAAATCCTTTTCTCCCAATGGGTTATTGTGAGCGAATAGAATAGCCAACGCCAACCTTCTTGACTGATGCCTGGGGTCGTAATTTTTGGGCATAAAGCGATCTTCGAGCTAATTTCTTAATAGTCTCCGCATTTAGGACAGGCACGATGGGGTCTCTTTGTTGTTCCACATTTTGCGCAGGACGATCCAGCAAGCGTCTTTAGCGCGTTATGAGATCGCCGCTGACGAGTCTTTGATTTTGAGACTTTTTCCTTTGGTGTTGCTGCCATATGGCGATTATAATATCAGGCTGTTTTAGTTAAGTCAATAATCTTGATCAGTTGATTTTATTAGCCTCCCATGTTTTTATGGCCGCTGAAATTTGATTTATCAGCTCTTTGTTATTGAGATATATTTGCGCCCACTTTTTTGTTTTGGCAGCCAGTTCTTGATCAAATAAATCAGCGATCTTAAGATTTAAAAAGTGACCATGTTGGCTGGTGCCAAAGAACGACCCTGGGCCTCTTATTTTTAAATCCTCTTCGGCCAAATCCAGTCCGCTGTTGTATTTTTCCAATAATTTAAGCCGGTCAACATTTTCTTGTTCTTGAGAAGTAAAAAGAAGACAAAAAGATTCTTGACCGGCTCGGCCTACTCGCCCGCGAAGTTGATGAAGAGAGGCCAGTCCAAAACGTTCTGCTCCTTCAATAATCATTACCGCGGCTTGTGGGATATCTATTCCCACTTCTACCACCGAGGTGGCGGCAAGAATATCTAACCTTTTTTGCCTAAAGTCTTCAATCACCTTGTTTTTTTCTTCCTGCTTTAGCTTTCCGTGAATTAACCCAAGATTTAGTTTTGGAAATACCTCTTCTTTAAGCTTAGCGTATTCTTGTGTCGCCGCTTTGATTTGAGCCATATTTTCTTTTTCTGATTCTTGAATAAGAGGGTAAACAATAAAAACCTGGTCGCCTTGCGAAACTCTTTTTTCTACCCATCGATAAGCGTCGTTCCTTTTGCTCTCCCCCACGACCCAAGTTTTGGGAGGTATTCTGTCCTTGGGCATTTGATCAATGGTGGAAATGTCTAGATGACCAAAAACTGACAAAAAAAGAGTTCTGGGAATTGGAGTAGCTGACATGGTAAGCAGATGTGGTTTTACCTTTTGTTCAAGAAGCTTTGTCCTTTGATTTACGCCAAAGCGGTGTTGCTCGTCAATTATTACGAGCGCCAGTTTATTAGGGGGCGGCCTAAAAAGAAGCGCGTGGGTGCCTACCAACAGGTCTCCTGTTAATTCCTCTTTTTGCTCACCGGTAACCAGATCAACTTTAAAGCCAAGTTTGGCGAATAGCTCCTTAAGTTTTTCGTATTGCTGACGAACTAAAGTTTGGGTAGGTGCCAGGTAAGCTACTTGATAACCTTCTAGAACTACTGGCAAACTGGCTAAGGCGGCGACAATGGTTTTTCCTGAACCAACATCTCCTTGGAGCAGGCGGTTCATTGGTATATTCCTATTCATATCGTTCAATATTTCCTTAACACAACGAACTTGAGCTTGAGTTATTTTAAAAGGCAGTTCGTTAACAACTTTTCTTATGGTTTCAAGGTGTTTGCTGCTATTAATCTTTACACTGGAGTTTTTCTCGCGCCCGTATTGGCGTGACCATTGGCACTGCAATTGCCACCAAAACATTTCTTCAAAAGACAATCGGTACCGGCTTTTTTTTATTTGCTCCTTGCTTTGCGGAAAATGAACTTCGGTAAGGGCCTGCTTAAGTCTCGGCAGGCGTTCTTCTTCCTTTATTTTATTCGGTAAAGTATCCTGACTGTCCAAATCCGTATTTTTAAGAATATAGTTTATCCTGGAGCGCAGCCATTTTGAAGATAGCCCTTGGGTGCAGGCGTATTTTGGGACTAATCGGCCGGTATGAATAGACGGTTGTTTTGGATTATACAAAACTTCATAGCTGGGGCTGACTAGCGCCAGTTTTCCAGAGAAAAAAGCCGGTTTTCCACAAACGGCCAATTCAAGACCAACTTTTAATGAGCTCACAAGAAAGAACTGATTAAACCAAATCAAAAGTATTTGGCCGCTTTTGTCTCTAAGCAAGACTTGGGTAATCTTTTTTTTGTTTTTAGTGACAATATTTTTTGCTTCAATAACCGTTCCTTTTACGGTAACCTGCTGCCCTGCCTGTAAATCGGCAATTGATACGGTATTCGTGTAATCTTCGTAATCGTATGGCAGGTGCCATAAAAAATCCCTAACGGTTTTAATTTCCAGCCTTTCTAATCTTTGGCAGTAGGCCGGGCCGACTAGCGGTATTTTGCTTACCGGATCGTTAAGGTCGGTTATCTTAGTTCCTTTAATCATTTTTACCTAGTAAAAAGAGGCGCCATGGAACTTACGACCATGGCTAATCCAGCAGCAGCGGCCAGAATGATAAAGATTTTTTTGTGTCGTTGAATGTAGTTCATAAAGCTATTTTACACGATTTTTGTTTTTTTGAGTTGTTTTTCTTACAATGTTTTACTATAATCTTAGTTGATAACTGTTCTCGTTCCGCATTAATACAAATGAAGGGAGAGGAAAATGTCTCGTCTTAGTCGGGGCGGTTTAATAAAAATTCTTCCTGCCTCATCGGACATAGCTCGGCAGTACCGTTTTCTTTTGTTTTACAATGGTTTCGCTGACGAAGAGGTAAGAGTTGCGGAACTTACAAAGAGATATGTTTTGCTCACTGTTGAGATGTTAAACAGGAAAGGAACAAACTCCGTTAGTTCTTTAGAGGAATTAATTAAATGGACGAATAACCCTTCTTTAGACGAAGTGGAGGCATCTCTTTTGCCGTTATGTCCCGCTCTGCATCTCGCCGTGGTTGTTGGTCTATTGGTGTGGGATCGTTCATCCGAAACCCTTGTGTATTATTACAACATGGCTCGGGGAACTTATTCCCATATGTTAAGACTGCTAAGACAGGGAGAGGAAATTCCCAATCCTATATCTGACCCGACTCGGGATTCTTTGATAAGAGCTAAAAGAGCTCTTCGGACATTGGGAGATGAATACCCTAGCGTGTTTAGAACTCCGGTAGGGAGGGTGGCGCGGAGGCCAAGGCCCGGCAGCGCTCTAATTAGGTAGGGAACTCGGTTTTACATTTTCGCTTCGGCTAGCTAAAATAACAACAGCTAGCCTTTTTATTTATGAGTAACCGTTCCTATTACAGCAAGAGAAAGCGTTATCATATTAAAATCCGGCCTTCCGGTAATTTAAACGCTCAAAAAAAGCTAAATGTATTTTTAGTTGTTGCAACGGTAATTTCTTCCCTAGCCCTTCTATTTTTGGTTGGGGGTTCAATTATCTCCCTGGTTGTTTTTGCTTATTTTAGTAAGGATCTTCCCTCTCCTTCCCGTCTTACTCAACGAGACATGACGCTTTCTACCAAGATTTACGATCGTTATGGCACTATCCTTTATGATGTGTACGGAGAAGAAAATCGCACCTTGGTTTCTTTGGATCAGGTTCCTCAAGAATTAATTCAGGCGACATTGGCCGCCGAAGACGCGGAGTTTTACACGCACCAGGGCTTTGATTTTATGGGCAACATTCGGGGAGTTGTTAATATTATGCGAGGCGGGGGTTTGCAAAGCGGTTCCACGATAACTCAACAACTGGTTAAAAATGTATTTTTGTCTACCGAACAGACAATAAAAAGAAAAATTAAAGAGTTAATTCTAACTTTACAAATAGAAAAACGTTATTCCAAAGACGAAATATTGCAGATGTATCTTAACGAGGCACCCTATGGAGGACAGTCTTGGGGAGTAGAATCCGCTTCTTGGATGTATTTTCAAAAAAATTCTTCCCAGCTTACTCTTTCTGAATGTGCTCTACTAGCTGGTCTTACGCAAAGCCCAACCGCGTATTTCCCTATTAACCATCCGGAAGCATCGCTGGCTAGAAGGAATTATGTTCTGTATCTGATGGAAACTCGTGGTTGGCTGGATAGCAATGGAGATCGTCATTTTGTATCTGCCGATGCCGCTCAAGCGGCTAAGGAAGAAGAGATTAAGCTTGCTCCTATTCGTCAAAGCATAAAAGCCCCTCACTTTGTAATGTATGTCAAGGATTTGCTGGTTGAACATTACGGTGAGGAGTTAGTAGAGCGCGGCGGTTTGCAGGTAACTACTTCTCTTGACCTTCCCAAACACCAAAAAGCGCAGGAATTGGTGGAACAAAAGGTAACGGAAGCGCAGGAGGCTGGATTTGGCTTGTCTAATGGGGCTTTGTTAGCGCTTGATCCAAAAACCGGCCAAATTTTGTCCATGGTGGGGTCCCGTGATTATTTTGAAAGTGAAAAAACTGATGGCAATGTTAATGTGACTACTTCTCTCCGCCAGCCGGGGTCTTCTATTAAGCCCCTAACCTACGCAACCGCTTTTAAGCAGGGTTACACTCCCGCCACATTACTTATGGATGCGCAAACGGAATTTGATGGCGGTGTTGGCCAACCGCTTTATGTACCTAAAAATTACGACGGCAAGTTTAGGGGACCGGTTTTGTTGAGGCGCGCGCTTGCTAATTCAATCAATGTCCCTGCCGTTAAAACGCTTTCTTTAGTAGGAATAGATAACTTGCTCCAAACAGCCCGTGATTTTGGTATTACCTCACTTAACGATCCTAGCCGATATGGGCTGTCTCTTACTTTGGGTGGCGGTGAGGTGAGCTTACTAGAAATGGTTGACGCTTACGGTGTTTTTGCTTCCGGAGGCGTATACCGTCAACCAACAGCCATTCTGGAGGTTAAGAGCGGCTCCGGAAAGGTTTTAGAGCGGTATTACCCCAGAGCGGGATCTCGCGTTTTGACCGAGGGGCAAGCTTACTTAATCAGTAATATTCTTTCTGACAACCAAGCCCGCGTTGAGGAATTTGGCTGGAACACCCCCCTTCGTTTGCCTGACCGTTCGGCGGCGGCTAAAACCGGCACTACTGATGATATTAAAGATAACTGGACGATTGGTTATACCCCTTCATTGGTAATAGGAGTTTGGGTTGGTAACAACGATAATTCCGAGATGAATAGAAAACTTGTTTCTGGCATTACCGGCGCGGCGCCAATTTGGAACTCGGCGATTAGAATGTGGTTGGAGGAGCAAAGCCCGGAGGAATTTAAACGTCCCGAGGATATTATTGAAATAACGATTGATGCCCTCTCGGGTGAGTTGCCTCAAAGCGGCAATACCCGTCTGGAGATTTTTGTTAAGGGGACAGAGCCGCAGACCTACGAATCGCAAGTTTACAAGACTCTTAAGATCTGTCGTTTAGATGGCAAAATCGCGAATCAAGCCTGTGCTGATACCGGTGAATACGAGGAAAAACAGTTCATCGTCTTTAAAGCGGAACGGCCAGAATGGCAAAAATATGTTGATGAGTGGGTATCTAAAAACTTTCCGGGAGACGAAAAGTATCATCCTCCGGATCAGGTGTCGCATCTTTATGAGTCTTAAATTAGACTCTTACGAGAGGTTTTTGCCATTGATTCTTTAATTTTTGGTCTATTTATTAACTACTTCCAATACCTTATTAAAAGTTTCGGAATCGTGGGTTCCCAATTGAGCTAGAGATTTGCGGTTAAGGGTGACACCAGCCTTGGTTAGCATGGGAATAAATCTAGAGTAGGTTAGCCCGTGCTGGCGCAGAGCGGCATTTAAGCGCTGTATCCATAAACGGCGCATATCGCGGCGGCGCAGCCGGCGCCCGGCAAAGGCATAACTGCCAGCGTGCAAATAAGCCTGTTTGGCTACTCGGTACAGTTTGGAGCGAGTTAAGCGATAACCCTTAACCGCTTGTAGTATCTTTTTATGTCGACGGTGGCTTTTAAAGCCTCCTTTTACGCGCATATAAACTCAAACAAAATAAACTTGTTAAACTAATTAAAACTGCTGGGCAACGCTACCCTCACTCTGTTGGTATTACTTGAACTCACATTTTTTTCGCGCTTTTTGCGGTAGTGCTGATTACTGTTCTCCTTTCGGCGCAAATGGCTAGTACCAACGCATTTTTGTTTCATTTTGCCAGTTTTGGTTATTCTTATTCTTTTAGCAACGACTTTTCTAGTTTTAGGTTTTGGCATATAGTTTAATTCCCTTATTTGGGGATAAAAGTGACATTCATTGTTTTCCCAATAATTCTTGGCGGTTTTCCGTCAAGATCGTTTTTAGCAATATCCTCCAAACCTTTAATAAAAATGTTTATTTTTTCCTCGCCTACTTCTGGATGAGTTACTTCTCGGCCTTTGAATCTTACTATTAATTTAACTCTATCTTTGTCTCCAAGAAACTTGCGCGCTTGGTTTAGCCGTATTTCCAAATCGTAGGTTCCAATGTTAACGCCCGTTGTTAGTTGTTTAGTTTCGGACTTTTTCTGCCCCCCGACCTTTTTGGCCTTTTGCCGTTCTTGAAATTTATATTTACCAAGATCTATTATTTTACAAACAGGCGGGTTGGTTTTATCGGCCACCTCGATTAAATCTTTGTTTTGTTCTCTGGCTAGGGCGATTGCCTCGCCGGTTTTCATTAACCCAAGCTGCTCGCCTTCGGCACTTACCACCCTTACTTCCGGAACTTTAATCTGATGATTAATCCGGTGTTTGAGTGTTTCTACCTTCCTAAAATTCTTTTTTTTGCGCGGTCGATATCTTATATAAACACAGAAAAACTACTGGGTTTTTATACCATGAGTATGATTATACGACAAGCGGCTGATTTTGTCACTATTTGCTACAAATCAAAGCTCTTAGTTTCAATTTTTTCTTTTAAATGTTCAATGAATTTTTCTAGGCTTACTGCTCCGAGGCTTTGTTCGGTTCTTAAACGTACATTAACAGTATTTTCTGCTTGCTCTCTTTTTCCAACCACTAGCATATATGGTATTTTTTGCTCTTGGGCGTGACGGATTTTATTTTGCATTGTTTCATCGCGATTGTCTACTGTTACTCTTATTGGTCCGGATAATTGTTCAACTGTTCTAATTTGCTTCGCTGCTTCTTCGGCGTAAGGTGTTTGTTCCTGGGAGATGGGTATAACTGTTACTTGAACTGGCGATAGCCAGACGGGAAACGCGCCGCCGTAATTTTCTATCAATGTTCCGATAAATCTTTCCATTGATCCTAGAACAGTGCGATGGACCATAAAAGGCCGGTACTCCTTTCCGTTAGCCCCAATGTAGGTCATATTGAACCTTTCCGGTAAATTAAAGTCAAATTGAATGGTAGTTCCCTGCCAGAGTCTGCCCATCGCGTCCTCTACTTTCAAGTCAATAGCCGGTCCATAGAATTTGGCTTCTCCTATTCCTATTTTGTATTCAACTTTGCGGCCGTCTAGAATTTTCTTGAGTGTTTTTTCTCCAATATCCCAAGCATCACTTTCGCCAATGTATTTACTCGGGGCGCTGGGATCGCGTAATGACAGCTCGTAATGCAGTTTTTCAAAACCAAAAACCCGGTTTATTTCAATCGCAAAATCTAGGACTCCTTCCAGTTCTTCTACCACGCTTTCTGGGGCGCAGATTATGTGAGCGTCGTCCTGGGTAAATCCTCTTGGACGCAGAATTCCGTGACGGACCCCTTCTAGTTCATATCGGTAGACTGTTCCCAACTCGCACCAGCGCAGTGGCAGGTCCTTGTAGCTACGCGGCCTTGAATTGTAAATCATTATGTGGAAGGGGCAGCTCATTGGTTTAAGAAAGTATTCTTCCTCACGATCATCTTTTAGACTGGGAAACATTAGATTTTTATAATGGTCGGTGTGGCCGGATCTATCCCACAAATCCCTTTTTCCGATGTGGGGAGTATATAGATATTGGTATCCTCTTTTTCGGTGTTCGCGCCGCCAGTATAGTTCAATTTCCTCTCTAACAACCGATAAATTGGGATGCCACAAAATTAAACCGGTCCCTACCTGCTCATTTTGGCTAAAATAATCCAATTTTTTGTTTAATTCCCGGTGGTCCTTAGTTAGCGCCTCTTCCCTTTTTTGTAAGTATTCATCCAAATCTTTCTGCTTCATAAAAGCTAAGCCATATATTCTGGTTAGCATTTGGTTTTTTTCACTACCTTTCCAATAAGCGCCGGCCAGCCGATCCAATTTAAATATCCCAATTTCTTTATACGAGTTGAGATGGGGTCCTTTGCATAGATCAATAAAATCGCCGCTTTGATAAAAAGTAACTTCTTGTTGGCCAGTTTTTTCCAAATCTTCAATTAATTCCAATTTATACGGCTGACCAGCCATCTCTTCTTTAGCCTCTTTGATTGGCAGGTTAGACGAGGAAAATCTAAGATCTTGGCCCTTTAACCCTTCCATTTTTGCTTGAATTTTCTCCAGGTCCTGAACGGATATTGGGTCGGCAAACTCAAAGTCGTAATAAAAACCATCGTCAATCGCCGGACCTATTCCGAGTTTTGTGTTTGGGTACAACTCCATTACCGAATGAGCCAGCAAATGGCTGGCGGAATGGCGCATTTTTTCTAAATCGTTGTTCATGTTTGTTTTATCCATAGCTTGTTTCTTAGTTTTTTATTAACACTTTGGTTATATCAAATCTGGCTGTTTGATTACAGCCGCTTGGTTTTCTTCATCAACAGATATTTCGCGATATGGTTCTAGATAAACAGTTCTGCCTAGCCACCGTTCGTACTC
>Ga0210057_1003913_pt1 | contig 20158 bp, 23 predicted proteins | sample CryGeyCG2114_010_2_FD_183968 | JGI IMG/M metagenome (GOLD analysis project Ga0210057, IMG submission 183968) | Groundwater microbial communities from aquifer - Crystal Geyser CG10_big_fil_rev_8/21/14_0.10 (SPAdes) (version 2) | ecosystem: Environmental > Aquatic > Deep subsurface > Groundwater ...
TGGAACTCGACTACCAGTCTACCGAGGTATACTCTCTATCTTTGACATTTGCTGTCGATTACTGGGAAGATATTTTTATCTAATTGTAAATCATATACTTGTAAAAGAGGCCTGAAACATTTCAGGCCTCTTTTTATATATAATATGTGGCTACATTACATAGACTAAATACGTACACAGTAAATGATTTGAAATCTTTAGATATTGCATTATTATCTAAAGCTTATAATAAATTAGAGCATGTTAAGAATTTAATATTAGAGTATACATCTAGTATATCAAATATCGTTACTCTACCAGAAAGGATATATCATTTTAAAAATAATAGTATACCACCATTATGTATTTGTGGTAATTACAGAAAATATAAGAATAACGGTATTTACCGATCAAGTTGTGGATCGAAAGAATGTGCTAGTACTATTAGAAGACAGACGTGTTTATCTATTCATGGTGTAGATAATATTGCCAAATCTGAAAAAATACAAAGTCAAACCGCCAAGACTAATATGAAAAAATATGGTCATGAAAATCCAATGCAAAATATTACGGTCAAGGAAAGGCAAAAGAATACAGTTCAACAAAAATATGGCGTAGATAATATATCAAAATCTAAGGATATTAAAGATAAAAAACGAAAAACATGTCATATTAATTTTAATGTATCGTATCCTATGCAATCGCCAATTGTGCAGGATAAATCAAAACATACATGTAATGTTAAATATGGCTCTGATTATTGGTTAACATCAGATCTTTTTTTTGATAAGTTAAGACATACGTGCTTGGTTGGTGCCCAGAAAATTTCTCTTGAGGTTAAATCCATTAATGACGATTTTACATTAAATTGTGAATGTGTGAAAAATCATGATTATGTGATAAATAGACATTTGCTATATTGGCGTGATCGTGGTAATACTATATTATGTTTAGAATGCAATCCGTTATATTCTAACTATTCATCGGGTTCTCAAATGCAGGTTTACGATTTTATAAAAACCGTATAAAAATGAAATATTATTGAATTCGAGGACGCTATTAAAAAAATTAGAACTAGATATTTTTTTGTCTGAATTGAATATCGCTATTGAATTTAACGGTTTGTACTGGCATTCTGAATTATTTAAAGATGATAAATATCATTTGTATAAAACAAAGCAGTGTTTAAAGCATGATGTATCATTATTGCATATATGGGAGGATGACTGGACATATCGCAGTGATATTATAAAATCTATCATATCATCTAAATTAGGGTTGAACAAAAAAATATATGCGCGAAAGTGTACTGTCGTTAAATTGAGTGCCAAAGAATCATCTTTGTTTTTGTTAGATAATCATCTGCAAGGTCCAGACAAAGCGTCAATTAGGTATGGGTTATTGTTTGATAATAAATTAGTATCGGTTATGACCTTTGGTAAGGCACGACGCGCATTAGGCGGTACTAGTGGAATGGAGTTGTTACGATTTTGCTCTGTGTTAAATACAACGGTTGTAGGTGGAGCCTCTAAATTATTCAAGTATTTTTTGGATAATAATGATACCGAGCATGTTTTTAGCTATGCTGATATGTCAAGATATTCTGGTGGTGTATATGAAAAAATGGGTTTTAAGAAGTCACATGAGACTCCTCCAAATTTTTGGTATATTGTAAATGGTAAAAGACGACATAGGTTTGGTTATAGAAAAGATGTACTAGTTCGTGAAGGTTATAATTCTGATAAGACCGCTAGATCAATTATGCAAGATCGTGGTATAATTAGAATATATGATTGTGGTAGTATTAGATATGATTTTAAAAGGTTAAATGGACCAACTTCCAATCTGAGGTATATAAATTGTAATGGATAACATAATTAACTTATGATAATAATAACGAAAGACCTAATATATCTTGAATATTTTGAGGACAAAAAAAAGATGTCGTTAGAAATAGATCATGAGGTCAACCGCATCACCACGTACATGGATCACATCGTGCACATAGAGGACGGTGTTACTGTTAAGGATATATTCGCGCATCTCGGTAAAGACGTTGAAGCAATAGATCTTGTTTTCGATGCAAGCCTAGGCGGATACAACTTCGATGAATTTCTGAAAGAGGCGATGTTGAAACCGGTTAAGGACGATCTGCTTGCGTACGCTGTGTTCGAGCACAAGTGCAACGTGGACACAGATGAGCTAGAACACGAGATCCGATTTGCAGTCATGGGCAAACACCCTGAAAACGATGTTATGGTTCCTTACAGCGTAGAATTAAGCGCCATAAACTCGTATGCAGACCTAAAAGTTAAGATCGATACGAAGTTCTCCATAACAAAAATAGAAGTGATCAACGATGAATCTATAGAACTCAACCTGTTCGAATCTACCAAATCCATGACATTGTACGAGGTGATCTCTGCGTTGCTGTTCGAGGTTAGCTATTACGGCACTCCAACTATGCGTAAGAAAGTGTTCGACGAGATGAAGGCGCAGGTTATATCGAGATTAGAAAGCGGAGAGTTAGATAGTGAAATATCTGCATCCATAATTACAGCAGCAAAAGAGGATGATATAAAGGAACTCGAAATAGAACTCGAAAAGTCTATTTTTGACGAGAACTATGAAACAAGTGCATCCTTACGCGATAAAATAAATGATCTTAAACGAAAGGGTCGTAAAAAATAATATCCCGATATGGAAAATAACGAAGAATCAAAAGAAGACGCTGCTGCAAAAAAATTAAAAGAGTTAGAAGAAGCTGGAGGCATCGAATACGATAAAGTAGATGAGCCTGTTAATCTAGGTACTGCCGAACGGTTTAAAGAGAAAGCAGCAGAAAGCGAAATACCAGGATCTAACTTGGGCTGGAAGCCTATGCCGGTAGATAACCTGCCTTCAGGCGGGATGTTTTATCCAGAAGGTACCACGTTAGAGATCAGATCTGCACAGGTGCAAGAGATCAGACACTTCTCGACAATAGACGAGAACGATCCATTGGACATGGATGACAAATTGAATATGATTATCGACAAGTGTTTCAGGATGCGTTTTCCAGACAGACATGCAACGTGGAAGGACCTCAAGGAGGAAGATAGATTTTATCTAATCTTTGCCATCAGGGACATCACGTTCATTAACGGCGAGAACAAACTATTCATGACCATCAAGTGCGGCAGGGAATGCGGCGGCGATGGGACGTACAATGAGAAGATAGAGCTGATCAAAGAGAATTTTGAGTACTACAAGATAGACGAAAAATTGATGGAGTTTTACGACGTCAAAGAGAGATGCTTCGTGGTTGACTCACCGAAAGTTGGGACCATCAGGATGTACATACCATCGTTGGGAATAACCACATTCATAAAGAACCACATCAGAGCGAAGATCAAGAACAACGAGTTCTACGATAAGGCGTTCCTAAAGATTGCGCCTTTCGTGTTTAAAGACTGGCGTACTGTAGACGACAAAACATACCAATTAAAAGTGCAAGATTCGATGGGATGGAGTCCGTTACAACTTTCTGCTATGTTAAGAATGGCAGAGATGATACGATTTGGCGTAAAAACGGAAATCAAAAAGTCATGCAAACAGTGCGGCATGGAGGTCCGCACTCCGCTAAACTTTCCCGGAGGAGTCAAGTCGCTATTTTTATCATCCGACCCATTCAACGACCTTTTTATCTAATCTCCCATCGGAACCATACTCAGCAGATGATACGCTGCTGAGCATATTCCAGGTTGACATAGACAACTACATCAAGGTAAAATTCGCGTTCATGTACCACATGCACACGCCGTCGTCAGATATTGATGGCTGGCCTTACTGGGAATTTGAGATGATGGTTGACACATTACAGGACGTGCTAAAGAAGAAGCAGGAACAGGACAAAAAGGCGTACAAAGACACCGATGCGTACAAAGGTCAGAATCCAACGTCACAAGCTAATTCGCTGATGAAGTCGGCGAGTTCTTCTATGCCTAAGGCACCTTCTATGCCTAGTCCTAGCTCGTTTAAAATGCCAAGTAGATAAGGTCCACAATTTCGGTGGACCTTCTCCATTATAATGATATATAGAATAAATAGTATCAGCACAATATGGCTTTAGATAAATTCGCTGGCTTATTTGGATCATCGGCGCAGTCGATGGCATCGTCTGCCAGGAGTATAGAACACTTCGCAGAATTACTTGAGTCCCAGATGGATACTCAGAATGCCTTGCTGACTACGCTCGTCGATAAATTGGATAAAGTTGCCAGTGCAAAGGGTGGTGGTAGTGTAGCCTCAACCGGCGATACTAAGGGATTGACGGGACTTGTTGGCGGTCTAGCTGCCGATGGCGCGAAAGCTGCTGCGGGTATGACGGCTTTCGGTAAAGCTGCACCTATATTTGGTAAAGGCCTTAAAGATCTATCTTCTGCTATGAAATTCTGGGAAAAAATACCGGATACTTCAGTAGATAGATTTGTAGATAGTATTACAAAATTAGCAAAAAAATTCAGTGAAATAAATTTCGCAGCTATACAGAAAGGTGGTGACGCACTTGCCACAATGTCTAGCTCAATAGCATTATTTGGATTCACCTTACTTATTGCATCAATGGCTTATGCGATAATAGGACCGATGGCCATGCTAACTGTCATACCGGTAATTGCAGGATTCGCGTACGTGTTCAGCAAGATAGGCGAGGTTAGTGAGAACATAGACAAGGGTGCAAAGGCGATCGCGTGGATGTCCCTTGCTATAGTAGGAATGGGTCTCGCCATGATGATAACTATGCAACTTGCCGGTGGATCGTGGGGTTCATTTGTAAAGGGTGCCATGTTCATAGTAGCAGGCATCGCAATATTTGGACTAGTATTCGACGTAGTAGGTTCAATGGAAAATAGTATAGAAAAAGGTGCAAAGGCGATCGTATGGATAGGCCTTGCAATTATATCATTGGCAGTAGGTCTTGCAGTATTTCAGTTGTTCAATCTTGATTTTATTACCATATTGAAGACGGCCGCAGCAGTAGCGTTGGTTGGTCTTGCTTTCGGTCTAATCGGAATTGGGGCTTCTTATATAGAAGAGGGTGCTGCCGCAATGTTCTTCGTCGGAATTTCTATTGCCATGCTGGCCATAGGCATAGGCGCGTTTAAACTGTTCGGAATTGGATGGGAAGAGCTTGAGATAACCGGCGCAGCTATAGCAGGAACAGGTTTACTATTTGCAGGCGCAGGTTGGTTGGCGCCGTTCATATTTTTTGGTGCTGTCGCATTAATAGCGGCGGGCGCAGCTATGATGATAATGTCACTAGGCATACTAACACTAAACGCTACATACAAAAAGGCGATGTCCGGACTGTTCGCCGAAGGAAGCGATGGTAGAACAAATTTATATATAATGATCGACTCGATAGTCGACGCATTCGCAATAAACCAGTTTAAATCTTTTGAAATGCTTGCCGGTGGTGTAGCATTAATATTCGTGTCATTGGCCATGATTACGCTGTCAGCAGGTATATGGGCGTTGGGTAAACACGCAGATTCGCCGCTGTGGGACAAGACAGGTGAAAAGACAAAACTTAGTGTGATGATCGATTCAGTTGTAGACTCATTCTCAATTAATCCATTTATGTCCGTTGCCATGTTGGTTGGTGCCGTTGCCCTTATAACTGTATCGGTTGCCATGATAACATTGTCTGCTGGTATATGGGCAATAGGTAAACATGTCGATTCTAATTTATGGAAACCAGGTGTAGGATACATCAATGGAGAAGTATACATGGGAACTCAATTAGGTCTTATGATCGATTCTATAGTTGACGCATTCTCCATAAACCCGCTGAAATCTGTGGCGATGATGGTAGGATCGGTTGCAATGATACTTGCATCGGTTACCATGCTAATAATGGCGCCAGGTCTTTGGGCATTAGGTAAACACGCAGATTCACCACTATTTAAAACAAGCACACATGATCCGAAGCAGACCACAATAGGGTTGATATTCGGTTCTATAGTAGATGCAATGGCTCTGGACTTTTTGGATGTTGCAGCATTGTATTTCGCTATGCCTGCATGGTTGATGGTGGGCAAGTCAATAAAGGACATAGGATCCGGAATAGCAGACTTCGTTAAAATATACGAAGCAGGCATAGATCCGGGCGTTTTAACTAAAGCATTGAGTACGGTTCTAACAGGTATAACCACTGCGATAATATCAGCGGACGCAGACATCAATTGGAATGACGTCGAGGACGGACTAGACGCAATAAGCGGTGTTGGCGATGCCATCACCGGAATAGCAGAAGGAGTCCAGGCATTTGCAGAACTGAAGTTCCCGACGTACAACGCCAAGGGTGAGGTCACGAAGTACTTGACGCTTAATGATGGCGTTTTCAAGAATGTCGCCAAGAACATGAAATTGATGATAGGCGCTGTCGCAGACGTGCTTACAGATATAGGCAAGTCGCAGGGCGAGGTTGGCTGGTTCAGTAAATCGGCTGGAGAGATGGGTGCTGAAATTATACGTGGCGTGGGTGGCGACCTTGTCGGAATAGCAGATTTCGTGGTGAAGGCCGCTGACCTTAGAATTCCAAAATACGATGCGAATGGCAAGATAATAGAAGGGACTGTATTAATATCAGCGGCAGATTTAGGTCCAGGCGGTAGAGTACAGATGAATATACAGAACATGATAATGGCACTCACGTCTGCACTCGGTATGATCGGTGCGAATCCTGATGCGAAAACGTCATGGTGGTTCGGTGAGTCGAACATGGAAAAAGGAAAGAATGCCATAATGGGAGTAGGCAACGACCTTAACAATCTGGCAGATGTCGTCGTTAAAATGGCCGGCATACAGGATCTTGCGCCAATTACAAAAAAAATAGAATTGATGCTCGGATCAATTCCAATGATCATAATGAAAGTAGAGCCATTGTTTGCCAAGATGAAGGACAAGCAGAAGTCTGTACTAGGGCAGCTCGGTGCTATAAACGAACCGTTAGAAGACATGCTTGAATTCCTCGCGAAAGTAGCCGGCTCTAAGGTTGACGAAAATACTGGCGGAAAAATTGGCAAGTCTATAGCGTCACTGTTTAACGAAATATCTGCTGTCACTAAAAAAGATACGTTACAGATTGATAAAATGCAGCCGATATTAGATTTTGTGAGTAAACTTGCTGAGAAGGCTGATCCATTAGCTGATCTAGCAGACTCTTTCGAGAAGCTGGCGGATAACATGAATTTGTTTGTTAAGGCATATAAAGGTATGGACAAAACTTCTATGGACAAACACAAGCTGCTCATAGATTCGTTGGTTGTGTTCTCCGCTGTTGATGCAAACGCGTTAAATGCAGTAAGCGATAAGGGTAAGCAACTGTTAGACTATATTAATAGTGGTGGTCCTGCTCCTGTTACAAAGACAGCACCAACAGTTCCAGAGCCAGCGCCACAAAAGCCTGGTCAGAAGGGTACGAAGGATGCTGGAAAAAAAGTAGCTAAGTCAAAAGAACCCGCAGCTCCTCCGATAGACTTGAGCGTGATGGAAGAATCGCTAGCGGCCATAAAGACGCAGCTTGTTCAGATGAACGCTAAACTTAATGGTACTATCAAAGTTTCGGATATGTCATAATTGTTGAGGAAACTATTTGCTAATACTTTTTAAAAAGATATAGTATCAATTTTATTTAATTCTATTTAGAATCGTTAAGATTCATAACAAATTTTAACAAAAAGTTAGCAAAGGTTAACCGTTGCTGGCCAAACTACTTGACCTCTACTGGATAGAGTCTGCAAAATTGCTTCTGCCTTATCCCCAGTTTCTTTCCTTAGAATATTTAACGCGCCGTTCAAATCCGCGTTAATTCTAATTCCCTTACTCGATTTAAACATTCCACGCTTGACCCTCCTGCCCAGGTAGGTATCGTGCTTCCTGACCTCTTCTCTGTCCAAAGCAGAACACTTGGATGTATAGCTCTCCTCCCTAGTATGGAAACCTATGCCTTCTAACTTGCATTTGTACTCAAGCATCTGTATGTATTTGTAAAATGGAATCTGGACAAAATTCTGGTTGTTTCTTTTACCAATATTAATGTCTTGCTTCCATTCCTTGTTGTAACCAACTACTAAATCGGATACATTATTCTTAACCAAACAATCGACTACAATCCTTGAACTTTTATGGAGGTAGTCTTCTATTTTATTGTTTCTTTTACTAGTCAATCTTGTTAATTTTCTTGAACTCTTCTTTCCGTGATTCTTCTCTAACTGACTCTGTATTTTCGCTCTCTGTTTATTGTAGTACTGGTTTATTGATTTTAGTGGTCTGCCGTTTATTATGATCGGTTTTTCCAAGGCGATCACCGCTAGGTTGTTTAATCCCAAATCTATAGATGACCATTTTTCAATTTTAATACATTCTTTCTCTGCTTTTTCATATACTATCTCTATCTTGTAAGAATCTGACTGTGGCACTATCCTCACGTGTGCTATCTTGGATTCAAATACCCTTGTCTTTATCGGTTTCAATTTTGTCTTCTTCGGAAAATGTACCTCGTTTCTTTTTATTTTAAACTGATTAGACGTAAACACTAAGATATTCCTACCCTTGATTTTGTCTTTAAATTTTGGAAATTTAGGACATCCGTTTAAGCTCTTGTTATTTTTCTTCCATTTTCTTAAGAGCTCGAAATAAGATTTTATGTTCTTGTCAAGGAGCATCAAAATCTGCTGTGATGTGTTATTAGGGAGCAGAGAATAGTTCTCGTTGTCCCTCATTATCTTTTCCAGTGTATTGTATCTTAACACTTTACCTGTTTCTTGATAGTGCTGCTTTATGGTGTAAAGAGAAGCGTTGTAAAGGTTCTTGCTCAGAAAGCAAAGGCTGTCTATCTGTTTCCAGTTTAGGTTGTTTCTCCTGACGTTATGTTTCTCTGCCAGCTTGATAATATAGAAATTTATTTTTTCTATATTATATATCTTCGATTTTTAGAAAAACATCAAATAATCAAACTATTTTTAATTTATTTTAATTTTTATTGTATATTTGAATTATCGGATTTATCATAGATAAATTTCGGGTTAACAGCCTCCGACCATATCACTCCATTTTTTATAAATCATTATTTCCATTAGGACGAAACAATTAGTTCCTGAATGGTATAAACAATGCTAGGAAGGCTCTATATGGAATTAGGAAAACTAAATAAAACAACAATTGGTATTACTTTTGGCTATCTAACTATTTTTAATATATTTAGAAAAGATAGAATCACTTATGCTGAATGTATATGTGAATGTGGTGAATGTTATGTAGGTATGTTACAAAACATTAAAAAAGGCAAGTCGTCGTGCGGAAAATGTCAAGCACGAAATAAACATGTATATAATAAATCTTTTTTCATGTCTACAAGTCCAGAACGTAATTATGTTATTGGATTATTAGGTGCTGATGGTAGCATAGAGAAAAACAGAATTAATCTTACTCTAAAGAGTACTGATATTGATATACTACATGAAATTAACAGCCTGATATGTGATGATATAATTGTACATAAAAAAAATGTAAAACATTCATATTCACAACATGCATTAAGAATATCTAGTAAAGAAATTGTTAATATCATATCAAAATTTGGAATTCATAAGAATAAAAGTATGAATTTTCAGGTGCATGATGAATTTATGTATGATCCGGATTTTTGGCGTGGCATGATAGATGGTGATGGCTATGTTTCATTTAATGATAAAAAATTATTAATTGGTATTTGCGGTACTATAGATGTATGTAATAAATTCTTAGATTTTTGTAAACGATATACTGATACCAAAGCTTGTGTATATTTTGAACCGTCAAAAACAAATAAAAATTTTGGTAGGGCTAAAATTAGTGGAACACATGCACTTAGCATTGGAAAGATTATTTATAAAAATGCAAATAATTTAAAAATAAAAAGAAAGCACGATAAATTCATGGATGCTTGTAATATGTATATACTGAATAGAAATCTGCAATTTGATAAAGTTTTTATGAATATAGCTGACCAAATATCGACATTATCAAGGGCTGTTCGAGCAAAGGTTGGTGCTATAATTGTCGATGATAACCTTAATATAGTTAGTACAGGATACAATGGGACTCCAAGAGGTTTCGATAATTCTGCTGAATATATTACAGATAATGGTAATTTAAAAACTAAAGCCGAAACTTTACATGCAGAAAGCAATGCTATAGCTAAAATAAGTAGATCTACAGTCTCCAGTGATAATGCTACTATGTATGTGACATTGAGTCCTTGCTTACAATGCGCAAAATTAATCATACAGTCTGGTATAAAAAAGGTATTATTTCGAGATGTACATTGTGATTCTGATGGGATGGACGGTATAAATTTATTAATACGGGCAGGTATAGAAGTTACTCAATTAAATAATTAAGAAATGAAAAATTCAGACAAAATTGAAGATGCAATGCAACACCTGGTAAATGATGCCAAGCGCAATATAATAAGAGGAGTCAAGTCACTGTTGTTCATAATATTTAGGATATTCCTAGAGACGTGGATAGTCATGGCCATTTGGAATAACATAGCCGTGTCGCACACGGGATCAGTCGCATTCACATACTGGGAAACATTCTATGTGATGCTAATGTTCCGTATAATGATGGGCCACATTAAGATAGGAAATATATCTACTACTAATACAGTTAAAAATAAACAAGATGAAAAATAATATTAAAATATCCACACAAAGAAGACATCCGTGGTCATTTATACCTGGTGGTGCAGAGGTAATTATAATAGATGAGAATGGAGGTGAGATATTATATGATAATGTAAAGGACGTCGACGTGTACCTATCGGCAGCGTTCACCAACAATCCAACTCTCAGTGGTGCGGACATCACCGATGTCGATGGTGAATTCTATCACGTATCAGCAGATGAAATTTACGACAAATACGCAAAAAATAAAAAAAATAAAAAAACGTGGAATATGGAAGAAAGCATTCAGAGTTTGGCTATCAGATTTGTGAAATCACGAACAGAAAAAGATTTTAAATTGGTATATGATAGACTAAAACCGGGACTGCTGCAACATGTTTATAACATCCTTAAAAATGAATCTGCTGCCGAGGATGTTGTCGCAGATTCATTCATCAAGATGTGGCTAAAGATCCACCAGTACAACATGCACTGGAACTTCTCTACATGGGCTTATAAGATCGCTCGTAACGAAGCGATGCAATGGATCCGTAAGAACGGTAACATTTACTCTATAGAGTCTATGGGCGGCGAACAGATAGCCGACAAATTAATATTATCGGACGTCTTTGCTGAAGACAACGGCATAGATTTCATACAGAATCCTAACTGGCATTTTGACGAGACGGAAGACAAGAGAGTCATGCTTTACAATAAAGTGTTGGACGAAATAGAAGCTCTACCAGAACTGTACAAGAACATCATGAAGGACAGGGAGATAGAGTGCATGAAGTACGAGGACATATCTGAAAAATACGGGTTGGAACTTAACACCGTAAAAACTAGAATTAAGAGAGCGAGGGAAAAGATAGTCAAGACTACACTAGAATCTATCGAAGATTAACGGAACAATTCATAATCTTTACCATATAAAAACCATGAGACTATTAAGAATAATTCGCGAGATCAGTAACTATTTTTATCTGCTTAACGTTATCAGACAGAACAAAAATACCATCGATTGGAACAAGCACAAACTGAGGACAAATTGGGTCGGCACCATTGCCACCGTAATCAATTTACCGCCAGACGTTTTTCAGGGCGAAGAGATTTACTACCAGGTGTACATCATAGAACAGATGAAACCGATAAACAGGTATTTGGAATCGTTGAACCTACAGGAGATAATTTACCCTAGAACGACGAGCTTGGTTGATCCTAACAAGGGACACTATGCATATCTGATAAAGTACAAACCGATATTCAAGGACTTTTCTGGGTGGTGGCTATTGACAAGAAGTCTTACCATATTTGCATTATATGAGTTAGAAATGAGGTATTCGGCATTCTCAAAATCGTATAATTTTATTGCGGAACTTATAGGTAAAATATAAGGAACAATTCACACACCACGTGATATAACCTACGTGAACAATCAAACTACAATAGAACAAATAAATGGTCTGCCATTTGGCAGAGCTTACAAAATAACAAAGGACGGCCAGTCAGAGTTCGTGCCTTCTGTTACCACAGTGTTAAAGCTTAATGAAGACCCATTTATACAGGAACTTAGAGATGAATTAGGCGACGAGAAATTTGAAGAGATAAGAGACAGAGGTGGCGCACGTGGAACCGTGATGCACAGATGGCTTGAGATATTCATGAAAAAATATGGCGAATCCTATAACGCATCGGATTCGCTGATATACACGCAAAAATACATTGCTGCGTGTGATGAGTTTGCGGACCTACCGAGCCTTCCAAGAGCACTCAAAGTAGGCCGCGAACTCTTCTACAACTTTTACAATGCAGGCTTTCACAATAGGGTTGGCAAAGTGTTGCACAACGAGATATTCCTGCACACGTTCTTTCGTGGTGGATGGGCTGGCGCGTGTGACTTCATATATGAGGACAGGGATGGTAAATTGGTGATATTAGATTACAAATCGTCGACGTTGCCTAAGGATGTAGACCACCTGGACAACTACAAGATGCAGATCAGCTGCTACATGTTCAAGTTTGCAGAGATGTTTGGCGTGCTGCCAGACAGGGGAGAGATAGTAATATCGAACGAACAAGGCGCAGAGTTACAGTGGATAATAGTGTCAAACGTCGAGATGAAGATACACCTGCGTAGGTTTTTAGACTTACTCAAGGAATTCAGAGCATCTGCAGAATGGTTAGACTTTCAGAAAAATCTAACGGTTAATTCGGTTCAGAATGATATATAGAATAGAAATTAAAACAATACATGTGAGTGTGGATATATAGAAGATAGGGACTTGAATGCTTCTAAGAACATTTTAAAAATTAGTAGGGAGGAATTGTCCCGAATAAATTTAGTTACAATTATTAACGTTTAAAATTCATAAGAATGAAAGTAATCGAAAAAAATGAAGAAGTAACAGAAAATGTTACGCCAATTGCAAAGAAGGATGACACTGTGACTCAACAAATTGTTGACACGGTACAAGCTGAATTCGATGCTACGATGACCGACAACAAGAAGAAAGTATACGGTATCGAAGTAAAAACGGAAGCGACCAGACAATTGTTGCTTGATTATCTGAACAATGACATCGAATGGGATGCCATGCAAGCGTATGGCGTGCCTAAGGTATACAACGCGATAGCCAAAGAGAAAGTCAAGGACAGCAGAATATATTTAGCAGGACTAGAAGTGGAAGCATTAGCGTTCTACTTAAGCAAGGGCAAGGGCAAGGGCAAAGAGTCGGCTGAGCGATTCATTCTAATGAATGATGCTGTAAATACGGCGTACGAATTGCGTGCCGCTGACAACAAGACTGAATACAATCTTGGACTAAAACTGGATCATCTAAAGACTGCTTTGAAGGAAGGTATTGCATCAGCATCAGCTGATGTCGAGGAAAAATAAAGTAGAGTTGATGTCAGTAAATCAGTCCAAACTGAAGAGTTCTAAGCAACTTCTACAGGCTATAGAAGAGCTTGATGAGAAGAAGCGTGAGCTTTTAGAGTACAGCGATGAATCGATCCTACGCTTTATTATGGATACCGACGAGCGTCACATATCAGCAAGTGTGAGTACGGAGATGATTGAAGTGACTGAAGCATACAGGATTACGATAGCTCAGCTTATTAGCAAAGAGATGGACCGTAAGGCCGAGCTTCTTGATAAAATAAAACTGAAAGACAATGAATAAAATTAGTGAACTATTAAACAAGTACTTCATTTACGCGATATGGTCATTTTTGTTCATATCGTTGATCGTCAACTTCCGCAGTTGTGGCGTGAGTTCTGATAACCGCAAGATGAAGCAAGAGATCATGACAGTCCAACAAGAGATGGACAGTCTAGAGAACCGCATCAATAGTAATCTTTATTCGAAAGAAGAACTAGACATCAGGATGGAAATTCTGAGTTACGAGATCTCTAAACGTATGCTCTACGACCAAAACTCAATCGTCAGATCGGTCACGAGACCTGATGACAGAATGAATTTTTATGATCTCAAAATTCAAGAATTGCGTAAAAAATTAAAAGAGTAAAAATTACCACAGATTAAAAATATCAAATAGTTTGAAAAATTCAGATCAATTTAAAAAAGTATACAAGAAAAACAGATCCAGGTAAAAATAAAGGAAAAATTCATACACAGCAGACAAAAGATTTAATAATACTACAAATAGAACGAGAATTAGGATTCAGTCATAATATTATAAGCTGTTGTTTACTTGGAAATTTGAAAAAAATATATAATGAAATTTTTAAATTTATTTAAAAAAATAAAAAAAGATGATATAATAAGAAATTCTTTCTTGTTACCAATTTTATTAGTTGTATTAATCAGTATTAATCATACTGTTACATGGTACAACATAGGTAATCCTCTCATGTGGGCCATATATCTATCGGTCGCCATAGAGGTATTTGCATTATCGTCGATTTCGGCCGCAAGCATCAACATATCTAAAGGATCTATATGGTTCCTTTTTGGATTGGTCACATCAATACAGATGATAGGTAATGTATTCTTTTCATTTACAGACATAGATCCAACCGGACCTTTATTTAAGTCCTGGATTGAACTCATACAACCAGTGTTTCCAGATTGGGACTCATTAGATCATAGAAGATTTTTAGCACTTATACAAGGTGGTTCTCTTCCTATAATGTCACTTACGGCTTTACATTTTTATTTAAAATTTCACGAGAAGAAGTTAGAAACTATAGTAACACCTGTTAATGTAAATGAACCTGTAATTGATCCTGTAAATGAACCTGTAATTGAACCTGTAAAGCAGAATAAAATTGATCCTGCCGATCCAAAAAATAAGTTCTGGAAAGGACTAGTTAAACAACCAACGCCAGTATCAACGCCAGTATCAACGCCGCCAACAAAAAACGACGACGAGGACATGGCTAAATTTAACCCGCAAGAATAATGTCATTACTGAATCCAAATCCAGCTAACAAAATTACATGTAGTCTGACTGGTCTGTTAAATCTGAAATCATTGAAATTCGAAAACTATGGCCTGTCAATAATACAGGGTGCAGAAACGCTATTTCATCTATTGTTAAAAAACTTTTTCTTGCCTGTTAATCAATATCAGTACAGCGAGTTCGTATTAGCTGCATCTGGTAGCACCATGTTGGATCCAGGTAACATAAGCAACGTTAATGGCGATGTAACTGGCATCATAATCGTGGTCGAATATCCTGCGCTAGACGGCGCCGATGCAAATGTTACAGAAAATGATAAGTATATACATTATAGCTACCATGACGGACCAGACATGAATATAGGCAAAATGCTCATGCTCACAGGTACAGGTGAAGCAGGTGCAGGATGGAACCTATTGGGATCGCCAGGTGGTATGCTCGTTACAAATCCGCACGCCAATTTTGACGTGACGTTAAAGGTACTATTGATAAGTTAAAAAATAAATAACAAAAAACATGAATCCAAATTCAGCATATTCGATCGTAGACATCGTAGAAGGAGTAGACTATACACCGGTACCGATAATAGAAGTAATCGGTACTGCAAACATAGAGAAAGGAAGAACTCCGCCTATTTATGGGTTGCTTTGCACGAAAGGCGGTACAGCTGGCAACATTCAAATACAATTGTTGGGAATGAACGCGCCAATTTCTATACCAGCCACAACGTTCAAGCAGGGAGTTATATACTATTTCTATTTAGCAATATTAGTTGACGATAACTTTGGCGATGTCACATTCGTTGGCATGAAGTATAATAATTCGCCATCTATTTGGTAGGACTATTTTGTACAGAAAGATTTGATAGTATAAATTTAGCAGGCGAAAAAACAGGTGTAATATAAGTAAAATATCAGATGTATGTAGGGGCGCAAGAAATCATACTGAGAATTTTAAATGGAAAATATATTTAATTTAAAAATAAGGACACGTTAAAATTAACGCATAAAAAAATAATACTCCAAAACGGGCCATACGGCCCGTTTTCTGTTATAAATATGCTGATACGATCGCCAAATAAAGCTTTATTTTATATAGAATCCTGTTAAGTTTTAGATATATAAAAAGAACCGGTTCCATAGCTCTTAAACTTAAAAAAATCATGAGACATGGATAAACAAATTAAAAAAATAATCGAGGAAGCTATTAGCTGTCTCAATTGGAATGTTATAGTCGAAAATTATCGAGATTATGAAAAGATCATAGGCAAGAAACGACGAACGACATCCGACACTATTAAAACTGACTTACGTAACCTTTGCGTGTTTATAATAGAGAATAACATCAACTACTTCGATCAGGATCAATTTTTGATCATTTGGCGACATACTGATAATGATAGTAAACTAGGTAACAAGTTAGAAATCATGTTCGTACCTACTAGGGCATGTGCGTTTAGTGAAGACGTATGTGCAGAGATCGACGATGACATTGATACGACACAGTTGGAACTTGATACGTTGTCTAGTTTGTTGTCAAAATCACTGAAGGAAGAGAACTACGAGTTAGCCGCAATTTTACGCGACCGTATCAACACCGTCAGCGATCTTATTTGTATATCAAAATAATTAAATCTGCATGAATTGAGGAGCATCATAAATGGTGCTCCTTTCATTTTGTACAAAAAACGCAATTTTCATAGTTGTCGTTCTAACCAATGTTCATAGCTTGTGGTTGGGTTAATACTGAATTAACTCTGAAAGACAGAGTTTTTACATGTGAGTGTGGATATATAGAAGATAGGGACCTGAATGCTTCTAAGAACAAAAATTAGTAGGGAGGAATTGCCCCGAATAAATGCTTCTGGAGAGTAAGACCTCAGCGAAAGAAGAAAACAATTTTAGTTACAATAGTTAAATGAATAAAATTCTATCATACGACGAATTTAAAGTTAATGAATCGTTTCCAAAGGCGTATCATGATCCGTCATACGGCAGCGACGTATTCCGCATAAGATACAGACAGAATAATGACTTGTCCAATAAGAAGGGCAGTGATTTGCTGCCTAAACCAATCAACGATCTTCTCGACACCTATCAGATAGGCGACATAGTGCGTGGTAAGTCTATATCAGACGGCTCGTACTACGATGGCAAGGTGATGAACATAGTAAAGGACGAGGACGGCGAAAATGTCGAGATAGAAATAGAAAATGACGGCGAGATGATATTACTTGCGCCTGCGACCGTCACGATGTTAGATGATACAGGCAACCGTAAACAAAGCGTATCTGTTGTTGATCAAGAACAGTTAGATCAGACGCAAGGAAGTTCATATCAGAACACAACTTACGAATCTATTAATAATAAATCAAATGCTTAATACAATGGTCTTAGAAGATAAGAAGAGTATTGCCAGCTGGATCATAGAAGAGCCAGCTTTAAAGGAATACATACAACGTGCTAAGGACATATACTCAGGTCCTGTGCAATTTATCAGAATAGGCAGGAAAAAATACCAGGCAAAACTAGAATGCGATAAATTGCACGGCTGCTGTAACCTCAACGCTAAAGAGGCCTTCTTCGAACTAAACCTTACACGTAAGAAAAACGGCGAGTATCAGGACTTCTTCTTCCTGAAGATCGTCACCGACAAAAATGTCAACACAATTAAATTATACTAAATGAACAGAGATTCTGACAAGATAAAATCATTCGGACTTGACAAGATAAAATCATTCGACGATTTCGAATCAAAGATAGAGAAGGTAAGCAACAAGTACATGCGTGGTATCCTAGAAGTATTGGCAAGTAAAGGCATACACGTTGGAGATATAGAGGAACCAGATTGGGGCACTGACGGCATGATTGAACTGTCTGAGAACACGACATTAACACTGACGGTCGTTGACAAGCACAAAAAGATGTATTGCACGCTAGAACTACCTGGCAACAAATTCTTCTCTACTGAGCACACCGACAGCATCGACGAAGCTCTGACAGATCTTGATAAACTTAAGAAAACACACAACATAAACGAAGCGGATTACACCGAAGAGTTCAAACAAGCACTGCCACGGCTCGCCACGCCTTTTCTAAAGGAACAACGATCTGAAAGAGTAGACAAAGCCACCAGACTTGTAGAAAGTGCGATAGAGGAGCTTAAACACATCCCAAAGATAGATAGTATGGAAGATATTCCAGAATTAATAGAAAAATTGCAGAATATACTAAGTGACAAACACGAGCACGGACTCGAAAACCTATCAAAAATATACAAGAAATCATGAGACACATCAAATTATTCGAAAATTTCCAATTGACTGACATATCAGTCAATAACATAAATGAGTCTTGGACTGAAAACCCTGACTATGATAAGTTCTTTGCAGAGTTAGTAGCCAGCTCTGGTAAAAGCGATACAGTCGAGGGCGAGATGCTCCGGGCGATCAGCAAGATCGTATATCGTTACAACAATGATGGCGATTATTTCTTTAAGGGATACGGTAAAGAAACTGCTGGTCCTGCATATAATTACCTTGTTCGCGTGTCACCACTAAGTAAGGAACTGAAACCATTATTTAATCAAGCAAAAACTGGTTATTTACGTGGAGATCATCCTGACCAATATTCAAAAAAAGATCCATATAGTGTCAATCTTGAAAAAGCTGTGACTGTGATAATAGATTATATCAAGGGGAAGAACGGGAAATATGAAGCTAACACTGTTGATATGTATGACAGCGAGATAAAGCCAAAACCACGCAGACGATATTAAATGAAATGTAAAAGCTAAAAGCTCTCAAATCTGAGAGCTTTTTTCATTTCATCACCTTTTTTTCTAACATGTCTACCAGGAACGGCATGGCGGTTATCATGGTATCGAACGCTACCTGTGACTCGGCTATTATGAACACTTCGTCAGGATAGTCTAGTTCTAATTCTAACCGCTTCTTTATCTCCCCATAGTCTTCATCAGCATACTCAATATAATTCAGCATGATACAGCTGTCTTCTTTCCAGAATTTGTATACTTCCGTGATAGGTGATCCAGCATAACGGATCAGCATTATGCCTTTATCTATTTTATCTGTTGGCTTGTCACCTACGTAAAACATGCTGAACGACGACTCTACGTGGCGCCATACGTGTTGATATTTTCCCCTGATGTCCTGCAATTTCAACAGACCCCATTTTGCTATGGCGTATACCTCCTTGTTGTCTGCACAGTCGTCATCGCGCTCTCCGAAATTGTGTAACAGTTCTTTTTCCTTTTTGTTAAGTTTGGATACGACGGTTCTGGTTGTAAGGAAGCACTCTATGTCCTGTATTCTGCGCTTAATGTCCGAGTAGAACGGTTCCAATTTATTTTTGATCAAATCATTTTCAGCATCTCGCAGGTATGCTAAAAGCGTCCATTGTTCGCGTTCAAAGTCTGGCGTTGTATTGATAAACCACAATGTATTCATTTCCATAAGCATTATTGTTGTTCTTATTCTATATATTTCTCTAGGAATATCATTTACATAAATATATAAGAAAGAAGGATGATAGTATCCATTAATATAAATATTTTTGAATGTCAGGAAGTAAGAAATCATTAATACCAATTCGTCAAATAGACGGTCTAATCGATGAACTTTATTTAAAGTTAGATAAAGTAGGCGGTGTAGTATCTGGTGATCTACAAATCATTGGACATTTAGTAGATTCAGTTGGTAATTCTGGATTTTCAGGATTCGTACTTAGTAGTACTGGATCTGGTACAGAATGGAGAAATATATCTGAGTTCTCAGGTGTGTCTGGGTTCTTAGGTGTGTCAGGATTCAGTGGTATAAGTGGTATAAGTGGGTTCTCAGGTGTGTCTGGGTTCAGTGGTATAAGTGGTATAAGTGGGTTCTCAGGTGTGTCTGGGTTCAGTGGTATAAGTGGTATAAGTGGTATAAGTGGTATAAGTGGGTTCTCAGGTGTGTCAGGATTCAGTGGTATAAGTGGGTTCTCAGGTGTGTCAGGATTCAGTGGTATAAGTGGTATAAGTGGGTTCTCAGGTGTGTCAGGTTATTC
>Ga0210057_1003914_pt1 | contig 20156 bp, 23 predicted proteins | sample CryGeyCG2114_010_2_FD_183968 | JGI IMG/M metagenome (GOLD analysis project Ga0210057, IMG submission 183968) | Groundwater microbial communities from aquifer - Crystal Geyser CG10_big_fil_rev_8/21/14_0.10 (SPAdes) (version 2) | ecosystem: Environmental > Aquatic > Deep subsurface > Groundwater ...
GACGCAATTGCTTCAAAGATTTTTGTTTTTCACATCCTTTTTTCAGACATTTCACATATCCTCTTTTGGTCTTACATACTTTAAAAGAACCGCAGAAAATACACTTTCTACCCCTCAAAAAGTTGGCCGCACAATTGAAAACGTTCTTTTTTTGCATAACCTAGCTGTATATTAACATATGCTAGGTTACTTTTCCCACTAATTACCTATACTTTAGACTTCAATTCAATTAATATTTTATCATCTATAATTATATCCGGGACATACACACCTACTTTATTTCCCTTATAAAATATAGGAAACCTTTTCTGACTTTCAACTCCAAAACCCAATTCATTTAATTCTATTACCAAAGCTTTTTCTATTATGCTTTCTTTGAAAGCACCCCCAAACTCCTTCCATATCTGAAAGCAAGCTCCTCTTATAGTATACGTTTCCTTCTCGTAAAGTAAGCCCTCCATAGAATTCAGCGTTTATCTGCGTTAATATCTGTTACTTTCCGCGTTTATTAATAACCACTACAAACTCCCCTTTTTCCGACATCTCCATCTTCGCAACTTCTTCAATACTTCCACGATACACAGTTTCAAACTTCTTCGTCAACTCTCGGCAAATCACCACTTCCCTTTTTGCATCCAATACTTTTTCCAATTGTGATATTGCTTTCAAAATTCGATGATTGGATTCGTAAAATGCAACCGTGTACTTTGCATCAGCAACTTCTCGAAAAAATGTCTCTCTCCCCTTCTTGTGTGGCGGAAATCCCATGAAAATAAATTTATCCGTCGGTAGACCTGATATAGAAAGTGCTGCGATGACTGCAGAAGGCCCTGGAATTGGGATTATCTCCAATTCTGCATTCTGCATTCTACATTCTGCAATCAATTTATTCCCCGGATCCGATATCCCCGGCGTCCCTGCATCTGTAACAAGTGCGAGGTGTTTTCCGTCTGCTAGTAATGAGAGTATCTCACTGATTTTCTTTTCATCACTATGTTGGTGATAGCTCATTGTTGGCGTATCTATCTCATAATGTGACAAGAGTTTCTTTGTGACTCGCGTATCTTCGCACAAAATAATATCCGCAATCTTGAGGACCTCAAGCGCGCGGAGCGTGATATCACCGAGATTTCCTATTGGTGTGGCAACGATTGATAACATAAGAAAGTAAGGTTATTCTAGCGAAAAAAAGAACACTTGGCAAGCAAGCATTCTCAATGACTTTTATATATATCTTTCCTATGTCCTATATCCAGGACAATCACTGTCTGTTCGCTCTCAGGCTTCAATATCAGACGATACGGCCCTATACGCAATCGATGCGTAGCCGGATCCATGTCATGGAGTTTTTTCAACGGCAAGTTCTCCACTGTTTTCAAGATGCGCAATTTTTCTATTATTCTATCCTGTACCCTTTGTTCAAGCTGGACAAATCTTTTCTTGGCATATTTCGTGAAAACAAACTCCCTCATACACGCAAATCACTTTCCCCCGATGCAAGTGATTCCTTGTACACTTCTTGCAGAGCCTTCTTATTTTTTCTCATAGAAAAATCTTCAAAATACTCTTCAATTTTCTCTACTCCCTCATCGAAATATGGCAACACGACAAGACGTGCTTGCCCACGATTGACCACAATATATGGATTATTCTCCACATCCTTTGCCACTTGACCTATTTTTTGCTGTAGCTGGGTTGTATTGATAATTCTGTTCATACTATATCATTATCTATATTGTTAGATATACAATAGACTATATACAAGAATTTGTCAAATACTCTAGTCCTAGACTATTGAAATATGCTATACTCAATATCTATGAAAATACTTTCAAGACGCATCCTCTCTTTTATCATTATCCTTGGCATGGTCATGCCACAGACCGCTTTTTTGGCGACCACAGCAGAATTCAACCCAAACTTTCTTTTGTCAGATGAAGAACTTCAGGCATGGAACACCATGTCACGCACAGATATTCAGGCATTTCTTGATGAACGGAACAGTTTTTTGTCAACATTTCGAACAGAAGATAAACATGGCGTGAATAAACTTGCTGCCGACATTATCTATGCAGCAGCAATGGAAAATAAAATTAATCCAAAATATATACTCGTCAAACTTCAAAAAGAACAAAGTCTCATCACAGAAAAAAGCCCAACACAAAAACAACTCGATGGCGCAACAGGATACGGTATCAGTGATGGGTGTGGCTGGGATTGTGCAACATATAAAGAAAATCAAGGATTTGGAAAGCAAGTCGATGCAGCTGCCGGCATCATGCGCTGGTATTATGACAATGTTTCCTCACAAAGCTGGATCAAACGTCCACCTCTCAGCTATAGCATAGACGGAGAATTTATTACTCCGGCAACGCTTGCGACAGGATTTCTCTATACCTATACTCCACATTTACAAGGGAATAAAAATTTTTGGTCACTCTGGCAATCTTGGTTTGATCAGGTCTATCCTGATGGGACTCTTTTGAAATCAACGACTGATCCAACAGTCTATCTCCTCCAAAACGGCAAAAAACGTCCGTTTGCCAGCATGACAGCCCTGGCAACCAGATATGATTTGAAACGCATCGTCACTGTCCCGAGCTCTGAACTCGCCAGATATGACATAGGCTCGAGTATCAGCTTACCAAATTATTCTATCGTAAAAACAACAGGAGGAAGCTACTATCTCCTTGACTATGATACAAAACGTCCTTTTACTTCGAGTGATACGGTAGGAAAACTGGGATACAATCCAGACGAAATTCTGGATGTGAATGAACAAGATCTCAGTACATATACGCTCGGCTCGACCATCACAGCAAATACCACAAAACCACTCGGAGAACTCGTTCAAATAAAAGAAAATAACGCGCTCTACTACATAAAAGATAATGAATATCACCTCATCTACGACAAAGCAATTATCAAAGAAAACTTTCCAAATCTAACGTTGCACACGGTATCTATCAGCAAGCTCACAGGCTACGTAGCAGGACAACCGGTAAAAATGAAAGATGGAACCCTCGTCCTCGTAGAAGGAGATAATAAAGTATATGCCATAGAAAACGGCAAGAAACGACATATTGCTTCAGAAGATGTGTTCAATGGACTTGGCTACGACTGGAACAATATTGTCACCATCAATGAATTTGCGGGTATTTTGCATGAAACCGCTGAACCTATTTATCTCAGAAGTGACATCGTCACACAGCCAGACACAGCGCAACAAACATCACCTACACAACAATCAACACCAACCACTGCACATGAAGATACAACCAACATCGCCGACCTCATGATCACAACCCCAGCAGCATCATGGACCTTTGTCGGGAAAACGATAGACTCTCCTGTCGATGCATATCTGGTTGCCGACTATGCAAGTGGAGAAATTCTCGCTGGAAAAAATAGTGATACCGTCCGACCGACAGCATCACTTGCAAAAGTCATGACGACCTACATGCTCATGAGAGAAGGTCTCAATCTCAATGGCTCCGTGACATACAACAGCGCCACCCAAAAAACACCACCCGAATTTCATAGATACCGAATCACCGATGGTGAACGCGTACGAAACAATGACCTCCTCAACACGGTACTGGTTTCTTCTATGAACACGCCGGTCCGTATGCTCGTCTCGAGTGTGACAAATGACGAAGCAGGATTTATCTCAAAAATAAATGCACAATTCAAAGACTGGGGCCTCACCAAGTCTTCATGGAAAGATGTGTATGGTGGCGCAATAGAGAATAATACAACGGCTCGTGAATATCTGACGATCTTTACGAAAGCAACGGCAAATGGTACGGTAAAAGAGTACATGGGACATACATCATACGAATATGATGAAATGCTCGACTTTGATGGATTTCCACACCACTTTGATGATCACACAAATGATCTCTTGAAAGATAGTTCTCTGTCATTCAAAATCGTAGCCAGTAAAACTGGATATATCTATGAATCTGGCGACAACCTGGCCATGCTCGTCTCACGAAAATCTGATGGCAAGCAATTTGTTATCATGACCCTAGGAAATCCAGAACATACACATAAATTCTCTGCCCCAAAAGCACTCGCTGAGTGGGCGATGAAAACCTTCTAATAATATGTCACTCGTATTTGCCGGCATTGTCCCCCATCCAGTTGTTCTCCTTCCCAGTGTTGGAAAAGAGGCTATTCTCAAACTTGATGCAACGAGAATTGCACTTGAAAAACTGGAACAAGAACTCTATCTTGCCAAACCACATCGTATCATTATCATTACTCCTCATGAAGGTGTGTTTGAAGATGCGTTTGTCGTCAATGCACATACCGAACTTGAGTCTCGATTTGAAAAGTTTGGCGACATGACCACTGAGTTTACCTGGAAAGGTGCTTCAGATCTTGCTGCAAAAATTCAACACAAAGCAAACGAACAACACCTGCCGACAAGACTTGTGAGTAATGATTATCTGGGTCATGGTGCATCTATCCCACTGCTCTATCTGACCGCCCACCTAAAAGATGTTACGATTTTACCAATTGGCTATAGCAAATTGGATGCAAAATCACATGTTGCGTTTGGTGAACTGATAAAAGAAGTCATCATGGAATCCGACAAAAGAATAGCCGTTTTAGCATCGGGAGACATGGCACATACACTGACAAAAGATTCTCCAGCAGGATTTCATAAAGATGGAGAATGGTTTGATACAGAAATAAGAAATGTTCTTTCAAAAGAAGATAGACAGGGTGTAGAAACTCTCGATCCTGAAAAAGTTTCTCATGCCGATGAATGCCTCTATCGTTCACTCCTGATCATGTGTGGCGTACTTTCAAATATGCAATGTTCATTCGAAGAATATGCGTATGAAGCCCCCTTTGGTGTTGGATACCTCACAGGACAGTTTCATGTAAGTTAGTAACTCGTAACTAGTAATTGGTAAACAGTAAACAGTATTCTGTTGTTGTAATCATGGACTTGATTCAGGATCTTTCCCAAAGAGAACGTACTCGATAAGAGAGATGCTGAATCAAGTTCAGCATGACAATAAGAAACGAATGCCTATTTACCAATTACCATTTACTACTTACCCTTTACCGTGATAGCAGAAATCATTCCAATTAAACGCCTGCCACGACGATTCTCTCATTTTGACTATACTATTCCTGAAGAGTTGAAAGAGAGAATTGCCCCAGGGCAACTGGTAAAGATACCACTCAAATCGTCCGAAATATTCGGGCTTGTTTTATCATTGAGGGAAGAACGTGCGTCTGATACGAGTGCACTGAAGGCGGTTGTAGATATCGTCCATGACACACCTCTTCTTTTTGATACCCATCTCGCACAGATCAACACACTCTCGAGCTGGTACGGCGTCTCATATGGGACAATGGCAAAGATGATGTTGTTGCCATTGCAGAAGAGAAAAATCAAATCAATTAACTTAAAAACAAGTACTAAAGCATCAGTGTTCCCTGAAAATCAAAAAAACAAAAAAGCAAACCAGACAAAACCAATGTTTCATCTGTATAATAATGAAATGGAACACAAACAAATTATACAAGAACAAATCACCTCTTCACCTAATTGCCAAATTGCCATCATCGTTCCAGAAATTCAATACATCGACACGATCGTTTCCCATCTCAAAGAGCATGAACACAACACCGTCATATGGCATAGCGGATTGTCTACCAAAGAACAATTTGAACGATGGCTCCAGATTCGTAATGGAGAAAAACATATTGTAATAGGAACACGTGGCGCATTACTCTTGCCCTACTTTGATTTAAAAAAAGTCATCATTGATTACGAACACAAAGGAAATCATAAACACTGGGACCAAGCACCACGATTTCATGTCAAAGATGTTGCAGAGTTACTGCGAACAACCCAAGATATCGAAACTCATTTCACAAGTTTCTCACCCAGTGTAGATACATATTACAATGTTCATAAAAAAAAGTACGATGCTACACATGTAGACATTTCTGACGTATCAAATTGCCACATTATCAATATAAGCGACGAACGAAGGGGACGTAATTTTTCGCCTATTTCCGAAACACTCGAACAGCAATTACTCGCCCTACAGGGAAATGCGTTCCTCTATCTCAATCGCCTTGGCCTCGCGACGTACATCGGCTGCAATAGCTGCGGCTGGCGTGCAACATGCCAAAGCTGTAAACTTCCTCAAATACTTCATAAAAAAAACAAACAACTCACCTGCCACTATTGCAAAACAACAATGCCTCTCCCAACGATATGCCCAACGTGCAAGGAAAGCATAGTCACAATATCAGGCGTAGGAACAGAAACAGTAGAACAATTACTCAATGAATTTGTAAAAAAACACAATCTTCCCCATCAGATCCTCCGTGTTGATAGCCAGTCAACAATGCAACAATGTGACAATACAACAATACAACCAAAAATTATTATAGGAACTGATAGCGCCTTGTCAGAGATACACTGGGATGAGACCTCACTCGTTGCCTTCCTCGACATCGACATGCAACTTGCTATCCCAGAGTTTGGAGCAGAAGAACAGTTATGGCATCTGATCCAAGAAGTGCAATATCTGAAGCGTGATGACGCTGTATTTATTATTCAAACGCGCGAACCAAAACACTTGATTTTCAAATCACTTGCAGAACCAGACCGATTTTACCGTACAGATCTCAATCATCGAATGAAACTCGGCTACCCACCATACAAATACTTGGTACGATATTTTTATGGGCATGCAAATTTTCTCGAAGCAAAAAAAGTCATGGAGACAAGTGTCGTCGTACTCAAAAAAAGATTGCAAGAACAACACAAAGATATAGCGCTCACCGATAGTTTTGACATGCACCCACGCTATTATCGAGGGAGACATTGGTTTGCCGTGATGGCGCGACTCTCTCCTGAATCATGGCAAGAAGATCTCATATGGCTCAATGGCCACATCCCAGACACATGGAAAATTGATCCGAATCCTATTTCTATTTTGTCACCCTAAGCGGATGCATATGAAAGGAACGCATGTATATACAACAAGTCAAAGAGCAATTGCCACCTATCCTCTCTTCGACTCCCCTGTCTCCGCCGGCTTCCCTTCGCCTGCAGACGACTATATCGAGCAAGATATAGACTTGCATGACTATTTGGTAAAAAACCCTCCTGCGACCTTTCTGGTGCGTGCAGAGGGAGACTCTATGGAAGGGGCGGGTATTTTTTCAGGAGATATCTTGATTGTGGACAAATCTCTATCACCGAAGCATGGCAATGTGGTGATAGCCGTCGTCGATGGCGACCTGACGGTAAAACGATTGAACAAGACACCAAAAGGCATTATCCTCACTCCAGAAAATGATTCGTACTCCCCTATCCATATTTCAAATGAAGAAGATCTCACAATCTGGGGCGTCGTCACAAATGTTATTCATTCACTGAAGTAAATTCGTAAATGGTAATTTGTAAATAATAATTGGTACATGGTAAATCGTACATTCCCCAAAGTAAGCCTGTTAGTTGTTAGTTGTTAGTTGTTAATTGTTAGTTGTTAATTGTTAGTTGTTTATTGATATGTATGTTCTCGTTGACTGCAACAATTTTTTTGCTTCTTGCGAACGCGCAATCAATCCGAAACTGGAAGGCAAACCCGTTGTTATTTTATCAAACAATGATGGCTGTATTGTTGCACGGTCAAACGAAGTAAAAAAACTAAGCGTGCCGATGGGGGCACCGTATTTCAAATGGAAAGACTATCTCAAACGTCACAACGTTCGGGTATTTTCTTCCAACTACCTCCTCTACGGAGATATATCGAGACGTGTCATGGACACACTTGAAACATGCTTGCCAGATGTCCACATCTATTCTATCGACGAAGCCTTTGCAGATGTGTCAGGGGTAAAAGATATCCAATCTCTCGTAGAAGAAACAAAAAAAATCGTCACACAATGGACAGGTATCCCCGTCTCAATCGGTGTCGGCCCAACAAAAACGCTTGCAAAGGCAGCCAATGAACTGGCAAAAAAACATACAAAACATAATGGCATCTTAATTTTTAATACTGCAGAAGAAGCAGTTCCCTATTTTCCACACATTCCTGTCCAGGATCTCTGGGGTGTTGGGCGAGCATTTGGAGAAAAACTACCACGCCTCGGCATTCATACGACTGAGGATCTCTTGAAAAAAGATGATGCCTGGATAAAAAAAGCACTCGGCACACCAGGACTCTCACTCGTGCATGAATTGCGTGGAATTGAAAGCACATCCCTCGATCATCACAGTGATATGAGAAAATCTGTGATTCGCAGTCGATCTTTTGGGACACGAATAACAGAAAAAAAAGATATTATCGATGCACTCACCTACTTTGCCGACCGCGCTGCGAAAATGCTTCGGGACGAAGACCTCCGTACACATGTCATCCGCCCATTTTTCATGACATCTCGATTTTCTCCAGAGAGATATTATGCTTCAAAAACAATTGCGCTTGAAGAAGCAACCAATGATAGCCGTGTGTTGATACAACACGCAATTGATGTCGTAGAAAAAACATTCAAGCCTGGATTTCAGTATGCAAAAGCAGGCATTGTCTGTACTGATATTGTCGACAGTCAGCACTTTCAAAAAAGTTTATTTTCGAGTGAGCGAAGTGAAGACACGAGAATCATGGAGGCGTATGATGCAATTAAACAAAAATTTGGTCCGTACAGTATCAATCTCGGCAGAACGAGTGAAAATAAAAACTGGCACATGAAACGAAATCTTCTCAGTACTCCCGAGCGAAAAAATATATCGAGTGTACCGACGGCGTTGTGCAAATAAAAAAGAAAGACCCCGGGCAGCGCGAACGCATACCCGGGGTACGTACGAAAGAGCAATCTCAGCTGTAGGCAGGTTCATGCAGAAAAATGTTCTCCTGCATACGATCCACTCCGAGGCTCACGTGAGGGAACTCAGTCAGGTAGAACCAAAGCCTCGCCCACAGCATGAGGTCACTGAGCTCAATAAGCCTATAGACTTTAAACCACGGAATACGACTCTTTCGAGTCACAGGCTTTGACACCATCCGCAACGGGATGAAGTGCCCCTGTCGAAGTCCTTCAGGCGGAAGAGACCAGGAAGCTCCGATCGGTTCAAATCTTGGACTGAACCCGAGCAACTCCAGATGACTCCACCCCTGACCTCCAATCCTGGACGGGTCCAGAATCTCATTCAAGGTGATCCCTCTCTTCAGATTCTCCTCGAGGATGCGTTTCACATTGTTGACTGACACGGCGTTCACGACATGGACACGTCCGATCGCGTAGCGGATCGAGGACTTTCGATGCATGGATTCCTCCACGGCTTGGGTTGCTGTTTGGCCTTGCGGCCGCGATGCTGGCGGGGTGATTGCCAACGGAGCCCCAAAACTGTACAAAGATGTTGCTAAAACGAACAACTTTGTACCCATCATTTGTATTCTTTGCTGGTCATGTATTATTCATGACACTCCAAAGAATACAAAAATGTACCACAAGATACCTAGCATGTCAAGGAATACAAGGTACAAAAAAACCGGCTTATGCCGGTTTTTGAATATCTATATATCAGGATTATCAGTAATCCGTAATTATCGTTTCTTCCACTGACGTCCACGTCGCGCTTTGAGCAATCCTGGTTTCTTACGTTCTTTCGTACGCGCATCTCGTGTCATGAATCCTTCTGCTTTGAGCGCTGGCTTGAGGTCAGCATTCCATTCGACAAGTGCGCGAGAAATTCCATGACGTACAGCTTCTGCTTGTCCACGTGATCCACCTCCTGCAACTTTTACTGACACATCGAGATCTTTGAGTTTTCCTGTCACTTCGAGAGGTGAAGAAACAATGTTTTGCAAAATCAATGTGGTAAAATATGTTTTGAATTCTTTTCCATTGACAATAATTTCTCCTTTTCCTGGAGTAATTCGAACACGTGCAGCAGCTTCTTTTCGTCTACCTACTGCTCGAGTCATGTCTTGTGTATTCTTCGTAGCCATACTCATAATTAGTTCTTAATGGTAAGACGCTTCATCATCTCGTCTCGATGCTTGTTTTTTGGAAGCATACCATAGACTGCTTTACGAATGACTTCACCTGGATTTTCATCAAAGACATGTTTCATTGCCTTTGTCTTCAGTCCACCTGGGTACATGGTATGGTGATAATAATCTTTTTGTACAAGTTTATCACCGGTAAACAGTACCTGGCTCGCATTGACAACCGTGACAAAATCACCAGCATCAATATGCGGTTCAAAAGTTGGTTTGTTTTTGCCACGAAGAATCATTGCTACTTCTGTGGCAACGCGCCCTGGAGCTCGTCCAGTTGCGTCGATTTCGTGTTGTGCTCGTGCAATAGTCTGTGTCATATTATACTAATTCGATACGTACTTTTTCAGCACCATCATTTGGACGAAATCCTATTTTCAGGACACGGGTGTATCCACCCTTACGTTCTTTGTAGCGAGGTCCGAGGTCATCCATCAATTTTCGTACTGCGTTGTCTGTATAGAGCGCTTGGATGAGTCTGCGTCGGTCAGTCAGTGTACCACCTTTTGCTGTTGTGATCAAAGGTTCAACAAATTTGCGCAACTCTTTTGCCTTTACTTTTGTCGTTTCGATCGCTTCGTGAAGAATAAGACTTTCAGCAAGATTTCGCATGAGCGCTTCTCGCTGTGCCTTTGGTCTTCCGAGTGTTCTAGGTTTTTTCTTTAAATGTCTCATATCTTTCTAATTCGATGATGCATTATGCGTTTTCCTCATCTGTTTCATTCAAAAGCAATGAAAAGTGATCCATCAATATTTTTGTTGCTTGTGATACAGCGTCTTTTGGAGTAATGGTTCCATCAGTTTCTACCGTCATGACCAATTTTTCATAGTTTGTCACGTCTCCTACACGAGTCATTTCAACATTGTATCCAACATCGCGGATAGGTGTGTAGAGCGAATCAATCGCAATGGTACCGAGATCAAGATGCTTTGTTTCTTTTTGTGCTACAGGGACATATCCTTGCCCTCTCGCAACAGTAATATCCATAGCAAATGTTTTTTTGTCATCAGTCACGTTTGCAATGACCATGTCTGGGTTTGCAATCTCTACATCAGCATTTTTTCCAAAATCCTTTCCAGTGATAGGACCTTTTCCTTTTTTTGAAAGACTGAGTGTGATTGGCTCATCACTGTGTACTTGGACAGCGAGTTGCTTGAGATTCAAAATAATTTCGATCATGTCTTCTTGGACACCTTCAACCGCAGAAAATTCATGCTGTACGCCTTCAATTTTTACAGATTCTACCGCAGCTCCTGGGAGTGAAGAAAGAAGCACACGTCGAAGTGCATTTCCAAAAGTAGTCCCATACCCCTTACTACATGGGGTTATCACAACCTGGCCGACGTGTTCACGGTCGGTATCGTTGAATTCGATAGTGGTTGGGAGTGGGATGTTGTATTCCATAGATGAATATGGTTATAAAGTGACAGGTTTTTAGCGAGTTGAGTAATATTCGATAATCAGTTTTACATCAAATACATTTTCTACATCTTCTTGTAATGGTATTGAAAGCACAGATCCTTTTTTTGCAGATGGATCAACTTTGAGCCATGATGGTGCTTTTGCATTTGAAAGCTGATCAGTAATAGGTTCAAAAATTTTCTTTCCTTGTTTGTTGTCTTTGAGAGCGATTTCGTCCCCCACTTTTGTCAGATATGAAGGAATATTAAGCTTTTTTCCATTGACCGTAAACATACCATGGTTTACAAATTGACGTGCCTGCGCTCGTGTCACTGCAAATCCCATACGATAGACAACATTGTCAAGACGTGATTCGAGGATACGATTCAAATTGACACCAGAGTCACCTTCACGTCGGTTTGCTTCTTCTACATACCCACGAAATTGTCGTTCACGAAGACCATAAATAAATTTTGCTTTTTGCTTTTCTTCAAGCTGCTTTCCAAAACTAGACGTTGAAGATCGGCGACGAGCACCATGCTGCCCCGGTTTTTGATTGAGACGCTTTGCAACTTTTGCTGCATTGGTCTTCAGCCCGAGGTTTACACCAAATCGGCGAGCTATTTTATTTTTTGGTCCTGTATATCTTCCCATATCGAAATAAAAATCGTAAATGCGCTATATATTAAACACGTCTTCGTTTTGGCGGTCGGCAACCATTGTGTGGGATTGGTGTCATATCTTTGATAGATGTAACATTGAGTCCCTGGTTGTTGAGACCACGAATTGCTGATTCGCGTCCACCACCAATACCTTTGACAAAGACACTTACTTCTTTGAGACCGTATGATGCCACCATTTCCATTGCTTTTTCTACTACTTTTGAAGCAGCATATGGTGTTGCTTTTTTTGGTCCTTTGAATCCGACCATACCGGCACTTGCCCATCCAAGAACATTTCCATTTGCATCGGTCAGTGTCACGATCGTGTTATTAAAGGTTGCCTGAATATAGGCACGCCCTGTTCCCACGTTTCGTGATTGGACTTTTTTCTTTTTTGCTTTAGTTGTTTTTTTTGATTGGGTTGCCATAAAACATTACTAGCAGAGGTTATGTCTTTTGTGCTCCTGGTTTTTTCCCACTGGCCGCTTTATTTCGGACATTTCCTCGTACAGTACGAGAATTTGTTTTTGTGCGCTGACCACGAGCAGGGAGACGCTTCATATGTCGTGTACCACGGTATGACTTGATATCTTTCAAGCGTTTGATATTTGCTGCGACATCACGACGAAGATCACCTTCTGTCTTATATTCGCCTTCAAGAATTGAACGAATTTTATCTTCTTGTTCTTGAGTAAGATCTTTTACTCGAATACTTTCGTCAATACCAGCAGTATTCAAAATCTTTTCTGAACTTGTTTGGCCAATACCTTTCACATAGGTGAGGGCAATGACAACACGTTTTTGTTTTGGGATTGTAACTCCTGCTACACGCATACAAAACTATTAATTACCAGCGCTGGTGCGCTTTTTCTGTCCTTGTCGTTGCTTATGTCGAGGATTTTCACAAATAACGTGAACAACACCCTTTCGGCGAACAACTTTACATTTTGCGCATCGTGGCTTTACGCCGCTATGAACTTTCATACGAAATCGATAATGTCATTTAGGATACAAAAATCATCAACCACTGCCGTGATATCGTTGCTTCTCTCAATGACAGACCGGCCTATTCGCGAGAGAATGCTCCACCACACTGGTTGATTTCTTTTTATTGTAAAATCATGCTATTGCTTAGTATCGATATGTGATACGTCCTTTTGTGAGATCATAGGTACTGATCTCTACTTTGACTTCATCACCGACACCAAGTCGAATACGAAACTTTCGCATTTTGCCGGCAATCGTGGAAATAACCTCATGGTCATTTTCGAGCCGAACGCGAAATTTTGTTCCAGGGAGTGCTTCTTCTATCACGCCCCGCGCTTCGATCATGTCTTCATTTTTAGCCATTTTCTTCAGCTCAATTAGTCTAGGCACAAGTCTACAGGAAAGCATTTTTCCTGTCAAGTCGATAGTATGCCGAGATATGTGAATAAGTTAGAATATGTATTAGTATAGTCAATTTTTTCCATTATAGCAAGGGGGAATACCAGCACTTTCCCTCACATGTGTTTGGATACTATGTCAGTACGGCGCGGATTCGACGTACTCCAACAACGACTATTTCTTCCTTTGTAACACAACATTCGTAGTATCTTCATATATATGCTCAAAATACTGATCAGAGAACATGTCTTTATTGAAAACAATTCGTTTTTCCTCAATCCCTTCGATTGGCTTATCCACATGAAAATACAAAACATATTCTCCTTCTTCAAGAGAAAAAATGAATTGATCAATAGGTCCAAACGCAGCATTGGTCACAATAGCATACGCCTCTTCGGGAGTACTAGCGCCCGAAAGTGATAACACCGTCTGATACCGCACTGAAAATATACTTGCAGGATGTGTATTATGCTGATTGAAATAGATGTAATGATTTATGGGAAATATTGCTACCAACTGCGGGGACGTACTCAGAGTAACAAGGTCTGATGCATGGTCCATTTCTCTAAGTGCATATGCAAGATCCAACGTCTGAGCTGGAAATGATTTTGAATGTACCATATTCTTTCTGACAGTTGGATCATCTATAAAAAAACCAAATATAGAATGGGCTATTAGCAATAGAATTCCTAAGTACAATACTACTTCTTGCAGATGAACATATGACCTCTCTTCTAATTTTTTCCAAATGGAGGATATTGCCCAGGCAAATCCATATGACAACACAACAGGAGCAAGCACATAAAAACCTCGAAATTCCTGAAACGGAGTAGAAAAAAAGAGCAATAATGCTAATCCAAACCCCCACCAGATAAATGCCGCTCCCAAAAACGAAAGTAATATTTTTGATATTAAATCCTTTTTAAAAAACCACAAAATCGAAACAAAGCTTAAAAACAATACTATATTTGCGGATGAACCAAATTGTGTAATAGGTAGCCACAAACCACTATTTTCGGGAGTATAAAATGTTGTCTGCCAACTTTCCATCCCAACAGTGATATATGTATATACAAGTGGCCCCCAAAAAGGAAGAGCGGTAATAATACCTATGGTAGCGACTTTACTCAAATTTAATATGTATCGGAGAATGTCATTCTTTTTTAAAACACCAAACAATAGAAGAAAGACAATTGCAGCAAACACCAACCAAAGATAATACGTCATGAAAATCAAACCCGCAATCACACCAAACAACAGAATTTCCTTTTGGGAGAGTTTTTTTTGTGATGCATGCATAAACAGAGCTATCGTCCACACTACAGTAAGAAAGGCTGCCAAGACTTCGTATGGTTTTCCAATCAAGAGATCAATCCCCAACACGCTCATAATGATAAGTGGAGTAAGGAATGAAAAAATAAGCAACCGTTTTGAAGATACAAGCCCCTTCAACATGAAACGTTGCGTAAGGTATCCACCAATTGGAAAAACAAGAAAAAAACTCGCTGCCGCAAATTTTGCTATCTGTATACCATTCCAGCCAAATATCTTTCCAGGAATACTACATAACCAAAAAAAACCAGGGGGATAAAATGGCGGAAAGCCATGAAACGCAAAATCTGCGCCAAATCCAACTTGTGCAAAGGTGTTATATATAGCAGCAATAGTCAGTTCATCCCCTTGCAGACCCCAAAATAATAACTGTCGATCATTGACAAAAAGGATGTACGAGACAGCGGACAGCACGCCAAACCAAAGCAGAAACAAAACAGGGTTTTTTTTCTTTATAAAAAAATATCCCCCAATAACAAAGACAATACTTATCAGTTTGATTGCGGCGAGAACATGAATATCAAAAAATGTCATACACTACTATGCGTCACCAGGCACATGAGTATCTTCACTTTTTCCCTCATGCATGAAGAAAACCCAATGCCGATACAAAAAGAAATTCCATCCGACGGCAAGCACAATCGTGCAAATTCTTACCAGACGATAATCAATGCCCATGTGCTCATTAAAAATAAGCATAAAGAGCACAGCGAACGCATAATTGAACACAAAAAGCATCAAATATCTCACCAGCTGCGTATGGGGCATTGCCGTATTTTTGAATGTCCAAAGCTTGTTTATCGTAAAATTAAATACAATGAGAATGATCTGATTCAAAATAACAGCAATATATGGGGCAATACCAAACTGTTCTCGAAACAACGTGAGTGTTCCCAGATCTAGAATAACGCCAAGAATACCGACAATGAAATACTTCATGAATGCATGTCGGGCGTCGATGGCGTAGCGGATAATTTTTTTTACCATGTTATTCTAATATTGCCCGAATACGTCTTACTCCGGCTGAGACAGCTTCTTCCTTCGTGATTTTGAACGTACAGAGCACTCCTGTGTGCTCCACATGTGGCCCGCCACAAAATTCTTGACTAAAGGTAGGATGAGTCACATCAGCTTTCATGGAAACATCAGGATCTCCGATGGTGTACACTTTTACTTTTTCATCATATGAATTGTCAAACAATCCAATAGCTCCCTTTGCGCGCGCTTCATCCACAGACAACATTTGCCAACTCACGGGATAGTCTTTTTTGATAGCCGCGTTGACGAGGTCTTCTATTGCTTTTATTTCGTCATCCGTTACTTTTTTGTCATAGGCAAAATCAAACCGTAGTCGCTCTGGTGTAATATTACTTCCTTTTTGGAAGGCCTCAGGACCAAGGAGTTCCAGGACGGCGGCATGAAGAAGATGTGTCGCCGTATGATACTGAATACTCATGTCAGAGTGATCTGCCAATCCACCTTTGAATTTTTTATCCATGCCTTGTCGTGAAACGTTTTGATGCTCTTCAAAGATTTTGTCGTATGAATACGTCAATTCGTTTTCATCAAAGGCTGATTCTGGAAATGTTTTTTGGAGCAAGTCGGTAAAAATTTCAAATGGCAATCCAAACGTCTGATACAAATCAAAGGACATCTTTGCGATATGATCTATCATCTGTTCGCCACCCTTTTCAATTTCAGCAGTAATATCCTTTTCGATTTTTCCAAACTCTTTTTCCCCTCTCACGAGTGCACTTCGAAATTTCTTTTCTTCGCCATCGAGAATATCTTCAATTTTTTCTTTCATAGATGCTACCTGTGGATATGCCTCGCTATAGGTAGAAATAAAGGCAGCAGCAATAGGCGCAGTGACTTGCGTTTCAATACCAAGTTTGTGCCCAGCACGAACTGCACGACGCACGAGGCGACGAGCAAAGTAGCCCTGATCTTTGTTTGACGGATACACACCATCCGCAATCAGAAAGACAGCAGCACGAAGATGATCCAGCATAATACGGTAATTGTGTGTAATTTCAGTACTTTCACCATATGTCTTTCCAGATTGTGATTCTACAATCTTTCGTGGTTCGTCGAACAAATCGATCAGAAACACATCTGGATTTTTTTGCTGTGCGGCAGCAATACGCTCTAGTCCCCCACCAAAATCTACATTTTGTTTTTCAAGTTTTTCAAATCCACTTTCTGTACGTTTGTACGCCATGAAGACACTATTGGCGATTTCCATGAATCGTCCACAGTCGCAGTTTGGGTGGCAATTCTCACCAAAGGAAGGATCGTGTTCTATTCCATCTCCGCCCAAGGCGGATCCGCCTTGGGCGGAAAAGTCGTAAAAAACCTCTGTGTCAGGTCCACCGGGATCCCCTACTGGCGTTGTGGCTTCAGATCCCCCACGACTCCACCAATTTTTCTTGCCATCATAAAAGAAAATGCGTTCGCCATCCTTCATACCTCGCGCATATCCTTCTGCTTCTGAGCCCATTTCTGCAGTTGCATGTGAGATACCTTTTTCTTGAAACAATCCCTGCCACAGTTCTGCGGCTTCGATATCCTTTGGAATATCAAATTCATCGTTTCCTGCATAACACGTCACGTACAATTTTGACGGATCAAGTCCAATATCTTCTACAAGGAATTGAAACAACCAAGGAATTTGTTCTTTTTTAAAATAATCACCAAATGACCAGTTGCCAAGCATTTCAAAAAAGGTCGTATGACGATTGTCCCCTACTTCTTCTATATCTTGCGAACGAAAACATTTTTGTGAGTCTGTAAGACGGGATCCAGAAGGATGTGGCTGTCCCAGCAGATATGGTAAAATAGGCTGCATGCCAGAGCCGGTAAAGAGTGTGGTTGGATCATTTTCTGGAACAAGTGACGACGATGGAATAATCGTATGCCCCTGTTTCTCAAAAAATGAAAGATATCTACTTCGAATGTCGTTTGCTTTCATATTCATTACACTTTGAAAAATTTATAGGCTATAAATATCAACACACCTACTCCTAAAATAAGAAATACTTGTGTCCAGCCAAAGCTGTATGCATTTTCATTTCCAGTAAGTCCGTACATAGAAAAAAAATTACGTAATTACTCCACCACCAAGACAAATTCCATCTTTATACAAGACTGCGAACTGCCCAGGTGTGACCGCTCTTTGTTTCATGTCAAACAGCAACGTCACTTCCCCATGTTCAATGTGTACCTCAACATTCTGCATTTCTTGTCTGTGACGCAGTCTTACCTTACAGTCTAAAGGAAACGAAGGCTGATGTCCAGATATCCAATGCATATCATCAACAGTAATTTCAGTTTTATACAACAAAGGACTTTCTACAAAACCTACTACCAACTCATTGGTATCAAACCTTTTTTCAACGACAAACATTGGTGCTTGATTTGTTACTTGTTTATTGTTCATTGCTAATTGCCCAACGTGTCTCTGTCCAATGGTATAAAACGACAATCCCTCATGCTCACCAACAACCGTGCCATCCTCAGTCACAATCTTGCCAGGATGTTTTTTTATTTTTTGTTGAAGAAACTCTTTCATCGGCATTTCTCCTACAAAACAAATTCCCATGCTTTCTTCTCGCTCCGCCGTAGGCAAGTCAAACTTTCTTGCCATTTCTCGTACTTCCGACTTCGTATACTCGCCGAGTGGAAACATCGTATAAGAAAGCTGTTCCTGCGTAAGTTGGTGTAAAAAATACGTTTGGTCCTTGTCATCATCAACAGCCTGAGCAAGTTGATACATAGCTTTTTTGTTTTCTTGATTTTTTGTTTTTTTGATAGCTGCGTAGTGTCCTGTCGCCATCTTATCAAATCCCATCTTTCTGACTGTTCCGAGCCACGCATCAAACTTGATAAACTTATTGCACATGACATCTGGATTTGGCGTACGCCCTACTTCGTATTCTGCAAACATGTAGCCCATCACCCATTCTTTGTATTCTTTTTCAAAATCAAGCGTCAGAAGTGGAATCCCCAGATGCGCAGCTACACGCATAGCATCTCTTCGATCTTTTTTCCACTGACAAAGACCTGAGACATCTTTTGTATCAGACCATTGCTTCATATATGCACCTGTCACATCGTATCCTTGCTTCACGAGGAGTGCTGCGACGACTGAGGAGTCTACACCACCACTCATCGCAACCAGGATCTTTTCTTTTTTCATATCTTAGAGTTCTACAGATGTTATTTCCTTTTTCAAAAGTCGTGTTCGTTCTTCCTGAAAAGGTCGGATCAGATCAAGATCTTCATTGATACGTTTTGCAGTATCTGTTTTGAAGTGATACAACCATTCATATCGCAGTCGCAATGCCATATATGCCTTTTTCAAATTTCCTTTTGTATGCGCATGATGACGTTGCAAACCAATGTCCCCTAATCCATCAATTTTATCCGCATCACGAAGAATATATGCACTCGCATAGTCATCGGCCTCGTCATTCCAGTGATATCGTAGATCATAGAGAAGTTCAATTTTTTCTTCATCAGTAAGAATAGAAAATTGTTCATCTTCTCGAAACCACTTTTGCAAAAGTTCATATGACAATTCATGATGTGTTTTTTTTGTATCAAACGTTGGAAAATCTTCCGGATGCTCTTCTACCGCACGACCAATATCATGGAGCCATCCTGCGAGCGTCGCCATGAGTACATCGCTCCCTTCCTGCGATGCAATCAATGCAGCATACCCAGCAACACGTTCTGCATGGTCAAAACCATGCACCTTATCTGTACGCGTTGCAAACAATTCTTGTACTTTGCTTTGGACAGCCTCCAACTTTTGCTGTTCTTCCTTTGAAAATGAGATATCCACTTTTGAGTGTACTTTTTTTGTACACGAGACTCCATCTCCATAGCGTACACGCTGCAAAAGCAAAAGAACCCACATCGTACCAGTCAAAAACGTAACAATAGTAGAAAAGAGTAATCCAAGAGAAAAATACACAAAACAAAGCACATACAATCCCAAAACAGTGGGAATTGACGTTGCATGATGCATATGCCCCTTTTTCTGCGTATATCCATGATATAGCTGAGGAAGCATTGCAAGAGAGAGAACAATACTTACGATAGTGATAGTGAGATCTTGCCAAAGCATACGTTTTTGAAAAATTAACAAGCCGAGTATAGCTCAACTCAGCGAAAAAGTAAATACTTTGTACAGTCACCCATATGCGGTAACACTTTGGTACACTAGAGGTTACAAAGGGTAACCATGAAGTATAACCAGAGTACATATGGCAAATAAGTATGCACACCCACCAAAGGAGCTTCGAGGGAGATGGTATTTAC
>Ga0210057_1003919_pt1 | contig 20132 bp, 18 predicted proteins | sample CryGeyCG2114_010_2_FD_183968 | JGI IMG/M metagenome (GOLD analysis project Ga0210057, IMG submission 183968) | Groundwater microbial communities from aquifer - Crystal Geyser CG10_big_fil_rev_8/21/14_0.10 (SPAdes) (version 2) | ecosystem: Environmental > Aquatic > Deep subsurface > Groundwater ...
TAGCTTTACTTGGCAAAGGTATTATAGCATTTTATGCCAACAAAGACATTACTAATAAATTTCAACTTCAATTAGCCGATAAATTAATCCAACTAATTTTTCAAAATTAAAAAGCCCTCGCGTAATATTTATTACACAAGGACTTAAATTGTTTTAATTAATCCGACAGAAAAATAGTTCTATCTCGGCTAAGGACTGCTCCTAAAAATCCTTTCAAAAGAAACAAACTGATTATAAATATGAGCCACACAAAACCAATCGTCACTCCATAACCAATCGGAGCATAATTGGCCGGCAATTCATGGACGCCAGAATAATGTTCAATAATTATAAAAATACTAACCAAATATGTGAATAAACCCCCCACTCCGTTAAGCAAGGCTACAAAAATTCTGCCAAACAAATTCATCTCAGTCTTTTCAAGAGAAAAGACATAAACAAAGACCGATATGGTCAAAAGCGCCATAATTACAATTGAAAAGTACATGATAAACTCCTTATAATTTACTAACTATACTTATATTATATCATATCTAAAAATATTTGTCAATAGTTTTTACTATTTTTTATTTAATATTAGCCTAAAATTAATATAAATACTATTTACGCTTTTACCATAAAAACATCCCCTATTTTTATCCCCCCGTTATTGACATTTATATAAATATATGCCATAATTTTAAATTATCTAGTTCTTTGAAAATATGTTAATTATAGATTTTTATTGATGTTTCACTATATCAGGAGGTTTTCATGGGAAAGCACAAAAGAAAAAAATCACGCAAAAACAAACAAATGCGTGTAGTCAAGGTTGACGATGTGGCAAATACTGAAACTTTAGACCAGACATGCCTTAAATTTATCAACGAGAATTTAGAGACAGCAGTTGATAGCTTAGAGTTTGATTATGTAAAAGACAGACTCAAACAAGCAGGCTCCAAATCTGGCAAGTCCTTAAAGGATGCTATGTTGATAGAAAAAACCAATCTGCTCAAAAGGCAATTGGCCGAAGGCTTGCTACTGTGGCAGTTTATCAGAACAACTTTTTACAGCTGGCAAACCAAACAGAGAGAATATTATGCCGAGTTTGTCGCCAAGATCAAGCTTGACCCGGACAATATTTACACGCAAACTGTTTTGAATATTGAATGGTTACCGACTAAGGCTTGGCGTAAAATTTTGTGGCAAGAAAATATCAATTTTGAAAGCTACGAAAGTTGCCTACGCCGACTAACAGCCGAGCAACACTTGGTCATAGCTAATAACGCCAAGGATTTTGTTGAGGCAAAACAAGTACCGAGAATTTTCTCATGGTTTGATAAAGCTTTTCGAGGCATTAGCTACGAAAATTTGTTGAAATCAAATCTTGATTATGACCAGCGTTATACCAGTAAAGGCACCTTGTCTTACAACTTACTCAATCTTGACTTTGGTTTCAATGCCTATCCCGGCAGAGAAAATGACGATAGCAAAATTGTTGAATTCAGCCCCTTACGCTTTTTATCCACCAAGAATCATGAAGACGATTTCATTGTCAACCAAGAAGATGGTCGCTATTGGCGCTTGTACAAAAGCGCCCGAAGCAACTATGTTTACAGGCCGGAAAGAGAAGTAAAGCTAAAAACTCACATTTGTCCCGGCTTTTGGTATACCTTGTTTGTGCATTTTTTATTTTGGATAGCTTCACCAATCTGCGCTGTTATCGGTATTGAACAAATAGCCGATGGCTATCAGCTCGACTTAGCCCTATCAAGCATACTAATTCCCGGACTTCTAACGCCTTCATGGTTGTTAGTAGCCTTAATTAAAGCCTTCCTTGGATTTATTACAGAGAACGATTGGGCTGAAAAATGGATATTTAAACCGATGGCTCTTTTGATTGCAGGCAGTGTGCTTATAGCAATCTTGGCGTTTGTGGTGATGATTTTATGCAAAGCTTTTTCATTGATTTATGAAAATGTTGGTTTGGGCGGAGTATTTTTACTGGCCTGGCCAACGCTTTTATTCATCGCCTCTGTCTATCTTAAAATAAAAAACATCGCAGCAGGCAGACCTCATAGCGATATTGATTTTGATGATTTACCCGATGGTAGCCAAACAGCTTGGTGGCTGGTGTTTATAAGCGGTGTAATTATGCTGATTATTCATTTTTGGGATAAAATTTTGCCTGAAATTTTAGGATTTATTAATTATCTAGCCTTAGTTATTACTAGCTTAGTGACATTTGCTGGCTGGCCATTGTTAATATTTTTCATGATTTTTGCCATAATCCCAATTAGCAGTTATTGGCTCAAGCGTAAAGAAGTTGACAAGATGAGCTTGGAAGAAGCCAATAAATTCTACGACACCTTCAACAAGATTCTGACATTAGCTATGTTGGCGGTGTTGGTAAGTGGTTTTGGCCTAATAACTTATTTGTTATACAACGACCATCTAATTAGTCACTCAACAACCATATACCTAATTATTATAGGCTCGGTTATTTTAACGGCCCTAATCTTATCAACACAAGCTAAACAGACTACTTACAAACTAAATCCCCAAACAAAACGTAGCTACGAGGCTCTTGCTAAAATTGATCCGAAATTATTTAAGCTGTCAGCTAGAAATGAATGGTTGCAAAATATGGAAGAACCAAACAGAATTATTATGCTTTCAAAAATTTATGACCATCTAAGCGGAAGACTTAGGGATGAAAAAGACAAAAAACACCTAATGAGACTAATCGTCTTAAAACTAGACGACAGACTGATTGACGAATTAGATCCATTAATGAAAGACGCCGTCGGTTACCACTGTTCCGACTACAAATTGCCAAAGGTACTAATGTTAGTTATTAACGGAATGACGGCGACGGAAGCTATTAAAAAATTGACTGATGATGAAAAGGTAACGAGTGTTTTAGCCTGGCAAAAATTCGAGGCTAGAAATGCCAGGAAAAAGGTTATTGGTAAATTCTTTAAAACTATCTTTTACCCGTTGGTTAAACTGTTTGAATGGGCGCTCACTCTTAAACGACTTTTTGAACTCTTCAACAAAAGATGTCCCTATGTAGCCAAAAGTAAGATTTTGAGTAATTAACATATTTTATAATTTCAAAAAAGCGATATCTACAAAGATATCGCTTTTTTATTAACCAGATAAACCACCCCAACCCTAGATTCCGGCTCGCGGGCCGGAATGACAGAAATGTCCTGCCCAACCCCAGATTCCGGCTCACGAGCCGGAATGACAAAAGAAATAAAACAAATATCACCAACATTAAGCTGGCGGTATGTTTATTAATCTAAAAAATAAAAAAGCCATGGTTTTTACCATGACTTAATAATATTTAATCAGCTAGTTTGTCTAGTCTGATTTTAATTTCCTGAACCTCTCTTTCAAGATTGGCCCGAGTTAATTCTTCAAATTGTTTGAAATGTTCATGCGCGAAAATTGGCTGTTGCAAAAGTTTTTTTAAGAAAGCCAAACGCCTCTCAAAAAAATCTTGATCAGATATATTCTGACGTTCCAGCCGCACGCGCTCGCCTATAATTTTAGCACTCTCCCATGGCTCGGCCAAACCGATTAAATCGATGTCGTGAATTAATTGGCCATCATTGGTTGTCGGTTGGCAGGGATGCTTGGTGTCTATAATCAATTCTGATATTCTGTTGACTATAGCTTCATTAACCAACGCGGACTTCAAGCAACCTCTCATTATAGACGCGCTATCATCTTCGGTGGTCTTAATATCATGAAACCAAATCGCCATCTTTACAATAGACAAATCATCTGCCAACACCTTAAAACTTTCCAAAACAACCAAACAGAAAAGAATATGCCTAAGGTTGTGGTAATAGCGTCTAGGCTCACCGTACAATTCCTCAATTAATGCATAAAGTATGTCAATATTTCTTTGACAATGGAGTTGCCGACACAAAGCCTCAAACTCCTCTTTACCATTAAATTTGGCGATTAAATTTAGCCAATATTCCATTATTTACTCCCTTTTTAAGAACAATTTTATTTTTTGCAATTATTACATAAGCACAATAATGTGTCAAGATTGCAATACTAATTAATTTTCAAATAAAACCCCGATTGGCATTGCCTGCCTGGGGTTTATTAATTTAAAAATTAATTTAAAGTTGGATCAATAATACTAAAAGAAGTTTGTTTTGACAAATCGATATTTAGCAGGCTATCTTCAGTAAAAAAAACAACCTCACTTTGTCGACTACCGCCACCCCATTCGCGTGGCAGATTATACTCTATTTTCGAGAAAAAACCGATGCCGTTAAGCTCGCTCAAAGCGAGACGCTTAAAGCTACAAGTCAGGACACCTTCATAACCGTCACCCTTTAATTTAAGTTGCTTTTCACCACTTTGATATAGCTTGATTGAGGCAAGCGCCAACAATTTTCCAACATAATAAGGAATTGATGCGCCGGAAATCCTTAAACAAACAATTTCTGTTTTAGCCATTTTAGCTCCTTGATTAATTTAAAAAGAACAAAGATTTATAATCATCTTAAAAAACTATTTTTGAATTATTATACAAATATAATATTATGTCAAGGTAGATTATCCGGGGCTATAATTACCTTTTTTAATGGCTTAAACGCCATCAACAATTAATACCGGCATTACTGCCTGTTAAATTTTTTTAAAAAATTGTAAAATGTCATTATGAATAATTCTCTACTACCAACTCTTAAAAAGTATTTTGGCTATGATCAATTTCGTCCCGAGCAACTATCTATTATCAACAGTGTTTTGGCCGGCAATGATAATTTTGTTTTAATGCCAACTGGTGGTGGCAAATCTTTGTGCTTTCAATTACCAGCTTTGGTTCTACCTGGCCTTACTTTGGTTATTTCGCCATTAATTGCCCTAATGAAAGATCAGGTGGATTCGCTGAAAGCCAATGGTGTATCGGCTGAATTTATTAATTCATCACTCACGGCTGACAAAATCAGACAATTGCAACAAGAAGCCAGCCATGGCCGGCTTAAAATTCTCTACATTGCTCCCGAGAGAATGACTAACCGAGATTTTAGAGAATATTTGCAAACGCTCAAAATCAGTCTTATTGCCGTTGATGAAGCGCATTGTATTTCCGAATGGGGTCATGATTTTCGTCCTGAATATCGCAATCTTCGCCTGCTTAAAAATTTATTTTCCGGTGTGCCGATCATTGCTTTAACCGCCACAGCCACGGCCAAGGTTCGCGAAGACATCATTAATCAACTGAGCTTGACTCAAGTTAAAATTTTTCTAACCGGCTTTAATCGTTCCAATTTACAACTCAAGGTAACCCAGAAAAAAAACGCCTACGCCAAACTACTCAATCTGCTTGAGGATTATAAAACCGACTCGGTTATTATTTATTGTTTTTCTCGCAAGGATACTGAAAAATTAGCCTTCAACCTCAAACAAGAAGGCTACAAGGCTTTAGCTTATCATGCCGGACTGGACGCCAAGCAACGCAAAAAAAATCAAGAATTATTTATCCGAGATGAAGTTAATATTATAATTGCCACCATCGCCTTCGGCATGGGTATAGACAAGTCAGACGTTCGATTAGTCGTTCATTATACTTTTCCCAAATCGTTAGAAAGTTATTACCAAGAAATCGGTCGCGCCGGTCGTGACGGATTAAAAAGCAATTGTGTGATGTTATACACACACGCCGATGCCAACAAACATCAATATTTTATCCGTGACATTAATGACGACAATCTAAAAAAGCAAGCTGAAATTAAATTGCAAGAAGTAATTGATTTTGCCGAAACCAAACTTTGCCGACGCCGACATATATTAAAATATTTTGGTGAAGACTATCCGCAACTCAATTGTGAGGCTTGCGACAATTGTACTGTTAAAAAAAGCAATTTTGACGGCACTATTATTACTCAAAAAATTCTTTCCGCAATTATCCGCACCAATAACCGTTTTGGCATTACTTATATAATTAATATTTTAAGGGGCGGGAAAAACGATAAAATTATCAACTACGGGCATCATAAATTGTCTGTCTATGGTTTGGCCAAAGACACAAGCCAAGACGAGCTAAAAGATATTATTAACCAATTAATTCAAGCTGGCCTAATTAAAAAATCTCCTGATCAATATTGTGTGTTGTCACTAACACCTGTCGGCATTAAATTTTTAAATAATCAAGAAAAAATTGAGCTAAACTGGGTTGAGGCAGAAACAGAAATGGAAGAAGTTAAAAAACGACAAAATGGCGACATTGATTTTGATCAAACTTTGTTTACTAAATTGCGTCATTTGCGAAAAACACTGGCTGACGCCGGCAATGTTCCGCCCTTTGTTGTCTTCAGTGACGCCAGTCTGAGAGAAATGGCTTATTATTTTCCTGTCAATAAAGACGATTTTGCCGAAATTACCGGCGTTGGCGCCAGTAAATTAGAAAAGTATGCCGATGATTTTATACAAATTATTTCAATACACACTAAGGTTAATAATCTAAGTAGCAAAAAAATTGTCGGTAGCCTCAAAAAAGCCAGACAATCGAAACCCATCGATCATCAAACTTTGGCTTTTATTACGAATTTGGTCAATAAAAAATTATCTATTTTGGCCATAGCCAAAGCCAGAAAATTAACCCCGGACACAATTATCAAACAGCTTGAACGACTGCTTGACGCCGGTGTCAAATTAAATTTAGACTATCTTAAACCCCACAAGGACACTTACGATAAAATTATGATTGCCTTCAATCAACACGGTAGTGATTTACTAAAACCTGTTTTTGAATCATTAAACGGCCAAGTCGATTATGAAACCATTAAGGTTGTAAGACTAATTATTCAATCAAATATAAACAATGATTTAAAAAAATAAATCCGATAATTTTCATTTTAAAATTTCTCTCAAAAACAACGGAATGGAATCAAACCATTCCAATAACTAACAAGACTTCAACTTTATAATTTTGGTAATCAAAATTAAACCTTCCTAAAAACAAACTTCCAAATCAAATATATCACCAAAACCAGACTAAAGCCACAAGCTGAATAAAAAATAATCTTTACAAATCCAAGCTGGTTTAAATTTGTTTCATCAGGCAAACCTGAGGTTGGGGCTATGGTTGAGGCCTCAATTTTTTCAGCTAAAACTTGCGCTGGTCTAATGGCTTCCGGTTCAACAAACTGCTTGTCAACAACTTTTTTTGCCACTGGTCTAACTGCCGGCTGAATCTCCGCCAAGCTTGGTTGAACTTCTATCGACCCTCGATCAGCTTCAATTAAACTTGGCTGTTTTAAGTCGATTACAGCGGTTTCTTCTGCTGGTACCTCTTCAACAACAATCCCTTGGTCGGGTGTACTACTGGCCATATTCGTGGTTGAAGTTGCTATGTCGCTAATAATTTCCAAACTGGAGGTGGGGGCAGATGAATTTACACCTTGCTCGCCAGTCACCGGCGCTATTGGCTTGGTAAAAGGGGTTAAAATGTCGCCCCAGCTTTTGTTTAAAGAAGCCGGCACAGCATAAGCTGTTGCCCAAAGACGATTATCCAGACTATCGTCTTTATTTAAACCGCCGTCGTTGGCTTGATGAGAACCCAAAAAACTGAGTGGTGTTTGGCTGTTTTTAGTCCAAGCACTTAGCGGTTCTTGCCAAGTCGCTATTGCCTGCATTGCCCAGCTGGTGGAAAAAACATTATGATTAAAACTGGCGTCACTTTCCTGGGTTTGTTGCAAGTAATTTTTAGCCCTCAATAAAGCTTGGTCAATTAAAGTCAGCTGGTCGGCCGACAAATTACCACTGGTTTTGGCTAAAGACAAAACTTGCACTGAAGCCGAAGTTAAATCAACACTGCCCCAAGAGCCGTCGGCGCCTTGTGCCTTAAGAATAAATTCAATGGTTTTAACCACAACCGGTTCAGGCGCTTTAAAACCAGCTCTTAGCAAAACCAGTAAAGAAAAAATGTCGTCATTAAAAATTGTTGAATCGCCGATTTGTTGACCGTCAAAAGTGGCCACGATTTTTTCAATATAATTAGTTTTAGTGCCATCATAGGGACTAACACCCAAAGCCATCAAGGCCATGGCTCGCCTGTCTAAATCAGTGACACCCACGCCCAAAGCTGTGTTGTAGGCGCTACTCATCAAATACTGTTTCAATTTGTCCTTAGTCTGGCTATTGCCGTAGCTAGCCAAAGCTATAGCCGACCAATCGGCATTAATAATTGTTTGGCCAATAGAACCATCACTATTTTGCTGACTGCTTAAAAAATTAATCGCTTCATCAACTTTAAAATCAGCCAAAGCGACTGAATAATTATTACCAGTTGAAGCCACGCCATTTTCTTGAATATTTGACTCTTCAATTTCTGGCGTTGGCTCAGCCACGCCACTTATAGTAATGACTGGGCTTTCCAAAAAACCATCCTTTTGGGCCTTAATAATATAAGGCGTGGTGGTGCTTACTAATAAATCATAAGCATTGCCGGTATTAGCTATTGTTTGACCATTAATTATAAAATTGCTATCAGTCACCGCTTGCCAGCTCCAAGTATCAACATCAAAATAACTAACATCTAAAGTTGAGCTTGAGTTAAGCGCTGGTGTGGAAGTTGAGGCGCTGACTTTTAACGGCCAGATGCCATAAGCCAAAAGTAAATTTTCATCAGTCGTTAAGGTATGTTGGTTAAGGGCGGTGGCGCCAGGCTCATTGTCGGCATACCACAGCCAATAATTACCGTCTAAGCCGTCGTATTGATTGAGGCTATTCAACATAACGCCATAACTATACCAAGTTGAGCTGGCAGTCCAGCCTTGGTCAATACTTATCTGATCAATAGCGCACCAAGCATTAACACTCGTTGTTTCACCGTCACTGCTGTCGACGCAAGCCTCAACCGCAAAAACATTATCAAATAAAACCTGATCATGAGCTACTACTTTTAACTTAATATTTATTGCTTGAGCCCAAGACGAAGTGGCCACGGCCAACAAGATAAAAGTGATTAAAAATAAAAAACTTAATTTAAAATTGAGGTGTTTCATATCGCCAAGAAATTAAATCTTTGGGTTTTAAAATATAATAGCTAACGCCAACCGAGGCGCTTTTGCCATTAATATAATAAAGCCAAAACTTATTTTTAAAAGAATTGTTTCTAACGCCATTTATTTCTTCAACAAAAAATCCCAAACCAGCTGAATTTTTTCCCTTAAAATAAATATCACCGCGAGCCTGCAAAGCCAGCATCAGATCATAGGCTGTTTTGTTAACTGGCAAGTTGATGTTGTATTGTCTATCATTAATCAACAAAGTATAACCTTCTTCATTTGTTGGCGTTGTATTTATTGGACTAGGGGCGACTGCTTCAAGAAAGGCTGGACTGTCGGCTTTAACTGTCTTTTCGGGAACTGCAGCTACAACGGCTACTTTTTCTGCCAGGCTGGTTATTTTAGTTTCAATTTCTGTTTCAGCCGTTGGTAAATCTATACTCAAAGATGATTTTCCTTGGTTAGGTTCAATTAGTAATGGCTTAGGCTGTTTAAAATTATTTTTTAAATAAAAACCGCTGAGCAAAGCTAAACCAACAAAAAATAGTAAAAAAATAACAGCAACTTTATTTTTATTTACAAAATCTTTCATAAATTAAAAAATCTTCCCCCAAGGGAAGACCATAATTAAAAAATACGGAATCGTCCTGCTCGGGATTATTTCGCTCAACAAACACTGTTTAATATTCGGGCTCTACTCTGTCTAAATCAGACAGACATTACCGTTGCGGCACAGCCGAGGAATCTCACCTCACTTTCTGCCCTTAAATCGGGCTCGTTTAAAACGATAAACAACATTTTTAAATTGTTGATTTAATATTACACTATTTTAAACAAAAAGCAACAAAAGGTTTTAAATTCCATTTTGCACTTATTTTAATTTTTAAGGCACCCCCAAGGTACAAATCCCCTTAGCTACCCGAAGCGTCAAAAGTAAAATCTTAATTGCTTAAGGTTATTGGTTGATAGTTTCACCTTATCTTAAGTTGGACGTACTTTTCTGCAAGTAGAAAATAATAGCTAAGCTTAGTGTATTAGCCCAACCGATCATAAATGTTATTTCTTGGGTCGACCAGACGATGTTTATACTGCTATGCGCAATCTTGGTTTAGGTATTAGCGAAAAAGACTTTAGTAGCCTTTAAAAAAGAAAATAAATATACTGAATTATGTAAAGTAGGAAAAAATTGAAGATGATAGTATAAAACCATTAGAACCGGCTTCGTTTTTAATGTTATTGAATTCAATAACATTAAAATTAGGATTATGCGCCTGCTCCCAAGCTCCCATAAATTGGGTGATATATCTCGTTGAAAGCCAGTTAGCAACAACAATGCCGGTCGCCATGCTGTCTTTAAACTTAGCCATGTCGGTTAAGGAAATATACTCAAGGAAATATACTCTTCGTCACCATCTTTGGTAACGGCAATTTGCAAGCCTTGGGCTATAATTTTTTTCATATACTTTTATTATAGCAAAAACACAAAAATAACGCTAAATTTGAACTAGAACCCCAAAAAAAATGAACACCGCAAAAAACACCTAAACTCTTTTTTTAGTAAAGATGATAATGCCGATGATGGCCAGAACAGCTACAAAAGCGCCCGCTAGGGGAGCAAATTTGTTTTTATTAGGCTCTGATGCTGACTCAAGCACATTATCTGAGCTAGCCTCCACCTTGTCACTAGTCTTATCAGAATCAGGATTAACCCTATCCCAAATCTTAGCTTCACTGGCTATATCAAAATTTGTTTTAGTTATGACACCTTGAGTATCAGCCGTAGCCTTTTCTCCTGGTGCCACATCAATTTCTTCACCAGTCACCAATGATTTAAAACTCATTAGACCATCTAAAACCTGAAGACTAGAGACAGAACCATTTTCTCCTGCCACAAAGGTAGTACCTTTGGTGCCAGCAATGGCTTGATTCATGGTGACATCAAGCTGACCAGTTTCGTAGATATGCTTCAGGTTAACCCAAATATTACCAGCTACTAATCTAAGCTTGGTCTGCTTCTCTGGTGATTTACCAAGAATCACGCTTGATCGTGGTTTCATAATAAAGGTACTCATATCTCCAAAACTAATAATAGCGCAACTATCGCCTCCAGTATTAATTATATCTCCTTCTTCCAAAACCATATCCCTTTCTGCAGGACTCTCATCATTAGGATTTTTAGCAGGAATTACCAAAACCTCTCCACTAAAATCAGTGAAACGAGCCCCAGAGTCTTTGGCTTGAGCCATAGCGATAAGCTTCCAGTGTTTGGCATTATCTGTCTTGGCCATTAAACTTAAACACCAATCTTCACCAAATTCTGCTTTGTTACTCCATTTATTAGTGTTGTCGTACTCATCTTCCAGGCCATTACTATTAGTTCTTTTACCTACTGATCTTTTGGTGCCAGTAAAAGCAACTACCAGGTTTCCATTTTCTGCAGAAGACCAATCTCCACTAAAGGTGCCATTAAAAGTCATAACATCATCATTGTAATATGAAAGTAGCGGTGACTCTTGTTCATCAACCATAGACACGGTATGCTTAACGGAAAAATTACCATTAATCCTATTTTCCTTAACATCATATTCTCCTGTCATCTCCAAAGTAGCCTGACCGCTAAACAAAGCACCTTTGATATCATAATCAGTAAAATTAGTATCAGCCAAGCCCTTTACTTTATTTTGTCCATCAATTTCTAAAACAGCACTACGAAACATTAATTGGTTAATAAAATCTTCAGGCGAAGGATCTGTGCCCAAAACAATGAATTCTCCTTCGGTTAAACGCATTTCAGCCTTGGCCTCATTAACATATGATAATGCGATTATATTAGCTATAAAAAATAATAGCAATAATAAAAATGTTTTTCTCATACAATTAGAGTTTAATAATAAAACTAGTTTTTTATTTTAATAACTTTATTTTAATATATCATAGTATTATAAAATATATAATTTGTAAACAAAACACCCCTCTCGGGGTGTTCTAAACAATGCGCATTAATGCACTGGGTCGTAGTAATGAAGTTGGAACTAAAATTAGCTATTAAAAATCTATAATAAAACCCCTGACTTATGCCAAGGGTTAACTTTCAGTTTATCCAAAAAGATATTTTGTCAATTTTTCTTCATCCAAAATTGGTTTTACCTTCTTTGTTTTTGGATAAATTGATTTATCTGAAAATTCTTCATCCATTTCCTTTTCATCATCAATATCTGATTTACAAACGCCCATATTATAAATACTGGTCTTAAATTTTTCCTTATCTAACCCCAGTTTATCTAGGTTGGGGGCTATAATCTTGGCGTATTTCAAAATATCAGCATAAATCTGATCAGCACTATCGGTAGTTGTGTTAAATTCTATTTGCGTTTCGATTCTTTTTACTTCCTCTTCGAAAGTAGTAAGTCCATCACACTCTTCATTAAATTTCGCAATCAGTTCAGCATTACTGCATTCTTTTTTTAATTCTTCTAGTGCCTCGCCCGGATTATCGCTTATATCAAAATCATCATCTTCATATAATTCAGCCCAGGTTTCAAATTTAGCACACGCTTCTTCAAATTTTTTATAAGTCTCTTCTAAGGTCAGCTTCTCTTCGGACATAATTTCTCCTTTTTCTTCTAATTGTTAAAAAACTATTTATTTAACTGTATATTAAAGCTATTTTATTTGCTTGTCAAATCAAAAAAACAACGCCTGTTCTGACGTTATTTTTGAAAATAAACAGTGTCGCCTGCCCGACACGTCTTGACGACGAGTCATGGCGGGAGCGGGAGTGTGGAAGAGGTTAGAACTATAATTAAATTTTCTTATAAAAAAAGAGTAACCTTAATGATTACTCTATAATAATTTCTAAACTACCATCTAACTCAGCACATCTATGTGCTACTAATTTTCGATGACAGTAGTCAGGCTTGTCTTCGACACACAATATCGTAACATTTTTAGCCTTAGCCAAATCAATAAGCTTGGCTAATAAATCACTAACAGAAGCTGATTGCAAATACACATTGAATTCTTCAGCAAAATCATTCCAAGACAAACCACGCTTATAATAGGAGCCAATCAGCTTGTCAGGCGGAGCCAACTCTTTCCACCACGCATCATAAAGATCAACGGTAATTTCCTTATCTGGAGTAATGCCATCATTAAGGGTGTGCCGACTCATAATTGAAATGCGCAAACCATCATCAGGCGACTTCGACTTTTTAATAGCCTTAGTTTTTAAAGACATCATTATTCTCCGAATATTCATTAATTAAAGAACTTATAACAAAACTAACACAAAAAACACCTCAAATCAAGGTGTTTTTAAATACGCACACTCCATCGTGGAATAAATTAGAGCTAAAGTTTATTAATAAAATTCACAACGCAAGGCTTAACCTTAAAAAGAATTGGAGGAGTTTAAGGGTGGTGACGGGAATTAGATAAAAAAGAGGCGCGTTTATTTAACGTGCCTACACTTTCACATTGTTTTACATATAAAGATAACGCTTACCTTAGCGTTATTTTTTAGAGATGCACGGGGTCGTGGAAGAGGTTAGAACTAAGATTGGATAATAAAAAACCACAATCAACCAATTTCGGGAGACTGTGGTTAAATAAAAAAATTTTGCGAGTTACCTGCTACATAGAGGAAATAAGCCTACCTTTTTGATGATATTCAAAAACAGGACATACTATCTTAAAATAAGTGCTAACAGCCCAACCACCACTACCAAGAAAATGTGCCTCGGATATTAAATTCTTTGAGTACAATCTTTTATATAAAGATTTGTTACAGATAATCAAGATATCCTCGTTGCCATTAAATTCGGCAAATTTTGTAACAACTTTTTTCGCGTCTTCCTTGCCCATCACTGTAATATTGTAAATTTGTATAGACTGTAAATTAACAATAATTAGTCCGTGCTTTTCAAATACTTTACCAATTTTTGACAAAGCTAAATTAAGAGCATCAGCATCTTCATAAACCGCTAAAATTTTCATTACTACTCTCCTACTTTTTAAAAAACAATTATTTTTATTTCCAATATTATTACACGAGAAACGTAAAATGTCAATGATTCTCTCAATAAACTAAAAAATATCTAAAATTAGCTATTTTTTATAAATCGGCACGTTATGTTATGGGGTCAAGTCTTGAATTGTGAATTTCAAATAATTTACACAAAAAACAAACCCCACGAGGCTTGTTTTTAAGTCCCCGCCGTAAACGGGCTATTTCTTAATTTTTTCAACCTAAACTTAACACAAAAGACGGCTAAAATCAAGCCGTCTTTTGTTTAAATACACGCTTACGCGGTTTTAATTGGAGCTCGCTTGAAGCCTATATCCAGAGATGGCTTGTAATCAAGAATTTGGTTTAAATAATTTTGTGATTACGACTTTCTATTTATGATTTATATACTTATCTTTTTTAATAAAAATGGTATTTATTCTGGTGTCAGCATAAACCATATAACCTTTGCTTTCTAGAAAAGAAATTAGCTTAATGTCTTTTTTTTCATTACCGTTAGTAGAATAAGAAGCTGTTTCCGTGCAGATCACCAGAGGAGAATATTTTTTCCAATTTATTGAACGTAATATAGCCAGATCCATTCCTTCAGCGTCTAGAGAAAATAAATCGGGGAAAATTCCTTTACAATATTTTTCAATAATTTTATTGACAGTAGTAACTTGAATTTTTTTAGTACTCTTAATATCTATTTTATGAGAAGTGAGTAATTTTTCAGCTTTGGGTTTAATTAGAGTGCTCATTTTTTCTGAAGACAAAGTATGAAAGTCAGCCACCCCTTCTTTGGTAGAAACACCCAAATTTAAATTTATATCTCTTTTTCTTGAAGTAGCTATTTTCTTATATCTTCCTGTATTAGGCTCAACATTAACGCCAGTAGAACCATTTTCGTAAAAAACAGCCGTGTTGCTGTCTTCATATGAGTCATAAGCACCTATGTCCAAATAAGTTGGTTTTTTAATTTTTAAAGCCTTGTAAAATATGAAGCTCAAAATCATATCTTCGCCACACTGTGAATAGCTTTTATGATAATTCTTTTTCATAGTGACCAAAATATAACATAAAAACTGACAAAAAGCCAGATTTTATAAAATGCACGGGCGGTAGGAATCGAACCCACACTAGAGGTTTTGGAGACCCCTGTACTACCACTATACTACGCCCGCAAAAAAGCCCCAAACAGGGGCTATTTTTATTTAGTCTCTTTGTGCAAAGTGTGCTTGTTGCAATCCGGACAATGTTTTTTCATTTCCAGTCTTTCTTTTAAGATTTTTTTATTTTTACGAGAAAAATAATTAACCATTTTGCATTCGGTACACTGCAATTTAATCATGTTGTCTTGTGACATATTAGCCAAAGAATTAATAATTAAGAATTAAGAATTAAGAATTGATTTATCCTCAATATTAATTCAAAAACACTATATTATTAATTATTCATTATTAATCCTTAATTCATCTTAATAAAAATCAAGATGTTTGTGGGCCGGGTAGGATTCGAACCTACGTAGTCGTGAGACGCGAGATTTACAGTCTCGTGCATTTGACCGCTCTGCCACCGACCCAAATTTAATTTAAAAATTTTCAACTCTCAATTTCCCATCAATGATTTAATTTTCAACATTTTAAATAAAAAATTGAATATTTAACCCTTGAAAATTGTTTGAAAATTGAAAATTGAAAATTGGAAATTTATCAAAAACTTTCCTTTGGATAATAACTTAATTCCCTAAAAAAGTCAATAATTAGCTTATTTTAGCTAATTTCAGCTTTATATTGCCTATATTTAATTCCAGCGAGGTCTAATAATTCCCTTGCAGCCACCGACATATCAGAATCGTGATATTTATCACTATCAAAGATTATCTCTTTAACACCTGTTTGAATAATGGTTTTAGCGCATTCATTACAGGGAAATAATGTGCAATACAGTTTGCAACCTTTAGTTGAATTGTTGGCATTATAGATAGCATTCTCTTCAGCATGGCAGACATAGGCATATTTAGTACCCGCCCAACTGCCTTGATGATCCCATGAATCCCAGGGTAAGGCTTCATTGGCAATACCTCTAGGCCAACCGTTATAGCCCAAACCAACGACCACGTTAGCATCATCAATCACGACTGCCCCGTTTTGGGTATTGGGATCTTTAGAACGCTTAGCTATCAAGTGCGCCATGCGCATAAAACATTCGTCCCATGAAATAAAATCTTCTCTTGGTCCCTGCATAATTTTAAGATAATTTTTTCTTATAAAAAAACATAAAACCGACTGTCAGTAAGACAATAAAACCCATAACATACCAAAACGCTAAGGGGTCGTTGCCAAAAGGCAGTTTAATGTTCATGCCATAAATACTACCAACTACTGTCGGAATAGTCAAAAGAATGGTCAATAAAGTCAAAACTTGAATTCGGCGGTTAAGACGATTGGTAAAAATAATCTGATAGGATTCCAACAAGCTCTTAATGCTTTTTATACTGGTTAAACATAAATCTAAAGACTGGCGAGTGCTGATAATCATATCTTCAAACAAGTCGTTGTCGTCATCAAATAATTGCAAAAATTTGCCGTGGGAAATAGTTTCCAAAACCTTATTCAAGGGGATTAAGGCTGAAACATATTGATTTAAAATTTCTTCATCCTCCACCAAATCACTAATGTCGGCATCTGACACGCGACGAACATACTGCTGACGCTTTAATAAGCCACGTCTAAGCTGTCTAATTTCTTTGGTAAACAACTGAGAGCTCCTGAGTAAAATATAAATTAGCAATTTGCTTCTTTGTGTGGTGGCTGCCGGAAAATCACCATCCAAAATCGAGCGAACAATATTATTACGACTGGGTGACAAAGTAATAAAATATTTATCATTGCAAATAATCGTCAAAGATTCTGTGTGTAAAAATTTCTCCCCGCTTTTGCCCTGCGGGTCTTTGGGCGTACGAATAAAAATTATTAAATTACCGTCTTGGCGCTCCACACGAGGCAATTCGTAAGGATCTAAAATATCCGCCAAATCATGGCGCTCTAAGCCGGTTAATTTTTCAATAAAATCCAAATCTTCGTCAATAATATTCTCGCCATTAATCCAAGCGCCGTCTCTAATTTCTTTAATTAACTTTAAGGCTGTGGCATTTTTAGTTTTAAAATAAGTCTTAATCATACAAAAACATTATAACACAATCGGCCTCATAAAAAAATCCGCTTTTAAAAAAGCGGATATTAAATCATTCTTTGACCTCTTCGATTTTCCTTCTTAGAAATACGGCTATAGCCCCAACAAACGCGCCGATACCAGAAATAATCAGCAAACAAGCAAAGCCCATAATAATAATCCAAGAATCACCGTCTTGATTAAATTTAAAAGGCATTATTAAATAAAACAAAACGGTTGTAAAAAAAACGGTCAAACAAACCGATAAAGATCTAAGCTCAAATGAATAACTTAAAGGCCACCAAACAAAGCTTAACAAACCAGTAAAAAAGAAAATAAATAGAACATATAAGTCAAACGACTTAACGCCAATTAAATTAATGACGGCCGACAGCAAGGCTGTTAAAAAAATATTTAGCCAAAGCTTTTTTGACCAAGTAGCCATTTCTCACCTCTTTGATTAATGAACAATAACTATAAATTAAAAGATTAAACAATTTATGTCAAGCTTATTTGTCTTAAAAACCTTAAACAGCTATAATAAACTATGTCTGTGTTATTTCGACGCCAACTGTCGGATTAAATAAATTGGGGGGTTCTCAGATAAATTGTCATTGCGAGCCCCGATCCGCCAGCCGGCGAAGAGGGGTGTGGCAATCTCATTGTTTTAAGCGATAAAAGCGAGATTGCTTCGGTCGCTTCACTTCCTCACAATGACAGGCATTTTTTCTTTGTTAAAAACTATTTTCTTGCCAATGATTTTTCCAGGCAAGACTCATGAATCATTTATGCTTATAAACTTAAACCAATGGTTTTTGTCTTTTTTTTCAACTCTTGATTACACTGCAATTATCATCTTAATGGCCGTGGAAAGTTCAATTATTCCCTTTCCCTCAGAAATAGTTATGCCACCAGCCGGCTATTTAGCCAGCCAGGGTCAGCTTAATATTTTTTTGGTTATCTTGGCTGGTGTTTTAGGCAGTTTGCTTGGTGCTTTATTTAACTATTTTTTAGCCATAACTTTAGGCCGTAGTTTGCTTTATAGCTTAGCTGAGAGTCGCTGGGGCAAATTACTGCTCCTAAGCCCCAAGAAACTCCAAGCCAGCGAAAACTTTTTCAATCAATATGGTCGTAGCGCCACTCTGGTTGGCCGACTGGTACCGGCGGTTAGACAACTAATTTCTTTGCCGGCCGGTTTAGCCAGAATGCCCTTAAAGGACTTTGTTATTTTCACTGCCCTAGGCTCAACTATCTGGCTGACGATTTTAACAATTTTGGGTTATGCCTTTGGCGCCAACCAAAAAATAATTCTAGACTATTACAAATATTTTAAAGAGGCTATTTGGTTATTATTCATCATTTTGGCCTTAAGCGGTTTTATCTATTTTTTAATCAAAAAGAAACATAAAAAATTATGAGAAAGACAAGGGGGAGTTATCGTTTTAGTTTGATTTATTCGCTGGTTTTTTTACTGGCAATCGCCGATGCCATTGCCGGCTATGTCCAGTCGTCTTTTTTGAACCAATTTTTTTCCCTACCTAGCCTGGGTCTGATTATCGGTTTATGCGCTTTATCCAGCTTAATCGCCTCCATTTGGCTACCAAAATTAATCAGTCACCTATCCATCTACAAAACCGGCCTGAGTTTGGTGATTATTAACATCGTTTGCTCACTAATTTTATTTTTTAGCCAAAATGCAGTTTTAATTCTTGTGGCTTTTTTGATTAGGTATCTTGGTTTTATTTTTTTGCTGGTGGTTTTGGATATTTTTCTGGAAAAAATTTCTTCAGACAAAATCACCGGCTTTATTCGCTCCGCCTATCTAACAATCATCAATATAGCCTGGCTAGCCTCACCTTGGCTAATGGGCCTGCTAGTCGGCACTAACAATTACGGACGGATCTACTTAACAGGTGCCATTATCATGCTGGCGCTATTAGCTCTGTTTATTTTTAATCGAAAAAAATTAGACCAAGACAGTCGAACCAAAGCTATTGATGTTGATTTTCTAGTTTCGGTTAAAAAATTATTTTCAAATAAAAATTTACTAGCGGTTTTTTCTTCTGTAATAGCTTTAAATATTTTCTATGCAGTAGCTGTTATCTATATTCCAATATATCTTAATCGCGATTTAGGCTTTTCTTGGCAAACTATTGGTCTGATTTTCACCATCATGCTCTTGCCTTTTGTTTTAATCCAATTTCCAGCAGGGATTTTGGCCGACAAACGCATTGGCGAAAAAGAAATGATGATGTCTGGCAATGTAATTATGGCCATAGCTTCAGCTATTATTTTTATCACTAATAGCTCTGGTATGTTTTTTTGGGCCAGTTTGTTGTTTTTAAGTCGAGTTGGCGCCGCTTTAGCAGAAGGTATGCAGGAGATTTATTTTTACAAAAAAATTAACGCTCGGGATATTGGCTTAATTAACTTTTTTAGGCAAGGTCGCGCCATTGGCTGGCTAATTGGCTCTTTACTAGCCTTTGGTTTGTTGAAATTTACCAATATCAAAGGTCTATTCTTGGCCGTAGCTTTTATTTTAATTATCAATATTTTACAGTTAACAATCATTGAAGACACAAAATAATTAAAAAATTTTAAAATAATCAACCGCCAGCTCAAACGCTGGCGGTTTTAAGTTTACCCGCTATACGGACTTAAAGCATGAAGACTAAACTAAAGAGTTAACGGTCTTTCCCTCTCCTTACCAAGCGAGCTTGCAAAGAATTCAGAGGGATTTAATGATTAATTTAATTAAATGTTGGCGAAAATTTGGGTCTTTTCGGTTGTTGAATCTATACAACGCCTCTTTAACATGAATTTGGTACCTATCTCTGCGTATGCCATTGCGAGATTTGAACAGTTTCTTCATATACCCCCAGAACGATTCAATGCCATTGGTGTGAACTATTTTACTAGCCACATAACCG
>Ga0210057_1003920_pt1 | contig 20131 bp, 12 predicted proteins | sample CryGeyCG2114_010_2_FD_183968 | JGI IMG/M metagenome (GOLD analysis project Ga0210057, IMG submission 183968) | Groundwater microbial communities from aquifer - Crystal Geyser CG10_big_fil_rev_8/21/14_0.10 (SPAdes) (version 2) | ecosystem: Environmental > Aquatic > Deep subsurface > Groundwater ...
TTTTGAGTTTATAATTGCTATTTCCGTATCCCAAGCCACGCACTGACCTTCCACATGGAGTTTTTGCGTGGGACTGGCTATGCCAATGCCCACATTACCGTCTTTCACATACAAAGTGTCTTGCGCGGTAAAGTTGCCAGTGGTAGTGGCCGCGCCTCCGATTTCTAACTGATCAGACACAAACAAATCACCGCCGGTATAGCTCAAATAGCTTGGTGTACCCGCGCCAATAAAAACATAGTCAGTCGTAGTCGCGCTTTGTGAAACAGTCAGCCTTCCTGTAATAGAAACTAAATCCGAAGCAGTGTCCACGACTAAAGTATTAACTGCGCCATCGCCAACTGTTAAAGCGGTGGCAGAGGAAATGTCTAAATCAAGATAATTATTCAAATCAGTCGGGTCTTGAATCACTAAATTATTAGCCGCGTCAATAGTTAAATCAGCATTGTTTTCTGTAATAATTGAGGCAGGACCAGTAAAAATCTGCGAGGCGCCGGCAATGCGCAAAGTGTTGCCAAAATAGGCCTGTTGCGTGGTGGTCGCGCGGCCTAAATTGTAAATATCAGAAGTCGTGGCATAACCGGCAATCCTAACTCCGTCAGTAAAATAGCCAGTGCCGGAAACATTAAAAGTGTAGGGCAGAGTCGTGGTGTTAATGCCAAAAGCAGTAGAAATAATGTGCGTGCCGGTCGTCGTGGCATTTGCATTCAGATAAAAATTTCCAGAAGCATAAGTCGTGGTCGCGATTGTCATGCCATAACCATTTTGATAACTTGGACCGATTGCAAAATGTCCCTGGGGCCCGGCTTGCGCAAGAACATTGTTAGAAACATCTAAAAGTTTAAATAAATTTGCAATGCCTTGATTCGCGCCTGATTTAACCGTAATGGTGGAAGAAGCTACGCCGCCAGTATCTGTGCCTTCAACCCAGAGTGGAAAATTCATGGTAAATTGATGCACCGAAGCATCCCAGCCAAAAACAGCATTCGTCACTGGCAGACCTCGTTTGAAAGTCACTGACATATCTTCTGTATCCTCTGTGGCATTATCAGAATTGATTGTAAAATCAGTGGCTTTGGTGCCGCCGATTTCTGTGGCATTGGCAATAATGTTGCTGGCGTTGATTGTATCGCCATAAATCGTGCCCCATCTATTGCCAGTTGAGCCCAAATTATAACTATTGCTTTGCGGAACTAAACTTGACGCCACATAATTATTAACTGTCAAAGTATTGGAAATACTGGTGCCAAGCACGGTTGAATTGGCCACGGTCAAATCATTACCAATATACATTGAACCAGTGGTTGTGGCATTGCCTTGCGTATAAGAATTGCCAATCACAGATAAAGTATTAGTCGGGGCGGCAAAAGTAGTGGTGCCTAAAATCAATTTACCAGTCGTAGTCGCATTGCCATTGACAATTAAATTATCGGCAATAGTAAAATCGCCTAATGAATCAGAAACATTGCCTTGCAGATCAGAAACTCCGACCACCGTTAAATTACCGCCAATATAAGCCGTGTCAGTCGTAGTGACAGAATTAAAGGATGAACCGCCTGTAAAAACAGAATTGCCGCCAACATAAAAATTGCCAGTCAGATAGCCAGATCCAGCCACATTCAAAGCATAAGGCAAAGTAGTGGTGGCAATGCCAAGTTGTCCAGAGATAATCTGGGTGCCAGTGGTCGTGGCATTGCCTTGACCATATAAATCACCAGCAATATAGACTGCGCCAGCCACGCCAAGTTTATAATTACTATCAGTCGTGGAAGTGGCGATTTTGATTTGCGTGTTAGCAGTGAAAACTCCGGAACTGGTTGCATTGCCATAATTATACCAATCTCCGTATTGCAAAGTTGAGGTAGCGATTGTTAAACCATAACCGTCAGCAGGCGAAGAAGTGGCAAAACCATAATGACCGCGTGTAGTGTCAATCACAAAATGAGTCGCGTCATTTGCATCGCGGATTGATAAAGCAGTGGTGGAATTGACTTGCATTAAAATTCCGCCGCGTGAAAAAATATCACCATCAGATGCTAATGAAAAATATCTGGCGCCAGCAATTTGAAAATCCAAAAAATTACCAGAAAAACTTTGCGGATTTGCCGCAATAAATGTGCCTGCGGAAGAACCAGCGGCCATTGGATTAGTTGTCATCTGCAAAAGCGCGATGGTGGAAGAAGCAGCTGGCGCAGAATCAAACCTAAAAACAGAGCCAGCGCCTGTCTGATTAAAAATTGCCAATGGCGCTGTTGAAGAAACAAGAACAGAAATAATGCTATTTGTTGAAGAAGCATTTTGTAAAGTCAAAACTCCTTCGTTAGATAATGACAAAACGCTTGCTTCGTTTTTTTGCCAATCAAAAATTCCACCCGCACCCATTTGATCAAATTTCACCAAATAATCAGTGGAAGAACTTTTAATATCTAAAATATTTTCCGTAGTGGAAGCAGTGATGTTAAAAACATCAACTGAAGTTGAAGTGGAGATATTGAACGGGTCAAGAAACGAAATTTCCGGCGTGTTTGTGGCCGAAGTTAAATCAAAAGTTAAATTGCCTTTATTGTCAACCGAGGACTGCCATTGATGGTCAGTGTCATAACGAACCGTTAATTGCGGAGTTGACGTTGCTTCAACTAACATTGTGCCTGAATGCGAAGCAGTGCCGGCCGTCACAATATTGCCGTCTTTGTCTACTTTAAATTTAGAAACATCAGCCACTTGAAAATTAATAAAATCTCCGGAAAATGTCGTCGGGTTGGCGCCGATGAATGTGCCATTAGACGAACCAGCAGAAATTTTATTCGGGCCCAAAGTTAAAAGCGCCAAAGAACTTTCAACCACAGGATTGGCAGTAATCCAAACAGCCGGGTCAGTGGTTGTGGCTGCGTCAATTTTTAGTGAACCATCAGTTTCTAAATTGCCAGCTAAATAAGCATTACCAGCTGTTAATGGCCAATTTTGATCTCCAGAACCCACTTTTAGATAACCGGCGCTGATCACATTGCCGCCTTGCAGATTGCCAGCTACTGTTACTTTGTTATTAAAATCAGCCGCGCCAGACACACTCAAAGTATTAAGCGTGGTTTGGCCAGAAACAGAAAGTTCGCTCGCGCCTAAATATTTGGCGGCAAAAGCAGAGCCAGCCCCGTCTTTTGCTTCGCTCCCCGGCGCGATATTATAGACATTGTTGATAATGGTTGTGCCGCCATTAATATTTCCAGAATTGCCAGACGCGCCCGATGGCCCTGCTTCGCCTTTCTCTCCTTTCTCGCCCGTATCTCCTTTTTCTCCTTTTTCACCTTTGAGCACAATAATTTTTTCTCCGTTTTGAATTTCTCTGACAATCTCTTTCACTTCTCCGAACTCCTTAACCACCTGCACATTCTTCCGTCCAGCTAAATTTTTAATTAAATTCTGCGTAATCAATTCACGCGCCAGCCAAGCATTATTCTTATCTCCAATTTTAAAGCCTAAACTTTTTGCCACATACACTACGCCATTACCCAGTCTATGGCCTAAATCAGCGATCGGATTAAAAATATTTCGTGCGACAAAATTAGAAATTCTTTCAGTCACTCTAAAAATCTTAGCCGCGGCTAATTGCGTGGCGCCAGCTGCAAAACTGCTTTGGCTCAAAGCCAGGCGTGAAAATTGTTCGCTGTTCTTATTCAAACTTTTTAACCAGCTGAAAATTTTTATCTGGCTAAATTTTTCAGTTGCCTTAACCAAAATTCTTTCGCTGTCATCTGGCAGGTGCAAAAAATTAAAAGCTAAATTTTTTATCTGGCTGAAAACTTGCTGCGCTTTTATAAACACTGCCAGCCATTCTAAATTTTCTACTCTGTTGTTTCTGGCCAAAACATTAGAAATTTTTTCTCCAGCTCCTGAAAGTATTGTTAAAAAATTTTGGCCTGACTTTTTCTGCGTCACTTTAACACCGGCCACTATCCCGCCTGTTTTATCAGTTGCTTTTTCTAAACTGCCGGAAGCATTGCCATTAACAATTATTCTGACAACATAGCTCGTGGTCGCAGAAAAATTTTCTGAAGCCACAGCCGCGCTTTCAATAATTTTTCCTAAGCCCAATTTTTTATTAACCCAATCAGTGCTGGTAAATAACATTTGATTGGAAACTTTTCCAGTATTTTCTAACAACACGACCGCTTTCAAGATATGTTCTGGAAAAAATTCTGCGCCAGCTGTCGTGGCCACTAAAGAAAAAATTATAGCCATCACTAATACTTTTTCAAAAATTTGTTTGGCTAATAATTTTTTCCAAACAAAAAATATGGGCAAGCTTTCTTTCACATGGCAAATAACTGTCGTAATTATCTTTTGCGTTTTAGCTGGGCAGGCGCGCAATAAGTTTAATAAATTATTTACACTATATGCAACCTTCTGAATCAATAGATTTTTTTTGTTAATAAAAAAATTTTTCAACCAAACTGAAAAATCTTTAAATAAAATCCTTAAATTTTTATTAACCCTGCTTTCAACAATTTTTTCTTTAAAAATTTTCTCTTCCAAAAGTTCGCCTTTGACATAACCGTGCTTGTCAATTGGATGCTCCAACACATATTTTTCCAGCCATTCTTTTTTAGTGAACCAGTTGCGCCCAAATTTTTCTCCTTGAAGTAATTTTTTTCTGACTAAAAGCGAAAGATATTCTTGCGAGTAAGTGCATAGCCCAGAGGCTTCAGCCAAACTAATAAAACCATCGCTATGAGCGAGCTGATTTTTTGACTTGGGTGTTTTATCGCCCAAGCGAGCATGGGTTTTGTTTTTTCCTTTGAGCATGGGAAAATTTTATCCAAATTCGTGCATTATTTTATTTCACATTATATAATCATTAACTTAAACTTAACAAACTAATCAAAATATGCTATAATTAAAGCACCCACGCGAGAAAATAAAAAACATTAAAAAATAATTCGCGCTTTCCTTAATATTTTTTCTTCTTGCCGTGGGTGCCGTTATTATTTCTACTCCTCTAATTTCACAGAGGAGTTTTTTAATTATTATCAGTTGCGCCTGATAACAATTAAATCGTGGGTGCCGTTATTATATTTCTATTAAATTTACAAATTATAAATTAATATTTTCATTAGCATTATATCCGCTTTCTGTCTGTCTTTATTCTCATGTTACTTTATCCACAGGCTAATATCGTATTATCACATAATCATTATACACCCAAAAAACTTTTTTGTCAACAAATTTTCATAATCCGATAATGTTTATTTATTTGCTAATCATTAACAAAGCCATTTTATTGCGTTTATTGAACATTTGCATTTTATATGGACTTTGCTATTTGTTAATCCAACATTTTCACTTATCCGATATGGCTTTCTATGCTATAATCTATAATAGTTATTATCACAACTTAGCGAGATAATTAACAGGACACATACTTATAATCCTATGCCTATTGCTAAAGCTAAAAAACTCCTTAAATTAATTAATAAAATTTACAGCCTGACAATTACTTTTAAGTCAAAAAACAGTCATGCTGGCAATCCTGGCCGCAACAAAGTTTATGATGATTTTTGCATTTTCAAAATCTATGTTTTAATGTATGTTTTAAATATCAAAAATATCAAGGCTATTTGGGAGCTTTTAGAACAAAATAAGGACCTGCGCCAACTTTGCGGCTTTGAAGAGAATTTAGATCGCACTACGCTTAATCGCCGGCTTAATAATATCTATAAAAAAATATAAAAATGTTTTAATTAACCCCTCTGTTCCTTCGGAACACCTCCCCTTCGTAAGGGGAGGACAAATTTATCCCCTCCTTTTCAAGGAGGGGTGAGCCGATGAACATCGGCTCGGGGTGGTTAATTATTTTCATAAATCATTCTTGTTTTGCACACGTTGCCCCATTTCTCAAATTGCCAAAATACCATAATTTTATTTCTGCACACAGGCATTCTTTATTATGCACACGAATAATCTGCTAACCGATATTGGCTAAAAATAATCTATCATTAAATAAACTAATTTTTGACCACTTGATCAATGTTAAAAAAATAATAAAAAATAAAAAGAGCTTGGGCTAAGATAAGCCAAGCTCTCTGTTTTTTAATTTAAAATAATTATTTTTTTGTAATTTACAGCCAGTCAATAATTAAGAATTTGTGTGCGTAATATAATTCATAATAATCAATAATTTACTATCTTAACCAAACGCGCTAAAAACTCTAAAATCTTTCTTTTTTACCTGATTTTTATCCGATATTACCATATTTTAGCCATTATTTTTTTATATAATCCATAATGGCTTTTACAATCTTAGAATCTGCTTTCATATCTTCAATAAAAAGCACCTGGTTTCTGTTAACGCGCATTTCATCCATAGGCCCATGCAATTCATTGCCCAATTTTATCAAAGCCACATCTCCTGTTTGTGTTTTAGTTAAAGCGCCCTGTTGCAAAGCTTCTTTATTTTGCAGATAAAAAATATTTTGCATCATCACAACTTCTTTATTCACGCGCGCTACCTTGCCAAAATATACTTCGCCATTGGTTAAAAATATCGCCTGCCATTCACCCTTGCTTTCATCTAAATCATAACTCTTAAAAACGCCAGCAAAATACATAATGATCAGCGCCACAACAGCAATTACTAAACACCCTGAAAAAAATAATATGCCTTTGCTTTTTGAAAATCGCTCAATTGATTGCCTGGGTGATTGAAATTTCTGCGGTTCAATTTTTATTCTGTCTGGTATCAAATTACCAGATTGATTAAAATTAGAATTTGGCCTTTTGATTTCAGAAAAATTATTCATATGCTTTTTGCGGTTGTCATCCTGAGGCCGATGAATATCGGCCGAGGGATCCCATTGATTAATTTACAAAATATTTCTCTTAATTTTATTCTATCACACTCATTCTAAAAAAACAAAAACAATAGAGACGCGGTTATGCTGCGTCTCTACAAATAAAATTTATTTTATTTTCTTTTTCCTCTATTACTTTATTACTTCTTAATATTCCATTCCCCTGTTCATGCCATGATTGTGTTCTTCTTCTTTTTTTGGCAATTCGGCCACGATTGCTTCCGTGGTTAAAATTAAAGCCGCTATTGAAGCCGCGTTTTGCAAAGCAAAACGAGTCACTTTAGTCGGGTCAATAATGCCGGCTTGAACCAAATCTTCATATTTATTTTTCTCCGCATTATACCCAAATCCGCCCGTATGCTTTTTTACTTCTTCAGCCACGACAGCACCATCTTTGCCAGCGTTCATAGCAATCTGTTTTATGGGCGCTTCTAAAGCCTGCGCCAAAATTTTTACGCCCACTCTTTCTTCATCTGTCACATCTATTTGGGCTAAAACATTTAAAGCGCGGAGCAATGCCACTCCTCCGCCCACCACAATGCCTTCTTCAACAGCTGCTCTTGTGGCTGAAAGCGCGTCTTCAATTCTGTGTTTCTTTTCTTTCATTTCAGTTTCCGTAGCCGCGCCTACTTTTAAAACTGCTACCCCGCCTGTCAGTTTGGCCAATCTTTCCTGTAATTTTTCTTTATCAAAACTGGAAGTTGTTGCATCTAATTGTTTTTTAATCTGCTCTGCTCTGACTTTTATTTCCTCTTGCTTGCCTTTGCCTTCCACAATTGTCGTGGCTTCTTTTGTTGATACAACTTTTCTTGCCTGGCCAAGGTCAGTCATTTCTATTTTATCCAACTTCAAACCCACTTCTTCTGAAATAACGCGCGCGCCGGTAATTGTTGCAATATCCTGCAACATTTCTTTTTTGCGATCGCCAAATCCTGGCGCTTTAACAGCCAAAGCGGTAAACATGCCTTGCAATTTATTTAAAACCAAAGTTGTCAAAGCCACGCCTTCAATCTGATCAGCCACAATCACGATTTGTTTTTTGCCTATTTGCAACATTTTCTCCAAAATCGGCCTGATATCTTCCACTGAAGAAATTTTATAATCAGTGACTAAAATTAAAGGATCTTCCAAGACTGCTTCCATTCTGCCCGTGTCAGTAACCATATAAGGAGAAACATAACCTTGATCAAATTGCATGCCTTCTACTAATTCTTTTTTCAAACCAAATTCCTGGGATTCTTCCACAGTTACCACGCCGTCTTTTCCAATGCCAGACATAACCTCGGCTATCAATTCTCCAATCTCTCTGTCATTGGCAGAAATCGCAGCCACATGCGCGATGTCTTCTTTGCCCTGCACCGGCTGAGAAATTTTTTCCTGCAATTCTTTTACCACTGCTTCCACGCCTTTTTCCAATCCACGCTTAATAGCTAAAGGGTCAGCCCCAGCTGCTACATTTTTTAAGCCTTCGGTAATCATTGACTGCGCGAGTAAAGTCGCAGTCGTGGTGCCATCGCCAGCCACATCATTTGTTTTTGAAGCCACTTCTTTGACTAATTCTGCACCAATATTTTCGTATTTATCTTCCAATTCAATTTCTTTAGCCACTGTTACGCCGTCTTTGGTAATAGTCGGCGCGCCATACGCCTCGCCTAAAATAACATTGCGTCCCTTAGGGCCCAAAGTTACCTTGACAGCATTAGCTAATTTGTCCACGCCTGCTTTAACAGCCTGGCGCGCTTGTTCGTTATAAAGAATTTGTTTTGACATATTTGTCTTTTTTGTCATCCCAAGCGGCCTTTTTGGTTGTTTTGAGCCGAGGTATAAATCTTTATTTTTTAGATTCCTCCATTCCTAACAATCTTATAGACCAGTCGGAATGACAGAAAAAAGTTAATTAATTATTCCAATTACATCAGATTCGCTTAAAATCAAAAAGGCATCCCCGTCAATTTTAAACTCGTCTGGTGCGTATTTTCTGAATAAAATTTTATCGCCGACCTTGATTGACATTGGCAGACGATTGCCATTGTCTAAAATTCTGCCAGGACCGACAGCCACGACTTCACCGCGCTCTGGCTTTTCTTTTTCTGTTTCTGGCACAATAATGCCAGCTTTTGCCCCTTCTTTAAGAGGTTTGACCAATAAATGGTCTGTTAAAGGTTTAAGCATATTTTTCAGATACAAATTCTTGCTAATTTTAATTATCTACAAGAATTAGTTTAATTTGTTGTATTATACTTTTGTTAGCACTCAGTTGTCAAGAGTGGTAATTACTGCACTATTATCATATTATAATAGTATAAAAATTTTTGTCAAGACAAATAAAATAGGCTGGGTTTTAAAACCCAGCCTAAAATTGTTGCCTTATTTTTCACTTACTCCTCTGATCTTTTTCCCAAAATCCCCAAACCTCCTAAAATTAAAATCATTCCACTTGGCAATGTCCACCAAAAATGATCCGCGCATAATAACACAAAAATACAAAAACACGAAAATACAAAAAAAATAAAATTATTTTTTCTTTTTAAATTTTTTATCAAAACCCCAAACCACCCTAAAACCCCAAACCACCCTAAAACCCCCAACTCTGCCCAAGCCAAAATCAAGACATTGTGCACGGGCTGATATTTGAAGCCGGGCAAGCCTGGATTATTTTTTTGCAAAGCTAATGTGTAATTACCCAAACCAACGCCAACCACAGAATTGTTTTTTATAATCTGCCACGCCTCCCCATAATTACTAACTCTTTCTGAAACAGATTGCATTTCTAATCTTAATGGTGCTTGGCTTAATCCCAATCTTGTCTGCACTAATGGCCAATACAAAACCCCTAACGTCCCTAAAATCCCTAAAATTCCTAAAACCTTTTTCCAATTTTTTTTAAAATCAACCAATAACCAATAACTCATAACTAATAAAAATACCAGCCAAGCGGCTCGTGAGAAAGTAAAAAATAAAGCAATAATAAGTAATAAGGCAATAAGGTAATAAAATAATTCTTTTTTGTCATCCACATCTTTCTTTTTGTCATTCCCGCGAGCTTTAAGTGGCCTAAATGGCAAGTTAAAGCGGGAATCCAGAAAATTTTTTAATTTTGAATTTTCCATTATCCATACCAACAAAATTATCGTTACTATAATAAATCCAGCCAATACATTTGGGTGCGGCAAAGAGCCATAAGCGCGTAAAAATCTCTCACCATTGGAAATTTCTACCACGCTCGCGCCCAAATCACTGGCTTTATGAATAGCAATACCAAGCCATTTGCTGGCAAACATGTTCTGCGTTAAAAATTGATAAACACCCAAACCACTGGACAAAACCATACTTAAAATAAATGCCCAAGCCAATTTAATTTTTAAAAAATTTACTCGGCTTAAAATCCATAATAACCCCAAAATCTCCCCTATCCTCAGCCACCAGTATAAAGAGAGAATTTTATTTTGTGAAAAGATAATATTTAAAATAATAAAAATAAAAGAATATAAAAATATAAAAAAATAAATTTTTACCTTTCTATTTCTGTCTTCAGTATCTTCTTCTTTGCCGTCCTGACCTTCTTTTTTGTCATCCTGATGCAAATCAGGATCCAGACAAAAAAATTTTAAAATCCTTTTCTGGATTCCAGCTTTCGCTGGAATGACAAAAGGCAATTTGATTACTATGCTAAGTCCGTTTTTTTGTCTGACATAGAACAATTTCATAAATAAACTTGCAAGGTAGACAAATATTAAAATTATAAATACCACATCAAACCCATACAGCGACATCCTGCCATATTCCCACACCTCGCCATTAATTTTTGGATCGTAAAAAATCCACCTTGTCTGCCAAGGCAAAAGAAACACGAATAAATAAATTAAATTTTGCATAGCAAAATTTATCCTGAGTCCAGATAAAATCGGGACGAGGGATCCCGTTATTACTTTTCCTTAATTTCTCAATTTCTTAATGCATTCTTTCTCTCCACTTTTCCCAAATTTCTTTTCCTTTTATTTTACTTTCTAAATGTAACTTGATAATCTTATCATTTAAATAAACGCTATTATTTTCTTCTTCATAAACTGCCTTTTTTAATTCCTGAGGCAAATACCAAAGTTGAAATTTTTTCAGCCAACGCTCCATCCAATCAACTAATCCACTGCCACTAATTTCCTCTACATTTAAAAAAATATCCTCGCTATTAATATTCGCCTTTCCATTCGCATCTAATTCGCCTTTCCATTCGCATCTAAAATTTGGCAGATATTTTTTTATCCATTCATTTGCCTGCCAAAACTTTTTCTGCCAATCATCATTGCCAGACAAAAATAAATAAAAAGTAGACCAATAAACCAAAATCGGAAAATCTTTAACCAGTTCGTATTTTTCCAAATTCAGATTATCCTTGCTCACAAAATAGCTTAAACAAAATTTATCTTTTTTGTTATTTTTTGTCGGCCGCAAATTTAATATTTTCAAAGGCAGAACAGCCAAAAATCTTGTCAGCCACAAACGATTTTTCTGCGCGATAATAAATAAATCAATATCTGAATTTTCTAATGCGTTATGATAACTGGCTGAATTTGTTAAAAATATTGCCTTAATCCACGGAACATGTTTTAGCCACCATCTCACCAGTCTTTTAGCTTTTTTTATTTTCTGTTCAGAAATTTCACTCCTTTGCTCCCGCACAGCTAAAATATTTTCCCTACCAGGAAAAAAATAAAATCCATCTTTCTCCACCACTACACCCTCCTCCCCTAAAAACCCCAAAATCCCTAAAAAATCTTTCCTGTCTATGGGGCGTTGTTCGCTAAATAACCATTGCCAAATTTCTTCTTGTTTAAGAGGAAAATCAAAAATATCAAAATAAGCCAAAGTCGCAATAATTGCCTTTTTAATTTCTTGTGCCATAACTTAATTTTAGCATTTTAAGTGAAAAATAAAAACCAGCAAAAATTTGCTGGTTTGTCACAATTATTGTATTGACTCATTTTCCCTTAAATCCTTAAAATTTCCTAACCAACAATTTTCTTCCTAATCTCATTTACCACCTTCATCTCCGCCTCAGTTAAAATTTTATCAGGCAGTTCAAACACTGCTTTTTCTTTGGTGCCCTCTCCCCCAAAATTATTTAACAACCATTTAGCGTCATGATGTTTGGTATGCAAACTTCCAAAAATATTGCCAACCGCTGTTTCATAAAGCAAAACAAAAATTTCAGTTTGCGGCGTATTTAAAATCATTTCCTCAGCCAAACCATTAAGATCTTCCGGACTCGCGCCAGTTTTGACAAAATCAGTGTAAGGCACAGATGCCCATGCCAGCTTCAGTGATTGATCTAATTGCAGACGGGCTAAAACTCTGCCCCATAATTTTAAAGTAGCTATTTTTTTTGTGCAATAAAAATTCGCCACAATTTTTTCCCTGTCCGCTCCGAGGTCAATCAAATCAGAAGTAATTGCCAAGGTTTTGGGCGCTAAATTTGGCAAACGGAAACTTTGCGTTTTATGGATCATGCCCGCTAAAATAATCGTGGCCAATTCCGCGTCAACCAAAGATCTTTGCCAGTTGTTTATCAAATCATAAATTATTTCAGCAACTGAACTTTTATTTGGATCAACTAAATTCAACTGGCCATAGTTTTCATTGTTTAAATTATGATCAATATTAACAATAGTCGTTTGAAAGAAAAAATCAGGCTCTTGACTGTAAACTTTGCCCAAAGATTCTAAATCAGGCGCGTCCAAAGTGATAATCAAATCAAAACGATAACCAGTATGCCGCGCTACTGCGTCTTCGGGTTTGAATTCCCCTTTTTCCGGCAATAAATAAATCATCATTTTATCATTATTAACATCATAAGAAAATTCGCTCACTTTTTTTCCAGCCAGATTAACTTCAATCAAAAAATGGCGCAAATGCTCTAATGAATTGGCCACCGAATAAATGTTTGGCAAAAAAGAAAATTCAGGCGCCATTTTAAAATCATCAGCAACAATAGTGCATTTTTTATTAAGCCCAGACAAAAATCTGGCTAAAGCCAAGGCCGAAGCTAAAGCATCGCCAGTATAATTTTTCCGAAAAGTTATCAAAACATGTTCGGCCTTAGTGATTAATTCTTTGAATTGTTGATCAGAAGTCAAAGCCATATAAATTAATATATCATAATCCAGAGAACGCTCCGTGTCAAATAATTGACCGAAATCACATAATAGAGTAAAATAAAAGAGCAACGAAAAAAAAACAAAACTCACATGAACATTTCTGAACTTTCCCGCCAAGTTAAAATTCCTGTCCAAGAATTAAAGCTGATTATCCCGGAGCTTGGTTTTGATGTGGGGCAAAAAGCCATTCAAGTAGACGGTCGGACTGCTGTAAAAATTATTGAGCAGTTGAATAATCCTATTATCAAAGAAAAAATGTTGGCTAAATTAAAAAATAATCAGCTATCTGGCGGAGAAAATCTAACAGTAAGAAAGAATTATCTTGATTTAGAAACATCAACTCCAGCTGGCGCTAAAAATCAGCATGCGAAAATATCTGTCGGTGAAACAATTGTCGTTAAAGATTTGGCCAATCAGATGAATTTGCCTATCACCAAACTTATTTTAGAACTGATGAAAAATGGTGTCATGGCTTCTTTAAACCAAAAAATTGATTTTGAAACTGCTTCCATTATTGCCGATGATCTTGGTTTCTCTGTTGAAAAAAATATTGGTGAAAAAAATAATTTAATTGAAACCGGCCAAACACGAGCTGAATATTTTATTGATGATCCAAAAAATATGGTGCCTAGGCCGCCAGTAGTAGTTGTCATGGGCCATGTTGACCATGGCAAAACAAAACTTTTGGACGCAATCAGAGAAACCAACTTGGTTGATGCGGAAGCTGGCGGCATTACCCAGCATATTGGCGCTTACCAAACAAAAAAAAATGATCAATCCATCACCTTCATTGATACTCCCGGCCATGAAGCTTTTTCTGCCATGCGCTCGCGCGGAGCCCAGGTCGCTGATATTGCGATTTTAGTTGTGGCAGCTGATGATGGCATTATGCCTCAAACAATAGAAGCTATTTCACATATTCGGTCAGCAAACTTACCTATGGTCGTGGCAATAAATAAAATTGATAAGCCAGAAGCTAATTTAGATAAAATAAAATCAGGACTGGCCGAAATCGGCCTCACCCCAGAAGACTGGGGTGGGGAGACGATTTGCGTGCCAATCTCGGCCAAACAAAAAACGAATATTGATCTTTTATTGGAAAATTTGCTTTTGGTTTATGAAATGGAAAAGGAAAAAATTGTTGCCAATCCCAAGAGAAACGCCATCGGCACAATTATTGAAGCACATTTGGATAAAGGTGAGGGCCCGGTCGCGACAGTTTTAGTCCAAACCGGCACCTTAAAAATCAGCGATAGCGTTAAAATAGGATCTGCCTTTGGAAAAATCAGAACCATTAAAGATTGGCGCGGCAAAAATGTAGCCATTGCCTTGCCTTCAACGCCAGTTAAAATAGTTGGACTGAAGGCCACGCCTGAGGTTGGTGAAATTTTGCAGGTTCTTACAGACCAGAAAGAATTTAAAAAAGAACAAAAAAAGTTTAAAAATTATAAAGCGCCTGCTTTTATCAATACCAGTAAACACCTCATGAATGAACAGAAAAATCCAGTTAATGGCCAAGTTGGTGAAAAAGAAAATGTGCAAAAAATTAATATTATTCTAAAAGCAGATGTTTTGGGTTCTCTGGAAGCCATTGTTGAATCTTTAGTAAACCTTAATTTGCCTGATTTAGTAATTAATATTGTGCAAGCCACTCTTGGCAATATTACCGCGGTAGAAATTGAGCGCGCCGCGGCCCAAAACGCATTGATTTTAGGTTTTAATGTCAAGCCAAACCCCGCAGCTGAACAAGCGGCTCTGGAACAAAAAGTTGTAATTAAAACCGCGAAAATTATTTACGAGTTGATTGATTTTATTAAGGAAGAAATGAAAAAAAATATTAAAGAAGAAATAATTGAGGAAGTAATTGGCCAGGCCAAAGTATTAAAAATTTTCCGCACTGAAAAAAAAACCCAGATTATCGGCGCAAAAATAACTGCAGGCAAAATTACTAAAGACTGCAAAATAAAAATCATAAGAAACAACGAACTAATGGGCAAAGCAACTTTGGCCGAACTGCAATCCGGACGGCAAACTATGACCGAAGTGGTGGCAGACCAAGAAGCTGGTTTGAAAATTGAGGGCTTTAACGAAGCAGAGGAAAATGACCAATTGGAGATTTACAAAGAACAAAAGATTGTTAGAAAGATTTGAATAATAAATTTTCCTCGCCTTAATTTCTCCTGGCAACCAAGATATTATGACCATATTATATTGCCCATAAAAAAACTTTGGAATTAAATTCCAACGATACCCTGAAGATGACCGCGGCGATTTTTATCTGTTCTGCAAAACATACATTTCAGCAAGTTTTACTTTGAAAAAAACACGTTATTTACGCTGTTCTAGATTGAAAAATCTGAATGGCGTTTTTATTTTTACCAATTACAAATTACGGATTACTGATTACTTTTTAACCATTTCTCCTTCCAGCCCCCAAGGCCCAGCTTTAATTATTTTAATTTTAACAAACTGACCAATAAGTATTTTCTGTGTTTTTATACTTTCTGTGCTTTTTGTATCTAATTTTATTCTAACATTTTTCATCATATTTGTCCGACCAAAAGCAAAATTATCTTTGATTGATTCCGCCAGAATACTTATGGTTTGGCCGACTAATTTTTGATTATTTTCCAATGCTGTTTTTTTTAAAATTTCATTCAGATAATTTTTGCGCTTTATTTTTTCCGCACTGGACACATTATCTTTTAATTTAGCCGCGGCTGTGCCAGGCCGGGGCGAATATTCTGCCAGATAAGCCATATCAAATTTTATCTTTTTCATAAGAGCCGCGGTGGCTTCAAAATCTTTTTTTGTTTCGCCAGGAAAGCCGACGATTATATCTGTTGAAATAGCAATATACGAATTATTAACGAATCGTTTACGAATTTTGTGAATAAGTTTTACATATTGCTCCGCAGTATACTTTCTATTCATGGCTTTCAAAGTTTTATCCGAGCCAGACTGCAGAGGCAAATGAAGATATGGCATTAAATGTTTACATTCTTTAAAACAATTTATTAATTCTTCTGACATATCTTTCGGATGCGAAGTGAGAAATGAGAGCCAATAGTTGCCGGGAATGGAATCAATGAGTTTAAGAAGAATAGGGAAATTAACAACATCATCTTTTGTCATCACCGCGCAAGCGGGGATCCCAGCGAATAAGCAATTGCTGGTTCCAGGAGATTCCCGCTGGAGCCTGCCCTCGACCACGATCGGGGGCGGGAATGACATAAAAGATTGATACGAATTAACATTTTGTCCAAGCAGAATTATTTCTCTATATCCTTGAACACATAATTTGTTCACCTCTTTTAAAATTTCTTCTGCTGGCCGCGAGTATTCTTTTCCGCGAGTATATGGCACAGCGCAATAAGAACAAAAATTATCACAGCCGGTCATAATCGGGATATAGGCAGTAAAAGGCGAAGAATGTTTGGGAGTAATAGAAAAATAACTTTTAAAGGGTTCGTAATTTGTAATTCGTAATTTGTAATTCGTAAAAAAATAATCTCTAATAATATTTGGCCAGGATACTAAATTTTTTATATCCAATATCAAATCTACTTTATCTTTCAATTTATCTTTGTCAGCAGGCAAAATACAGCCAGTGAGAATAATTATTATTTTTTTTATTTTTGTGTTTTCTGTGCTTTTGCCTGTCCCGAGCGAAGCTGAGGGGTGTTTTCTGTGCTTTTGTGTTTTTATGTTTTTCAACATTCCCCAGACTTTATCAACTGCCCGCTGGCGCACCGAACATAAATTAAAAATTAAAATATCCGCTTTGTTTTTTTCGGCAGATTTTATATTCATATTTTCAAAAACAGAGTCAATCCGTTCTGAATCAGAATAATTCATCTGGCAACCAAAGGTAATCAAATGATAAGTCATAATAACATTTTAGCATTTTAACATATTAACACAAAAAAGATTATTAGCAACATTTGCACCTATTAGCATTACATAAAAAACACCCGGAAATTAACCGCGTGCTTTTTGTTTGTGTTTTTGTTTTAAAGTACATCAGCTCCGATGTTTGTCCCGAGCTTTTATCTTTTATTTTAACACCACCTTGGCCATGTTATTTTTAATGCGTTAGTTTAAAACTAAAACGCCTGTGGCTTTGGTTTATTCCGCCAGAAGCGGGATGAATTGTGTTTTTTTATCTTAGGCAAAAACTAAAGCCGCCACTAATAAAACAAATGATAAAACCACAAAAAGACGGATATAGCGGCCGATTTGCGGGCTAATAAAAAAATACAATTCTGTATTTGGATGGTTCATTTTTGTTTTTATTTTGATCTGTTCAAAAGAAAACAGATTGCGCTTACTAAATATAGTATAGCATGAATTTTAAAAAAAGTCAAAATAGTGTATGTGTCCACCCATCTTTGGACTCCTGATTAATTTTTTGATTCTCTAATGACATTATGTATTGTAATGGAGATAATTTGTTTTGAAAAGCAAAGTGCGGCCGTTTAGTGTTATACCAGATTAACCATTCCATTAAGGATTGATTAAATTGAATTGGTTCTTTTAAAAGCTGCGTGTGGTAATCCACAAATTCTTCTTGGATAGTTCTATTGAATCTTTCTAAATGTGAATTCATTTTTGGAGTTCTGGGATATGTGTGGTAGTGCGTTAAGTGAAGTTTTAACAATTCCTGATTAAAATGTTTCTTAAACTCTGAGCCATTGTCAGTTAAGACAAAAGTCATTGGGTATGGAAAAACCAAACAACAATAATCAAAGAATTCTTTAGCAGCTAAACTGGCATGGCTTTTAGTGGCCCAGGCAAAGCCAAATCTGGTGTAAAGATCTTCAAAAGTAATCACATAACGTCTAAGCCCAGAAACAAACCTTTCCACTGTGTCCAAGGCAACTAAGTGTCCTGGGTATTCTGCTTTAAAGTCCTTGGGTTTTCTTAACACCTTAATCCTCTTAATTGGCTTAATCTTGCCAAAATGAGAAACCTTCTGAGGAAAGATTCTTAAACCACCTAAGTCCTTAATCAAGCGACCAATAGTAGATATTTTAGGACATTTAACAAGGTGATTAGAAACACAGAATTCTAATAACAAAGGATAAATCTTGTCTTTGCCTAAATTAGGATATTGCCATCTTAATCGTTTAATTTCATTAATGATTGTTTCAGACCAGATTCTTTTCCTTTTTGTCTTAGGAACGCGTTTCTGTTCGTTTAAGGATTCAAAAGAACCATTGGCCTTTTTAACTTTCTTTTTCCAAAGGAAAAGAGTTGACCTTTTAACAGGAAAAGCTTCAATGGTTGCCTCAAGGCCATACTTTTCCCAGAACACTAATACTTTGGCCTTGTATTGGGCTTTGTCAGTGATCATATATGTCCATTTTAGGGCATATTCGTATAATCTGACAAAACCTTTAATGCCGGTGAATTTACAATGCGAATGATTAAAATATTCCACCTTAATCCTTTTGCAAGGAGTCTAATATGTTAGTGAACTTATGTAGGAGCTACCTTCCGCCAAGGTAAATATCTTTAATTTTTTCGTTGTTCAAAATTTCCTTGCCACCGATTAAGGCAATTTGGCCGTCTTCCAAAACATAGGTGCGATTGGCAATCTCTACTGCCAATTTGGCGTTTTGTTCCACAATGATAACGGCTATGCCGCTTGAATTTATTTCTTTAATCTTTTCAAAACCTTCTTTAGTGGTTTTGGGCGATAAGCCAAGCGACGGTTCGTCTAATAATAAAAGTTTTGGTTTAATAATTAAAATCCTGGCCAAAGCCAGCATTTGCTGCTGCCCGCCGGACAAATTCTGCGCCAAGACATTTTCTTTATTTTTTAAAAACGGAAAGAAATTATAAACCTTGTCTATTTGTTTAGCAGGAATATTTTTTTGAGAGAAAGAAAGCACCTCCAAATTTTCCCTGACGGTCAGATTGCTAAAAATTTGCCGGCCTTGCGGCACATAACTTATACCTAGGCTAATCAGTTTATAGGTTGGCAAACCAACAAGCTCGCTACCATCAAATTTTATGCTACCGCCATAAATTTCGCATAAATTAAAAATGCTTTTCAAAAGCGTGGACTTACCAGAGCCATTTGGTCCAATCACCGCCACGATTTCTTTTTTACCCACTTCAAAATCAAGTCCTTTGAGAACTTCCATCTGGTTATAGCCGGCTTTTAGATTAGTGATTTGTAGCATAATTATTCCCCCAAATACGCCCCCAGAACTTTGGGATTATTTTTAATTTCCATCGGTTTGCCTTGGGCGATAATCCTGCCTTCGTCCATCACGATAATCCAGTCGGCCAAACCAAAAGTAAAATTCATGTCATGTTCAATCAATAAAATAGTTTCGCCTTGTTTTTTTAGGGCCGATAAAATTTCGGAAATTTTTTGCCGCAGTTTGAGATTAACGCCAGCCACTGGTTCGTCTAACATTAAAAAAGTATGTTGGTTTAAAACTACTCGAGCTAATTCAACTAATCTTTTTTGCCCATAACTTAAATCGCGCGCTAAATGGTTTTCCGTTTTTTCCATGCCGACTAATTTTAAAACTTTTTTAACTTTATTTTCTTTGCTTGTCGACATTTTATTTGAGCCAAAAAAACTACGCCAAAATTTTGTATCTTCATTATCAATGGCTAAAAGCAAATTATCTTTGACTGATAAATTATTAAACAACCTTGATTGCTGAAACAGGCGTGAAATGCCCAAATTGGAAATTTTTTCCGGCGACAAGTTAGTAATATTTTTATTTCCAAAAATAATTGAGCCCGCGTCCGCCCTCAATAATCCTGAAATCAAATTAAACACGGTTGATTTACCAGCGCCATTGGGCCCGATTAAAGCCGTAATTAAATTTTCTTTAATTGCAAAATCACAGCCAGCCACTGCTTTGACTCCGCCAAAATGTTTTTTAAGGTTATTAATTTTTAACATACTATTCGCATGTTATTCGCATTAATTTGCATCGCTATTCGCATGCTACTCCAACTCCACTTTCCCGTAAAACCCCTTGGGGCGATAGATTAAAATTAAAAGCAAGAGCAGAGCGTAGATAATTTGTCGCATCGGGCCGATGATTGATGAAGGGAAGCCAATAAAGCGCAATGGTTCCGGTAATAGAACCAAAATTATGGTAG
>Ga0210057_1003921_pt1 | contig 20130 bp, 20 predicted proteins | sample CryGeyCG2114_010_2_FD_183968 | JGI IMG/M metagenome (GOLD analysis project Ga0210057, IMG submission 183968) | Groundwater microbial communities from aquifer - Crystal Geyser CG10_big_fil_rev_8/21/14_0.10 (SPAdes) (version 2) | ecosystem: Environmental > Aquatic > Deep subsurface > Groundwater ...
AAGCCTCAAGATTTATAAGATATTAAAAAAAATGGACCTGCGAGGAATTGAACCTCGAATCTTCTCTATTTTAATTCCATCAAAGGAGATGGTCTAAGGAAGAACCTTGGTTCTTCTTATCGTCAAAGAGACGTCGTGAGCCATTAGACTACAGGTCCTGAGCAACTTCATTTGAACCTGGTTAAAAACCTGAAACAAATGAGGTTACAAGTAAATATAATTATAAAATAAAGCTTTAAATACCTTATTTATTAACTCTAAATATGAAAATTGTAAACAATTTTCAATTACAAGGAAATCATAGATTTCCTGTCTCCGAAAAATATTATTTTTCGGGATCCAAAATTTTAAAAATTAAGGAGAAATTTTGTATACTATGAAATTTCCAAAAAAAATTAAACGCTATTGCCCATTTTGTAAAAAACATACAGAACATAAAGTTTCTGATGTTTCTAGTGGACACAAAAAAGGTTCATTAAAAAGAGGAGCAAAACAAAGAATAAGAAAACGTGGTGGATGGAGAGGTTATGGAAATCAAGGAAGATACAGTAGAACTACAACACCAAAAAGAAAAACAAAATCTACCAAAAAAACAAATATAATGTATACCTGCCTTACTTGTAAAAAATCTCACGTGCAGAAAAAAGGGACAAGAACTGGAAAATTACAAATAGAAGAGAAACAACCAAAAAAAGAGGAGAAATTTTAAAAATGCCGGAAAAAAAGAAATTTTTTGAAATTGAATTGCCAATACTAAAACAAAAAATCAATTTGCTTGCAACTTCAGAAGCAAATTTGGTAGGAAGAACAATTAAACTAGACTTGACAAGAAGATTAAGAGGAAAAAGTGTAGAAGCTATTTTTAAAATTTTACAAGAACAAGGAAAAGTTAAAGCTGTACCATACAGATTGCATATCCTCGGCTACTTCATCAGAAGAATGATGAGAAAATCTGTAAATTATGTAGAAGATTCATTTTCTTCTGAATGTGAAAATGCTGTTCTAAGAATAAAACCGTTTTTAATAACAAGAAAAAAAGTTGCAAGAAAAGTAAGAAAAGCTTTAAGAAATAAAGCTAAAGAAGAAATAGAGAAAGATATCAGAAACCAAAAAACAGAGGACATTTTCTCTGAAATTATAGCAGGAAAATTTACTAGAAATTTAAGCCTAAAGCTGAAAAAAGTTTATCCTCTTGCTTTTTGCGACATTCGTGATATTTATGTAGAAACTTCAAAATTGCTGAAAGATAAAAGCAATTTTGATAGTGCTCAGAAATTTGAGGTTGTAAAAATTTCTGACAAAGAAAAACCCCAAGTTATAATACTAGAAGAGAAAATTAAGTAAACCTTAATTTTTAAAAAATTAAAATAACAATATACGCCTTTAATTTTGCTGTTAATTATAATTATTTATTAAAATATTATTGATTTCTCATATCTAAACTTAATTCCACAAAAGCAAATAAAAAAGCTTTTTAAATGACTATCTATTTTGTTTCTTAAGCCTCTATAGCTCAGTTGGTTAGAGTATCTCACTTGTAATGAGAGGGTCGGGGGTTCGAAAAGCCACAAAAAATTATGGCACGAAAGTCCCTCTAGAGGCTTATAGAGTGGGGCTAACAAGCCCCACTCCAGACCCAATGTTTTTTCTTTGGCAAATATTTATAAACAAGTAATTACAATAAATCCACTTGCAAATGCAATTAATAAAGACAAAAAAGTACCTATTGTCACAACTTTTCTCAAAAGTATAAAATTGAATAATAAAAATATAAAAATTACTATTAAAAAGAAATAATAAAAATTGGAAAAAACAATTTGGTTGGACAATTTGTGACCACATTCATTGCCTAAGAATTTTAGAGGAACTAAATGATAAATTAATTGTAAAAAAAAATAAATGCAAAAAGGCTATTAAATTTATAAGATCAAAAAGATGGCAAGGAAATTATATTTCAAAAGAAGAACTTGAAAAATTTGGTGATCTGCCTTATAGAAGAATAGCAAAACAAATGAAAATAAGTCATTGCTGTGTTTTTAAGTATCTTAAAAAATATGGTTTAAGATAGGGTTCAAATCCCTCTAGAGGCTTATTCCTCAACCACTTCCACTTTCCCTGCATCTTTTAAAATTTTAACAATTTCCTGTGGCAAATTTGCCATCTCACTTTTCTCAAATGGCCCAATAGATTCCCCATCTAACCCAAGAAATTCTTCAACATTCTCCTTAAAACTGACTAAAACATATTTTTTCTCTTGCTTGCCATTTAACAAATCAGAAATATTTTTATCAGATTCTTCCATGCTTTTAACAATCTTATCAAACATTTCTTTTTCAAAATTAAGCATGGTCTCAAAATCTCTCTTGCTTATTCCTGTCTCTCTTGCTATAAATGCAAGATTCAACAACTTCTTCTTTCTTCTCAACATTAATTCTTTAAATATAGAAATGGCATTCTCAAGCTGTTTTTTAGTTTTAATTATAGTATCAGAAAACATATCCTCCTTTTTTTCAGTTACTTCTTTTTTCTCTTCCAAGTATACAGAAACTTCTTTAACAAAATTCTCGTCAATAGGCTGTAATTGTTCTGAATATTTCTCTTTCCTCAATGCCTCATAAATGTCATTATAAGTTATCATTTTTGTTTTTTTCTCATACATTAAAAACAAAAATGCTTTATAATTATTATTATCTCAGAAAACATATATTTTCTGAGAACTATTAAAATTATCTTCAAGAATATCCCCAAAGTATTAAAAAATATAAAAACAAAAACTTAATGTCAAAAATTTATTGATATTTAATTAAGCTAATCTACTAGCAACTTCAAAACATCTTTCCCGTATATTTTTCCTAATTTGCCTTTTCTTGCCTGTTTCTCAGAAAACTCTTTTTTTTCTTCTTTGCCCCAATCACATAACAAAACAGGTACAGGATCTGAAGAATGACTTTTAAGTTTACAAGGAGTTGAGTGATCAGCTGTAACTAGAACTTTAATTTTATTTTTCTCAGCAAATTTCTTCAGGAATAAAAAAAATTCTCTATCAATTAGTTCAATCATATTTCTTTTTTCTATAGGTTTGTTGTCGTGTCCTGGAACATCTGTTTCTTTAAAATGAAGATAAAAATAATTATAATTTTTTGCTTCTTTATCAATTGTTTTTATAGAGAACTTACAAGCTTCTTTCAAACCCTCTTGTAAGTTATCATAAGTGTCATAATTTTTCATTTCAGGATAAGGAAAAGAAAAAATTTTCATGCCACTTGCCTTAGCAATTCCAATTTCCAATGGCATATAGGCAATAGCTGCAAATTTATTGAAATTTTTTGATAAGGGAATATTAGTGGAAGCATCTCTTGTAAAAATTATATTTGCAGGCATTAAACCTTTCTTTTTTCTTTCTTTATTCACAGGATGCTCTTCAAGTATTTTAAAACTCTGCTCAACAAAAGAATTAATTAAATCAGATGTGTAATCTGTATTTTCATCTTCATCTAATGGCTGAGAAAACTTGAAAGTTTCTGCATATTTGTATTTTCCTTTTATATGATATGCAGGATCTGTGTTAGTAATATTATCAGAAAAACCCCCTCTTAAAATTAAAACTCCCCTATGTTGAATTGTGTTTTTAAAAATAAATTTGCAAGGTAATTTAACTTGTTTATTTATAGCTCCCGCCAAAATACTTGCTTCTCTTGTTGTTAATGTTCTACCAGCTCTTCTGTCAATCACTTTTTTATTCTTTAGATTATCTATAGTAGCAAAATTAGTTCTTAAAGCTAAATCTCCTCTTTTCAAATCCAATCCAAAACCTAAAGATTCAAAATATCCTCTAAAACTACCAATTAAATTATTCCCTAAAATAGCAAGAACAGCAGAATCTGATTCTGGAGCAACATCTTCATTTATAGTATACATAAATCCTAACTTGCCTCTTGAAGCAAGATAATCTAAATTTTCTTTTTTTGCAGCTTCTAATGGAGTCTTGCCATTTAGTTTTTCATTTGGCAAATCTCCTAATCCATCTATTATCACTAATATGCCTTTCATTTTTGTATTTATACAAATATATTTTGCTTCTTTTCTACTTCAGAAATTTTTAATTTCTGACAGTGCTCAAGAATGTTTTCTGAGCATTCTTGACATAAAAGAAGGTATGTTAAATTTATAAATGTTTATTGCCACTTTAAAGTATGTTTAATTTTCTAAAAGAAAAATTAAAATCTTGGTTCAAAACTTCAAAAACGAAAGTTTTTGAGAGTGCTCAGAAACCAAAAGTTTCTGACAAAACAGAAGAGAAAGCAGAAGAGATAGTGGAAACTAAAAAAGAGGAAAAGAAAGTAGTTAAAAAAGAAAAAAAACCAGAAATAAAGAAAGTAGAAGAAAAAATTGAAGAAGAAGAAAAAGGTTTTTTCACAAAATTAAAAGAAAAATTTGAATTCAAAATAACTTCTGAATACTTTGATGAAATTTTTTCTAGTTTAGAATTAATTTTATTAGAAAATAATGTAGCTTTAGAAGTAGTAGAAAAAATAAAAAATGATTTGAAAAAAGAACTGGTTGGGATAAGTATACCAAAAGAAAAAGTAGAAGAAGAAATAAAAAAAGCACTAAAAATATCAATTGAATCTCTTCTCATTACAGAACCTCTAGACTTAATAGAAAAAATAAGAAATAAACAAGGAACTTTTGTTATTGTTTTTTTTGGAATTAACGGCTCGGGAAAAACCACGACGATAGCGAAAATAGCCCATCTATTGCAAAAAAATAATATCTCTGTTGTTTTAGCAGCTTCAGATACATTTCGAGCTGCATCAATAGAACAACTAACAGAACATGCAAGCAAATTAGGAGTAAAAATAATAAAAAGCAAATATAATGCAGACCCTGCATCAGTTGCTTTTGATGCAATTAAGCATGCCCAAGCTTCTGGAATAAAAGCTGTTTTGATAGATACAGCTGGCAGAATGCATACAAAATCAAGCTTACTAAAAGAAATGAAAAAAATTATAAGAGTAGCAAAACCAGATTTAAAGCTTTTTATTGGCGAAAGCATAACAGGAAATGATGCAACAGAACAAGCTCAGAAATTTAACGAAGCAGTAGGAATAGATGCGATTATTCTAAGCAAACAAGATATAGACGAAAGGGGTGGGACTTCTTTATCAGTAAGTTATATAACAGGAAAGCCCATTCTTTATTTAGGTATAGGACAAAAATACAATGATTTAGAGATTTTTGATAAAAACAAAATTATAGCAAGTCTAGGATTATAAAGATTTATAAACTAAAAAAATACTTAGTTTCAAGGAAGTATGTGTATTCTAATAAAACTTATAAGCTTTGATTAGTTAATCCAAACATGTTTGAAAAATTATCAAACGCATTAAAAAAAGTAACAGACAAAATAGCATCTGCTATATTTGTAGACAAAAAGCTAATAGACAGCATAATCAAAGACTTGCAAAGAGCTTTAATAGAAGCTGATGTAAATGTTTCTCTTGTAAAAGAATTAAGTAATGAGATAAGGCAGAAGGCAATAGATGAGAAAATTAAAGGTGTAGAAAAAAAAGAACAGATAATTAAAACCCTACATGACAAATTATTGGAAATTCTCGGAGGAGAAAAAAAAGAGTTAGAGATAAGAAAAGAAAAGAAAAAAGAGCCAATAAAAATTATGTTATTGGGTTTATATGGATGTGGAAAGTGCGTTCATCCAGAAAGCAACATTCAGTTGAGTGACGGAAACATAATAAAAATTGAGGATTTATATGAAAAGTACAAAAAAGATTTTAAAGAAGAAGAGTTAAAAGATGGAAAGATAATCGATATTTCTAATGCAAACCTTTTTGTCCCATCTTTCAATCCCGTAACAGCAAAAATAGAAAACACAAAAGCAACTTATTTATGGAGATTAAATAAAAAAGAATTAATAGAAATTAAAGCAGATAATGGAAATGATTTTTCAATTAAAGTAACCCCGGAACATCCTTTCTTTGCACTTAGAAATGGGCATATTACACAAATAAGAGCAGACAAAATAACAGAGAATGATTTTATAGCTCTGCCCAAAGAAATAGAAATAAAAGGAAGTCTGGTAAATATTTCTAACAAAATAAAAAATCTTGAGCTATTAGTATATTTGGACAAAGAAGAAGTGAAGGGGATACTCGCAGAAAAAAATCTGTTGATAAAAGAGATTCATAAAAAGCTAAGAATGAAATTAAGTTACTGCCAGCTTACAAAAGATTTGAAAGAAGGGAAAATTCCTATTGAATTAGTAGATTTAAAAAAATATAATCTTATCAAAACAAAGAGTTATAAATCTCAGGAAAGAATCATAATTCCCTTATTCCTAAATTCAGAATTTGCAGAATTTTTAGGCTATTTAATGGGGGACGGGCATATAGGCAAGAATTATGTTGAAATTGTTACAGAGGATACAGAAATAATAAAAAGGATAAAATACCTTTCCAAAAGCTTATTTAATTTAGAGCTAAGTATTAAAAGAGACACAAGAACAAGAGCGATGAATAAATTAATTCTAAGTTCTAGTACTCTCGTAACATTGCTAAGTATATTTAACTTAAAACCTGGAAAAAAGGGAAAAAATTTGAAGATTCCAGAAGAAATTCTCCTATCTAATAACGAAGTAATAAGAAGTTTTATCAGAGCTTATTTTGATTGCGATTCTCACCCCTCAAAAAATAGGAGTATAGAGCTGACTTCAGAAAGCAATATTTTAATTCAGCAAATGAATCTATTATTAAATAGATTTGGAATAGTTTCAATAATTTCTAAAAAAATAATTAATAATATCCCTTATTGGAGATTAGTTATCAAATCAAAATTTGCAGAAATATATGCTAATAAAATAGGATATTTAATAGAAAGAAAACAGAAAAGAGTTAATAACTATAATTTAATTGGATTAATTCAGGGTTGTGGAAATCAAAATATGCTTCCTATTGGAAAAATATTAAAGGAAGTAAGAGAAAAATTAGGATTTTCAATAGGAGAAATTCAAAATAATGCAGTATATAGCTATGGAAGATATGAAGAAAGCGGATTTATTTCTAGAGAACATTTAAAGAAATTAATAAATTACTATAAGATACAGAAGACCGGAAGATTCTTTAAAATATTAAATTCTATTTTAAATAACGAGGATATTTATAAAATATATTCGAATGCTGTAATAAATGGTTTGATTTATTTCTTAAAAAATCAAGAAATAATATGTAGTAAAGAAAATAAGATAATTCTAACAGAAAAAGGAAACTCTTACTTACAACAAATTAAGCAAAGCAATATAGATGAATTACTAATTGATCTAGAACTTATATCAGAGTCCAATGTTATTTGGTCTCCTATAAGGGAGATAAAGAAAATAAAAAATGATAAAAACGTTGTATATGATTTAACAGTAGAAGATAACCATAGTTTTATTGCAGATGGATTTATAGTGCATAATACAACAACTACAGCAAAATTAGCAAATTATTACAATAAAAGAGGTTTCAAAACTTGTATGTTGGGTTTAGATGTTCATCGTCCAGCAGCTTCTGACCAGCTTGAACAATTAGCAGAAAAAAATAATCTTTCTATATTTATAAATAAAAAAGAAAAAAATCCAGAAAAAATTTATAATCAATTCAAAGATGAGTTTAAAAAATATGACTTAGTTTTAATAGATACAGCTGGTCGTCACACTCTTGATTCTGAATTAGTTAAAGAAATCAAAGAACTTGGAAAGAAAATTTCTCCTGATTATACTATTTTAGTAATGCCAGCAGATATAGGACAAGCTGCAAAAAAATTAGCAGAAGAATTTCAAGAAGCTTTGAAAATAAATGGAGTAATTATAACAAGAATGGATTCTAGTGCAAAAGGGGGAGGTAGTCTAACCGCTTGTAATGAAACAAAAGCTCCTGTCTTCTTTATAACAACAGGCGAACACATTCAAGATATAGAAACTTTCAACCCAGAAACTTTTATCTCAAGAATTTTAGGTTTAGGAGACTTGCAAACTTTATTGGAAAAAGTTCAGCTAGTAATAGACAAAGATAAAATAAAAGAAACAGAAGAAAGATTAAAAGAAGGGAAGTTTACAATGAATGATTTCTATAAACAATTAAAAAACATGGAAAATATTGGAACCTTTGATAAGTTGCTAGAATTAATTCCCGGACTAGGAAAAGCAAAAGAAAAAATTCCTGAAGGAATGCTAGAAGGACAAGAAGATAAAGTTAAACGATTTGGGTTTATGATTCAAAGCATGACTAAAAAAGAGCGCGAAAATCCTGAAATAATAGAAAAACAAACTTCTAGAATAGCAAGAATAGCAAAAGGTTCTGGAATTCCAACCTCTAATGTAAGGGAATTATTAAGTCAGTATAATTTATTAAAAAGTTTTGTGAAAAAAGGAAAAGATATGGAAAATTTAGATTTGCAAAAAATCCAAAAAGGTGGCTTAGGTTTATCACAAAAAAAATTGAGAAAATTAGCCAAGAGGTTTGGAAAATTTTAGATTTCAGATATCACAACAATATGCATTGGCACAGGCTATGCTACCCGCGTTTCTATATCTGCAGCTTATACCTATCGGCACAACTAAGATTTCTTCATTCTCCTCTGTATTTTTTGACCAGTAACAGTTCCATCCCGCAAGAAATTTTCCTCCAGGACATGTCGCTGTAGCCCAATAAGGCCTCCCAGCACACACTAAACCAGTCCATCCACAGTTTGTAAAGGTACGCCCCTTATCAAAATCTCCATCATCTATTGCTTGCTGTAAAATTTTATCTCCCACTCCAGGAATATTAACCATAACTTCATCTGAAGCATGTCCTGGATTTGGTTTTGTTGTTGGATTTATTGCTATAACTAAAATAACTCCGGCTAAGAAAATAATTACTGATAGAATAATAAACAAATGCCTCTTTTTTATTTCTATATTAAACTGCATATTTCTCGAAAGATATATATATATAAACCTTTTGGAGAAGGATGAAAATCATACTTTACTCTCTAAATGATATCCACGCAAAGGCATTTAAGATTTTTCTTAATAAGAACAAATTGCCTTACAAAGAAGTAAATGTTAATAGTGAAAAACCAATGACAGAATTAAGAAAATTAAGTCAGCAAAATAAAACTTCTGCTCTTAAAATTATTTTCAACAGAAGTATTCATGTAATTGCTGGTTTTGATGAGAATTATTTGAATATAAATTTATTAAAACATATCAAAAAATATAATCCAAAAATTGAGGTTTAAAAATGTCAAAAGAAAAGATTATAGCAAGATTGGAATTTAAAGAACAACGCACTTTAACTCCTCAATTCTCTTAAAATCTTTGTCGGTTGTTACAAGAATTAACTTATTTTCAATCACTTGGCTTGCAATCAATAAATCAGCCAATGACAAAGAAACCCCAGAACTCTCATATTTTATTTTTAAATCTGATAAGATATCAGAAGTTTTTTCTGTAAATTGTAATAAGGGAAATTTATTAAGAATTTTCAGTAATTTTGAGGAATTTTTTGGTTTTCTCTTTTTTAATCCAAAAAGATATTCAAAATGAGAGATAAAGGGTAACTGAGGTATTGAGGGATAGGTTTTAGATAGCTCTTCAATTTTCTTTAAAATTGTCCCATCTCTTTTTTCTACTCCTATTAAAACAGAAGTGTCAAATGCTAAGTTCATTCTCTAAATCCTCTTTCTTCTCTTAATCTCTCGCTAATCTTAATCATGTCTTCTGCTTCTTCATCGCTTAAAAGTTTCCCTATGTTAAAAAGTTCCCTCCAAAATTTTTTGTTATTTTTTCCAAATTCTTTAACCATCATTTTTAAGAGAATTGACATACTAAGTCCTAATTTAGAAGCCAGCATTTTAAAATTTCTCCATGTTTCTTCGTCAACGTTTCTTATAGTTTTAATTTCCATAAAGTATTACATTAATACAAGTATTTAAATCTTTCTATTTTTAAAAACATATTTAAATATGAAAATTAACAAGATAACATGCAGGAAAAAATTCTCTATCAAGGAGCAGAAGCCCAGATTATTCTGGAGAATAATCTGATAATAAAAAAAAGAGTAAAGAAAGGCTACAGAATTCCAGAAATAGATGAGAGATTGAGAAAGCTAAGAACAAGAAGTGAAGCAAAATTGCTGGAAAAGTTACAAGAAAAAATAAATGTTCCAAAAATTCTGAAAATAGATGAAAAAAACAAAGAAATAATTATGGAGTTTATAGAAGGAAAAAAGTTAAGTGAAAATTTAGATAATTTTCCTCTAGAAAAGCAACTTAAGATAGCAGAAGAAATCGGAAAAGAAGTTGGTAAAATTCATGACTTAGATATAATTCACGGAGATTTAACAACAAGCAACATGATTTTAGTTGAAGATAAAGAAGCCAAAATCTTTTTTATAGATTTTGGCTTGGGTTTTCATTCAAAAAGAATAGAAGATAAAGCAGTTGACTTGCATTTGCTAAGACAAGCTCTTGAGTCAAAGCATTTTGGACACTGGCAAAAACTTTTTAAAGCTGTAATTTTTGGTTATAAATCCAGAGATAAGGAAAAAATTCTCAACCAGCTTGAAAAAGTTGAGAAAAGGGGAAGATACAAAAAAAATGAATGAGGATAAAATAATTGAGGAATTTTTTAAAATACTAAAAGTACAAAATCAATATTATTCAGTATCACTAAAACAACCAGTTCTTTTAATTGGAGAAAAACACCTCTATAAAGCAATAAAAGAAGCAATCCAAAACTCAAAAGCTAAATCAGATAGTCCTTCCTTTTCTAGTCCACTCAACCAAACTTCCAGCCTTAATTTCGATTCTGTCAACTTTCCTTAAATTAGCTATCTGTTTTCTATTCAAAATTTTTTTATGTTTTATCTTTGCAAGATAATCTGAAATATACCAAACATTCTCTCCAGAAGTTACCCACCCTTTTTTATCAAATCTGGACAAATTTACCGGCATAGAATAACTTCGCAAATTTTTAGTTCCTTTATCTGTGTACTCATGAAAATAACTCATTACTAATTCTCTAATACTAGAATAAACAGGCTCTCTATATCTCAAAATAGCATGATTACTTTTACTTATTGCTCCCCATTTCCCGTATTTTTTAAAAACAGCAATCACATGATCATAATCTTTTTTACTAGCAGTTAAATCCACAACAAGAGGCTTAAAACCTTGAATTCTCAAAGCTAAAGCAGCTAATAAAGCAGCCTCGATACAATGAGCTTTTTTTGTTTTCAAAACTATTCTTGGGCTCATACAACTCTCGCCTTTTTCCTCAAAATTTATTCTTAGCTTGTCAAGAAAATCTTGAATTTTTTTAGGGCTATTTAGTTTTTTTAATATTCTTAACTCTTTTTTGCTCAAACCGAAATCATTCATCTTAAATTTGCTCCAAATTTAATGAGCCAGAAAACTTTGTTTTCTGGATAATTTAAAAAACCAACAAAAGTTTATAAACATTAGTTTTAAAAGGAATTAATAATTAATTAAATTATAGCCCCATCGTCCAGCGGTCAAATTCAATAATTCTTATTATTGAAGACTGTAGATACGGGCCTTTGGTTCAAATCGAAAGATTTGCCTAAGAGGAAAGCCTGTGACCCAGGTTCAAATCCTGGTGGGGCTACTTTTTTTCAAAAAGTAGCCACTCTTCTATCATATCTCTTTGGTTCATCAATAATAAATTTGCATTTACAAAAATCTATTATCTCAACATCATAATTCCAATTCTCTTTTAACCAAACAATAGCAACTTTAACGTCAAAGCCTACTTTTAATGCTTCTTTATACATTTCAATAGTAGCTCTAGTAAATTTTGGGATTCCATTTATACCATTTAATTTACTATAATAAAAGTCATTCAGAGTTTTAATCTCAAATAAAACTATTTTTCTAGGATTTTTAGTATAATCAAATTCTATCGCGTCTATAGAAAACCAGTTCTTGTCAAGAAAATTTCTTTCTTCTTTTAATAATTTATCTCTAAAAATATTAAAATATCTATTTTTATTAAAAAATTTTGTAACTATCAAATATTTTTTGGTTTGTTTAAACAAACATTCTCCTATAATTCCCTTAAAAGTTCCTCTACCACTTTTTAAGTTGTATATAATATTTAAAATAAAACAGGATATAAATATTTAACCAAAATAACATAAGAAACATGTTTTCTTTCACTCACAAGAGTATACAAAAGTTTAAATACAAAATAAGGAAATCACTTATATGACTGAAAAACCACAAGAAAACAAAGAAAAAAATCCTGAAAATAAAGAAATAAAAAATCTTGAAGTCAGAATTGAAAAATTAAAAAGGCACATGGAAAAAAACAAGCATGACTACAAAACAAAAAGGACTTTATTGACAATAGAAGCAAGATTAAACAAATTCAAAAATTATAAAAAAGGGAAAAAATAAAAGAGGAAGAATGCAAAAAGCTATCGAACAAGCAGTTGAAAATTTTTTAGAAAAAACAAAAAATAAAGAAATAAAAATAATTTCTCATAATGATACTGATGGGATTACCTCTGCTGCAATTTTAGCCAAGACATTAAAGAAATTAAACAAAAAATTTTCAATAAAAATAATAAAGCAGTTAGATAAAGAATATTTAGTAACAATTAAAAATAGAAATAGAAATGAAGTTTTGATTTTTCTTGATTTAGGTTCTAGTTGTTTGCAAGAACTAGAAAAAATAGAAAAAGATGTTTTTATAATAGACCATCATGAAATTTCAGGAGAGCCAGGAAAAAATACAGTTTTCATAAATCCCCATATTTTCAATGAAGAGGAAATTTCTGCTTCTGGACTAACTTATTTATTCTCTAAAATAATAAGTCAAGAAAATAAAGAAATTGCTAATTTGGCAGTAATAGGGATGGTGGGAGACATGCTTGATAGGGAAATTTCTAAAATAAATAACAAAATAATAGAGTGCGCAGAAGTCATAATTAAAAGAGGTTTGTTGCTTTATCCAGCAACTCGCCCAATCCATAAAACACTGGAGTTTTCTTCTTCTGTTTTTATTCCAGGAGTTACTGGCAACTCAAAAGGTGTCTTAAATTTATTGAGAGAAGTAGGAATTAAAAAAGAAAACAATGAATACAAAAGTTTAATTGAATTAAATGATGATGAATTGTCAAAGCTTATAACAGCAATTTTGCTAAGAATAAAAACCCAAAAAAACATAATAGGAAATATTTATTTGGTAAAATTTTTTAATAAGTTAGAAGATGCTAGAGAATTATCAGCAATGATAAATGCCTGTTCAAGATTAGGTTATAGTGATATTGCTTTGGCTTTATGTTTAGACAACAAAAAAGCAAGGAAAAATGCAGAATCTATATATGCTGAATACAAACAACAGCTAATTTCTGCTTTGAATTTTGCAGAAATGAATAAAATAGAAGGAAGGGGTTATGTTATAATTAATGCAGGAAATAATATAAAAGATACAATTATAGGTACAGTAGCTAGCATAATCTCAATGTCAGGTGGATATGAAGAAGGAACAGTCATAATAGCCATGTCCTATGACAAAGAAAAAATCAAAATATCTGCAAGAGTAGCTGGCAGAAATGGAAGAAATGTCCTCAAAATACTTGAGAATGCCTGTGAAAACATACAAGGTGAGTATGGAGGGCATGCTTTAGCAGCAGGCTGTCAAATTCCAAGAGAAAAAGAAAAAGAGTTTATAGAAAATTTAATTAAAAATTTAGAATTAGAGGTAGTAAAGATTTAGTTATAAAAATATTTCTGAGTTGAAAAAGAAAAACTAAAGAATAAAAACAAATATTTTATTTCAGACTTAAGATTATTAATTGTTATAAAATCAAAAGAATTTCAACAATTTTTAGTTTTAATTAAATTTAAATAACTATGCTTTCTAAAGAAAATATGATAGAACTTAAAGAAGATGATTTAGTTTTATGTGTAGTAGAAAGAGTTTCAGGAACAACTGTATTTGTAAAGCTTGAAGACAAAAGAGAAGGAATTATAGTTACAAGCGAGATAGCACCAGGAAGAATAAGAAACTTAAGAGATTATGTAATTCCTGGAAAAAGAATAGTCTGTAAAATACTAAAAATAGATAAAAATAATGTAAATCTAAGTTTAAGAAGAGTTAGTGACAAAGAAAAAAGAGAAGTAATGGAAAAATACGAAAGAGAAAAAAACTCATTAAGCATATTAAAATCAGTAGTCAAAAATGCAGAAGAAATAGCTGAAAAAATTAAAAAACAAGAATCTTTGTATGATTTTTTGCAATCTTGTAAAGAAAATTCCAAAAAACTCCAAGAATATTTTACAAAAGAGGAAACTGAAAAAATTCTCAAGATACTTCAAGAAAAAAGAGAAAAACAAGTTGAAATTAAAAAAGAATTTTTTCTTTCTAGTTCAAGTCCTCAAGGCATAACTTTAATAAAAAGAATTTTAATGCCTTACAAAGAAAAAATGAATTATTTGGCAGCAGGCAGATTTGTAATCAAAATTAAATCTCAAGACTATAAAAAAGCAAATTCAGAATCAATAAAAATTTTACAGGAAATTCAAGAAAAAGCAAAAAAAGAAAATTGCAAGTTTGAAGCCAAAAATTTTTAGAATGATAACAGAAAAATTTTGGGTGCTCAGAAATTCGAACTTTGGTGAGAATTTCTGACATAAAAGAAAAATGAAACTTAGAAAATGCAGGGAATGTAAAAAATATACTCTAAAGCAAGAACATTGTAGTTGCACTACAATTCAAGCAGGATATAAATACCTAAAGGTAAAGAAAGATATTTAAAGCAATAATCTCAATAAATAAGAGGTGGTGATGCCTCAGACATCTAATTCTGAAAACTAAAAAATATAACCTTTCTCTTTTAACCATTTTCCTATAGGCATTGCTTCTCTGCATCCTATTCGTAAACGCCACAATGTTAATTTTCTAAAATAACGCATATCTTTCTCAAAACTCTTAATTTGATATTTTTTTGCTAGTCTTTCCATAGCTTCCAACCCAACAATATAATTTTTAGGGTCATATGGCTCTAGCCAATTTCTACTCCCCAAATCAGTAATCCTCATTCGACCTGTTGCTATTCTTTTAAGTCCACTTTTAATAGCATCGTATAATTTATATGCCTCTCTTTCAGTGTCTACTTTTTTTTCCAATTCTGTTATTGCAACATCCAAATCTAGATATCCCGTATAAATAGTGTTGTAATATTTGTCTATTTTTGCTTCAAGATGTGTACAGTGTGTAGGATACTCAATATATCTCAAAAAAGCCTTTCTTATTTTACGCCTTCTCAGAACTTCTGCTAGTTGTTCACCTTCAGATAATATTCTCTCTAAATCTTCTTTCAATTTTCCCATAGCCATTTTAATCACTATAAAGTTGCTTTCATCTGCTTTTTAAAATTATGTGTTGTTTTTTTACACCACAATATTTAAAAATATGCTAATTCTTTAATAATCATGGAACAAGAATTAGAAAAAGTGGGGTTAAATAAAAATGAAGTCAAAGTTTATTTAAGTATCTTAAAATTAGGAACATCAACAGCAGGCGAAATAACAAAAGAGTCTAAACTTTATAGAAGGGGGGTTTATGAAGCTTTAAAAACGCTTGAAGAAAAAAATCTTATCACTTCTATTGTAAAAGACTATAAGAAACATTTTGCTGCAAGCAAACCAAAACATCTTTTAGACACAATAAAAGAAAAGGAAGAGATAATTAAGTCTATCATTCCGAGTATATTAAGAATAAAAAGTAAAAAAGAAATCGAACCAAAAATAGAAATAAGAACTGGCTTAGGAGGGTTTAAAGCATTAGTAGAAGAACAATTGACATCAAAAGAGCTTTTAGGAATTGGTATTACTCTAAAATCTTTAAAAATATTGCAGTATTATTTGCCACATATAATTAAAAGAGGTAAGAAAATTGGAGCTAAAGCAAAACTTATTATTTATGAAGAAGTAAAGGAACCTCTTCTTAATCTTATCAAAAAAAATGTTAAATTAAAAATAATACCAAGGGGATTTTATGTACCATCAACGACTATGATTTGGGGAGACAAAGTTTCTATTTCATTACTGGAGGAAAAACCTTTTGTTATAATAATAGAAAATAAAACAATAAATGAAGCATATAAAAAATATTTCAATTACATGTGGAATCTTACAAAATAAAATTTAAATTTAAATCAAATCAACTTTTTTTGAACCTCTTTCAACATAGCCTCTCCATACTGACCATCGAAGCCGGGTTGAACTCTGATATTTCCTATTCTATTGTCAATAATTAACTGAACTAATAACTCATCATTAGGAAGAGCTTTAATTAACTCGCTTTTGTCAATATTCAACAGGATGTTAAACTCATTTCCAAATCTCTCAATTAAATTATTATAAACAAGCCAGGTTTTCCTTGAAGCTAACGAAGAAGCTTTAGCCAAAGCAATCAATTCATGTAAAGGAAGAATCTTGAAATAAGGTTTTCTATTTTTGTTTGCTTCTGGTTTTTGGTCAGTCAATTTCTCTACTCTATTTTCCACTCCTATTGTTAATGGCTTTTTACAAACAGGGCAAATTCCATTTAGCTTTTTAGTTTCTTCTGGTGAAGAAGAAAATTTGCATAATCTATGCCCATCATAATGATACTTACCATATTCTGGAGAAGTTTCAATTGTGGCTAAAATTTTATTTTCTCTTATTTGTCTTATCAAATCCTGATAATTATTAATATCAGAAAATATAGTTGCTTCTCTTCCTAATCTCCAAGGCCAAAATGAATGAGAATCTGAAAAGCTTATTATTGATTTATTATTTAAAAAAGAAAAATGCTGCAACATTAAAGGGTCTGCTGACATGCCGCTCTCAACAGCATGAATATTTTTTTCTTGCTCTCCAAAAGCTTCTTTTAGACTATCAAATCCTGTTTCAGAGCCAAAAATTCCAAAATAAGGAGTCATGCAATGCGCACAAATAACTTCTATTTCTTCACTTATTTTCATCATTTCTCTTGTAAATTCCTCGCATGAAATCTTGAAAATAGGCCTACCGTCATAATCTCTTCTTCCTTTTGTATCTAAATAAGAATTTATTTTATCAACTATTTCAAGGCTAGGAACAAGCAACACAAGATGTACTCTTCTGCCCTTTCCATCTTGAGAATACATTAAACTTATTTCTCCAGATAACACAAATGGAAAATCACTAAAATAATATAAGCCTTGTTCTTCTTTTAATTGCTTGATTTCTTCTAGCCATGTAGGATGTGTAAAATCTCCTGTTCCAAGTAAATTTACTCCTTTAATTTTAGCATATTTAACTAAATTAGGAATTGTAATACTCTTACTACAAGCTCTGCTAAATCTAGAATGAATGTGCAAATCAGCTATAGTTGCTTTTTCTAAATCAATTTCCATAATTATTAACAAATTATATAGATTTTAAATCTTATGAATCAAAAAAAGTATAAGTCATCTAAGGTTCATCCACTTGCCTTTCACATCTTTCCCTTGTATTTTCTCTTTTAATATCTCAATAATGCCTTTATTTACTATCATAACTCCTTCTTTTTTTCTCTTTGGTTTTAATATTGATAATTTTCTAAATAATATTACTCCCACAATTATTATTATAATTCCTATCACTATCCATAATAACCATAATAACTTTTTTCCTGAAACTTTTTCTTCTTTCTTTCCTTCTTCCTCTTCTTTAATTTCCTCTCCTGTTACAGGAGCTTTTTCTTCTGGTTTTTCTGTTATAATTTTTGCACCTTCAAGTGCTTTAATGCTAATTGATGCCTTGCTGCTTACAATTGAGTTTAATCTCACAGACAAGTCATAAACACCATCACCTGTAACATCAAATTTCTCTTCCTGCCCAATAGCTAATGTAGCCTGTTGTGGAATAGATAAAACATTTATTACAGCATTAGTACTTGTCACACTAATTAATTTTACATAATGGTAACTGCCAAGAACAAAAAATTTAATTTGTTCATTTTTTGCAAGACTTTGTGTATATCCTTCTGTAAATTGCGCATCAGTTATAGCATATATTATTGCAGCAGCCTCAGCAGCTCCTCCACCTCCAGAAGTTGTTCCTCCACCAGGAGCATCACTTGTCTTATAAGTAGAAAACTCACAGAAAGGAACTTCCCACAAGCATTCTGAAGAATTAATTAATGTTGAAACATTTGTTCTATTAACACAATTTGCTCCATTATCGTCACAATGATAAAGAGTATCGCAAGTTGCACCACTAGCAACAGGAATCTTAACTCTGCAAATTTCTGGATGCAAATTATTTATAATTTTATCTCTTGTTTCAGAAGTTAAACCAGCTTTCACACTATCAGCAATTAAATCTCCTGAAGCACTTATTGTCCTTACTTTATCATTTAATCCTGTTTTTGTCAAAGTTGCATTTATAAATTCAAAATAAACACTTCCATCATTCTTAGCAAGTTTTATATTAACTTTTCTTCCAGCTGTATAATTAGTTTTCATTCCGGCATTACCTCCACACATCTGCCCTTGTAAATGTTCATATACCCCATTTCTATCGACATCATAGCTAACATTCCAATCGCTAGGAACTTTAATTCTTGTAACAAAATTACAATAAGCGCATTTTGCTGCAGATGTAGGAAGTCTGAAACTTGAACACCTGCTGACAGCGCATTTATTATTTGAATCGCAAACTCTTAACTTATAATAAGAAGTAACGCCTGTTGCTAAAGGCGCATTTAAAATACCAAATCCGCTTGAATTCATTTTAGTTGCTCCTTCATAAAGTTCTGCAACATGCCAGGTTTTATATTGTCTCACAGTATTATTTTTTATAATCCCAATATCAGGAATAATATACATTCCAGGTTCGCCAGCAGTAGAATTCAAACATTGTGAATCAGCGCCATACCATTCTAAAGTTCCATTTGCAGGTTTATTAGTATCATACATAATTAAAACAGCACCTTCATTAGCTCCATCAGCGTATTCTTCAATTTTAACCCCTGTAACTAAAGGAGTAGAAGTATCAATATAATTTACAGCATTCACTCCTAATCCAGAACATTTAGAAGAATACTGACAATCCCAATCACTGCAATCACTATTCCCATCTCCATCATCATCAATACTATTAAAGCAGTCTTCTCCTTTTATAAATCCGTTTTTTAAAATATCCTCGAATTTAGCACTATCTGCACCATATGAAAATGCATTTTGGATATCAAAATCAATACTTCCAGGAGTTATCCATCCAGGCCCAGCACTATCGCTTGGTGTTGTAATATTTCCAGAATTTCCAATTGTTGCAACAACAACCCTCATGTCTTTTGTAGAATCATATAATGTAGGGAATTTTCCTAAATCAGCTTTTTTAACAGCAATCATTGGCCCTCCAATATCAGAGCACATTTTCTTTTTCCATGCACTTGTTTTAATATCAGCTGATTTCCAATTAGAGCTATCACATTTATCAGAATTAAAGGTTTCAACAGCTTTGCTTGTGTTTATATTCCATGTTGAAGCATATTTAAACCTAAATTCATAACCAACAGCAGAACTATTATAGTCCAAAGCACATCCTCCTGAAGTACTTCCATCAGTATCTAAATAAACAAGAACAATAATTGTTTCATTTCCACTTCCTGTTTTTTCTTGTCCTCCTCCAACACTTCCCATCACAAATGAGGATAATTTTTCTTTATTGCAAACAGAAGCATTTTCAAAATTATTAACACCTAGTCCAAATCCATAACTGTCTCCCATATCTTTCATTCCAAATCCACAAATATCAACACTCGCCTGCATTCCTGAAGGTTCAGGACAAATATCAATTCCAATAGGAGCAGGAACACCAGTTTCCATTCCTGAAAACATATCATTCATTGTAGATGGATTACACCATCCTGTTGCATATTTACATTTTCCAGTATAAGTTTCATTAGTACAAGATGTAGAACTTAATGAAGAACATCTAGGTTCACAGCTTCCCCAAGAATTATTAATACATAAATAATTTGAAGAGCAATTACCTCTCCATCCTTCAGAATTATTCCAGCTTTGATAACTTAAATTACTCCAGCACTGA
>Ga0210057_1003922_pt1 | contig 20129 bp, 25 predicted proteins | sample CryGeyCG2114_010_2_FD_183968 | JGI IMG/M metagenome (GOLD analysis project Ga0210057, IMG submission 183968) | Groundwater microbial communities from aquifer - Crystal Geyser CG10_big_fil_rev_8/21/14_0.10 (SPAdes) (version 2) | ecosystem: Environmental > Aquatic > Deep subsurface > Groundwater ...
TGGTAACAGCCGAGTCTTCGGACATGATAATTTGTTGAGTTTCGTCTTGGGAATAGTCGGCAAATTGACGATAATAATCAGTGTCGGCAAAGTAGGTGGAGGTGCCGATGCCGGTAGCGACTTGGGAGCTATTGATGCCAATGGCGTTGAAACCAAAACCGTAAGTGTCAATATCGGCCCAAATTTCTGATTGAGACTCGGTGCAATTGTTGTTGTCACAAGTAGTGTCGGAAAGAGTGGTGTTTGTTCCTTTAATGGCTAGGGGGTGATTTTGATGAGCCATGATTTGATAGCCTTGGCCTGAGGGAGTAGTGATGGTCAAAATGTTGCTGTCGGTTGAAGTAGAACCGGCAGAGAGTGTACCAAGATTGATGGCCAAATCGTCAATTTGGAAAGAAAAGTAATAGATGGTGGTATATATATATTGAAAACCGGCTTTGAGGATATAACCGTTGGCATTGAATTGGCCGGGGGCGTTTTGACCGACAGTGTCGGTCAGACTGTAGTTGGTGGAACTTTTTTTGCCGGAAGTCATATTGAAATTACCCCAGTTGATGCGATAAGAAGGGGAGGAAAAAGATTGCGCATTGATTTTTTGAAAGGGAATTAAAAACAGTAAGGAGAAAAAAATAAATAAATGTTGGTGACAAAATTTTGCAGTGCGCGCTACCTTCGGGCTCACTACGTTCGCGTTCGCTGTGCGCTTAAAATTTGTCACGGCACATTTATTTCTGTTAAAAAAAAGAGTCATTTTTAAGCTTCATCAGTTTGCTGGTCGATGGTTTGGGTTAATTTTTTGGAAGAGTTTTTTAGATTTTGAGCGGAGGTTTTGATTTTTTTGGCATTTTCTTTTTGGGTGTAAGTAAGAGGAGTGGAAAGAAGCTGAGAGGCCAAGTCGATGATGACATTGATACCGGTTTTAAACTTAAGAGAATGCCAAAGAAGAATATCTGTCTCACTGACAGCTAAATCTTGGTTTAATTTTTTATTATCTAGATATTGATGACCTATAAACCAGGCTAAGGGAGTGATAAGAAGAAGAGAGAGAAGAGGCAAAAGGGAGCTGAGAGAATTAAGAGATTGGGAAAAAAGAATAATTAAAACTAAAGAAAAAGAAAGGGTGGTGGAGGGAGGGTTTTGAAAAGCAATAATAAAGAGGAGAAAATAAACAAGAAAAAAAATGGGGGAGTTAAGACCATTGGTAGTAAAGATTAGAAGAGTGATGAGAAAAGTGGAGGGTAAAATGAAATTGATTTTTTGAAAAAGACAAATGATAGTGGCTAGCGATAGAAGAGCAATAAGTTGAGGAGTGAAGTAAGTGAGGGGAGAAAGGGAAAAAAGGAAAGGAAGAAGGGAGGCTAAGGAAAGGAGGAAAATGGTTTTAAGTTGTGATTTGGGCATTGGTTAATTCTAGCATTTGAATGTTTGATGAGGTATAAATGTTTTAAGATGGTAGAAGAAGGAGGGAAAGATTACGGAGATATTTTTAAAAAAGAGAGTGATCCTCGTCAATTGATTTCTAACTGGAGAGCTTCAAGAGAATACCAAGAGTATCAGGCTCGTTTTTTTGAAGGAAAAAGATTGGTTGAGGGAGTAACAGAAGAAGAAAAAAGAGAGGCGTTTGAAGAGGACAGAAAAGCGAAAGACTCTTTGTTGTTTTTTGTGAAAGATCAAAAAATTGATTTTGTTTATGATCCTAAATATTATTCTCAAAAGAGTCAAGGAGCAATGAAACTTTATATTAAGGCTGTTAGAGATATGTTTAGGACAGAGAGAGGTGGTGGAGGAGAAGAAGTAGTAGCTTGTGATCGTCTTAGAGCAATGAGACATGATGAGGTAGCTCAAGATTTGGTTGAGGAGGGGATTGTTTTGAGTACTAAAATTGGGAGAACTTTGGCCAGATTGGTATTGATAAGTGAGGGTTTAGATACTTTTAAGAGTGCACAGAGAAGTGATATTGATAGGGTTCGAGTTTTGGCGGCGGAGTGATATGATGGGGTGTGAAAAGGATAAGTTGGGTGGATGGAATATTGGCAATGGGATTGTTGTTTTTGGTTTTGGGAGTGGGGATGGAGTACAGGAACAAGGTGATGCCGGAAACGGAAATTGAATTGACAAGAAAAGAAGAAGGGGGTCTGGTGGTGGAGGTGGTGGGAGCGGTGGAAAGACCGGGAGTTTATGAGATGAAAGCAGGAGAGAGGGTAAAGGATGTCTTGATAAAAGCAGGAGGATTGAGCGGAGAGGCAGATAGAAATTGGCTAGAGGAAAATTTAAACCAGGCTGAGGAATTGTGGGATGGTCAAAAAATTTATGTAGAAAAAAAGGGAGAAATTAAAGGGATTCTTCGACAGGCTCAGGACGACAGGATAAATTTGAATACAGCCAGCCAGGTTGAATTGGAAAAATTGACGGGTATAGGTCCGGCCATGGCTGTCAGAATAATAGAATATAGACAGGAAAATGGGGGATTTAGAAATGTAGAAGAAATAAAATTGGTAAAAGGAATTGGGGAAAAAATGTACGAAAAGATAAAAGAGGAGATTAAGATTTGAGAAATGAAAGAAGCAATGACAATTTTGGCAGAAAGAAGTTTGCCTTTATCGGAGGCAGGTTTGCTGTTGGGAATAGTTTTGGGTGAAACAAGAGGAATTGACTATCAATTTTGGCAATATCTAAAAAACAGTGGCATGCTTCACTTGGTAGTAGTGTCGGGAGCTAATGTGATTTTGTTGACTAGAATAGTAGTGGAGGGAATGGCAAGTTATTTGGGGAGAAAGGGGGCGATAGCGATGGGGTTTTTGGGGATTTGGTTTTATGCTGGTTTGGTGGGATGGCAAATACCGGTGTTGAGAGCCAGTTTTTTGATGTTTTTTTATTATCTGGCTCAGTTTGGGGGGAGAAGATATGATGTGTCCAGAGCTTTGGTTTTGACAGTGGGGATAATGATAGTAATAGATTGGAGGGTACTTTGGGAATTGAGTTTTTGGCTATCATTTTTGGCTTTTGTGGCGGTGGTAGAAGCAAAAGATTGGGGAGAAATAAGAATGAGGGGGGCTTGGTTTTATAAAAACGTATTTTTAAGTTTATGGGTGGGTTTGTGGTTGACACCGATATTGGCGATAAGTTTTGGACAAATATCGATTGTAGGAATATTGGTGAGTGGGTTGTTGTTGGGAGTGATAGAAATAGCTACTTTTTTGGGAGGAATAGGATTGTTTTTAGGTTGGTTGTGGCCGGCTTTGGGAAAATTGATTTTGTGGTTGAGCTATCCTTTTTTGGTTTATTTAAAACTATTGGCAGAAAGTTTTGGTCAATGGCAAGGTTTAAACGTAAGATTTAATTGGTTGATGTTAGGAGGTTGGTATCTGGTTTTGATTTATTTTTTGTTAAAAAGAAAAATTAAAAGAGATTTAAATAAAGTAGTGGTAATAAAAGGATGAAGAAAGAAAAAAAGATTTTATTGCTGGTGTTGTGCCTAGTTTTGGTGGTGTTTTATTGGTCTTTGCCGGATGGAAAGACAAGGCTAATATTTTGTGATGTGGGGCAAGGGGATGGAGTGATGTTGACGAGAGGAACTTTTCAATTGATTTATGATGTGGGGCCAAAAAATGGCAAGATGAAAAAATGTATAGAAAGACAGATACCGTTTTGGGATAGAAAAATAGAAGTGGTAATAATTTCTCATTGGGACAAGGACCACTCAGGAGGATTGGAAGGGATAAATAGGAGCTATAAGATCGATAAGTTATATTCGGGAAGTGATGATAACGAACATAATTTTTCTGCTGAAATTTTGAGGGCTAAAGATATATTAAGATTAGATTGGTTTGATTTTGAGGTGGTGTGGCCCGACGAAATAAATGATTTTGATGATAATGAAATGTCTTTAGTGGGAATATTGCGAGTTAATAATAAAAGTATTTTGTTAACGGGGGATGCACCGATAGAAGTAGAGCAGAGATTGGTCTGGAGAAAAATTTTAAAAGAGAGGATGGATGTACTGAAAGTGGGACATCATGGGTCCGATACCAGTACCAGTGAAGAATTGTTGGAAGTAACAAGGCCACAAGTAGCGATAATTGGAGTGGGAAAGAATAGCTATGGGCATCCAAGCGAGGAGGTATTAAAAAGATTGGATAAGTTTGGAGTGAAAGTGAAAAGAACAGATCAGGATGGGAATATAGTATTTAAATTTTAGTATAATAAGACAATGGCAGATATAAAAATTGAGAAGGGAAGGTTTGTAGTAAATGGGATAGATGTGGCTGGATTGAATGGAAGAGAAGTAGGAATGGTGAGAGGGAGAAGAGTGTTTGGTCAAATGAGATGGAGAGGTGGTTCGTATTTGACAAGTCAACAGGTATTGGATGAAATGTGGGGAATGATAGATGACAGAGAACAACAAAGAAGGCAATCGTTGTAAAGATAGGACAAGTTTGGGGGTAGTGGCAGAGAAAGCAGATGAGTGCCAGAGAGATAAGAGAAGATGAGGAAGAAAGTTTAATGATACAATTGGTAATGGGTGAGAGAAGGGAAACTTTAAACTTGGGAAAATTAAGGGCGAGTTATGATTTGGTAAAAGAGTTGAGGGGTCGATTGGGAGTAAGAGAAGCGGCGAGTACGTGGTTGGGTTTTGTAAGAGAGTTGACAACGGAAGGTCGGGAAGAAATGATGAAAGTTTCCTCAGAGAGAAAGATAGCAGTGGCAGAAGCTTGGTGGCGAGTGCAAGATTTTGTGCTTGATTTTGAAACAAAAGAAAAGCAAGTGAAAGAGGGAGAGGGTTTTTCAACCGGTATGGCGGATGATGAAGAAAGAGTTTTTGAAGGAATATCTGGTTTTCGAAAAACGAGGAACAGAATAACACCTGGGATGATACCTTTAGATTTGAGTGGAGGAAGAATGAGGTTGGTGGTGAGTTCCAGACCGGGACGATCTTTGAATTTGGAAGTAGAGAGTCATGGTTTGGAAGCTGGAAGTAAAAGAGATGTCCGACTGGAGGAAACGAGAAAGCGATGGGTGAGTTTGCTAGAATAGGAGCATGAAGAATTTTGAAAGAGTAGAAAAGAGATGGCAGGAGAAGTGGGAGGAGATGGGTTTGTATAAAACTAAAGAAAAAGGAGATAAGAAATATATTTTGGTGGAGTTTCCCTATCCATCGGGATCGGGATTACATGTAGGACATGCTTTTAGCTTTACCGGAGCTGATGTTTATGCCAGATATTGGCGGATGAAGGGTAAAAGAGTGCTGTTTCCGATGGGTTGGGATGCTTTTGGTTTGCCAACGGAAAATTATGCTATAAAAACCAAACGGGCGCCACAGAAGGTGACGGATGAAAATACGGCCATGTTTAAAAGACAAATGAAGAGGTTGGCTTATAGCTTTGACTGGGAGAGGGAGATAAACACCACCGATCCTGACTATTATAAGTGGACGCAGTGGATATTTATTCAACTGTTTAAGAAGGGTTTGGCTTATAAAAAGGAAATGCCGATTAATTGGTGTCCTATTTGTAAAACCGGTTTGGCCAACGAGGAGGTAATTGATGGAAAATGTGAACGATGCGGGGCGGAGGTAAGTCGGAGAAATATGAGTCAGTGGATTGTCAAAATTACTGACTATGCTGATAAATTGATAAGCGGTCTGGAAAAAACGGATTTTATTGAAAAGGTGAAAAAGGCTCAGATTAATTGGATAGGGAAATCGGAAGGAGCGAAAATCAATTTTCAATTATCCCATGCCTGCCGGCAGGCAGGAATTACGAATTACGAATTAGAGACAAAAAATCTAGAAGTTTTCACAACCAGACCCGACACTTTATATGGAGCAACGTTTATGGTGATAGCACCAGAACACCAACTTTCCCTAGATTTGGCAAAAAAAAATAATGAAATTGAAGAATATATTGTTAGGTCAAGAAAAAAATCAGAATTAGAGAGAACGGAAACGGAAAAAGAAAAAATAGGAGTGTTTAGTGGTTTGTATGCCATAAATCCGATTAATAATAAAAAAATACCGATTTGGATTTCTGATTTTGTGTTGGCAAGCTATGGAACGGGGGCAATTATGTCGGTTCCGGCTCATGACAAAAGAGATTATGCTTTTGCGAAAAAATATAATTTACCAATAATAAAAGTGGTTGACGATGAGGGGAGAATGACTAATTCAGATAAGCTCAACGGAATGATGTCAACAGAAGCGGCTAAAGAGATAATTAAAAGATTGACGGAGATGAAAATTGGGGAAAAGACAAATTCGTATCATTTGCGTGACTGGATATTTTCCAGACAACATTATTGGGGAGAGCCGATACCAATGATTAATTGTCCTAAGTGTGGTTGGGTGCCGGTGGATGAAAAAGATTTGCCGATTAAGTTGCCAGAGGTAGAAGCCTATCAACCTACCAGTACGGGTGAGAGTCCGCTAGCAGAGATTGAGGAGTTTGTTAATTGTAAATGTCCTGTTTGTGGAGGAACGGCCAGAAGAGAAACAGATACAATGCCCAACTGGGCGGGGTCTGATTGGTACTTCCTCGCTTACGCGATGAGTCAAAAGTTGAAAGTTAGAAAGTCAAAAAGTGAAAATGATGTATTTGTTGATATATTTAGTGATAGTAGAGAAGAGTTAAAAAAGTGGTTGCCAGTGGATGTTTATATAGGAGGGGATGAACATAACACTCTGCATCTTTTGTATTCAAGGTTTATTGTTAACTTTTTGTATGATATTGGAGTGGTGCCAGTGGCAGAGCCTTATGATAAAAGGTTGTCACATGGAGTGATTTTGGGACCGGACAATCAGAGGATGAGTAAAAGTAAGGGGAATGTGATTATGCCGGAAGTAGTAGCGGATAAATATGGAGTGGATGTAGTCAGACTGTATTTGATGTTTATGGGTCCTTTTGATGGGACTATGGCGTGGAATGAAAAGACCTTGATGGGAGTGAAGAGATTTTTGGATAAGTGGGAAAAGTTTGTGGAGAAACAAGTCACAAGTTTAAAGTCGAAAGTCGAAAGTGGCAAGGAGGTAAAAAAAATAATTAATAAAACGGTGGCGGGGGTGAGTAAGGATGTGGAAGTTTTTAGTTTTAATACGGCGGTGGCTAAGCAGATGGAAATGGTAAATAAGTTGCAAGTCGAAAGTCGAAAGTCGAAAGTCGAAAGAGAAGAAATAGAAAAAATGATTAAGATGTTGGCGCCGTTTGCGCCGTATTTGGCAGAAGAAATGTGGGGGTTGTTGAAAGAAGAAAAATCTGTTCATGTATCTTTCTGGCCGGAGGTGGAGGAGAAATACTTAAAAGAAGACAGAATAACGATACCGGTGGCCATAAATGGAAAAGTGAGGGGGCAATTATCAATTATCAATTATCAATTACGAATTAAAGAGGAAATTGTGGCTGAGGCAAGAAAGATGCCACAGATTGTGAAATGGATTGAGGGAAAAAAGATAATAAAAGAGATTTATGTGCCGGGGAAAATGATTAATTTGGTGATAAATTGATGTCTGGGTCTAGGGCGAGTGTGTTTGAGTTGAAAAATGGGGTAAGAGTATTGCTGATACCAAGACTGGGTTTGAGAGCGGTGGAGATAGAGGTATTTTTGAAAATGGGGTCCAAATATGAGAGAGAGGGGGAATTTGGGATGAGTCATTTTTTGGAACACATGGCGTTTAAGGGAACAAAAAAAAGACCCGAATCGTGGGATTTAATGACAGAAATAGACGCCAAAGGGGCTTATTATAATGCTTCGACTGATCAGGAAATAACTTCATACTATATAACAACGATTGCCAAAAATGTTGACTGGGCTATGGAATTGTTGTCAGACGTATTGCTAAATTCAACTTACAAAGAAAAAGAAGTAAAAAAAGAAAGAGGAGTAATTGTAGAAGAGATTAGGATGTATAAGGATAATGCGATGGCGGGGTTGTCGGGGGAGATGGCAGAGATGTTGTTTGGGGGTAAAGACAAGGGTTGTTTTAATATCAGTGGAGGAGTGAAAGATATCCGGAGAGTAGAGAGAGAAAAATTGCTTTATTATAGAAAAAAATATTTTGATCCCAAAAAAACGGTAGTGGCAATGGCGGGGGATGTAAAAGAGACAGATATAAAGATAGCAGAGAAGTATTTTGGTGGATTTAAGAGGGAGAGTGATACAGTGTTACTAAAAAGGAAGATCATTTTAAATAAAAAAAGAATAAAAGAGAAACTAAAAGAGAGGGAACAGGAGCATTTTTGTTTGGCTTTGCCGGGATTGGGTTGGAGCGATAACAGATATGAGCAGATAAGGTTGCTGGAGTTGATTTTGGCAGGAAACAGTTCGTCCCGTTTGTTTAGAAAGATTAGAGAAGAAAAGGGTTGGGCTTATTATGTTAATAGTGTAGGGCAAAAATATGAGGAGGCCGGATTTGTGGCGGTACAAGCAGGGATACAAAAGAGAAAAGCAGACGAAGCTTTAGAATTGGTAAAAAGAGAAATACTGGCGATAGGGAAAGATTTAAGGGAGAGTGAACTGAGAGTGGCTAAAGAGTATATAATGGGAACGACTAGGTTGGCGATGGATAGAACCAGCTTTTGGACCGGATTTTTGGGGAGGAGATTGCTTATGGAAGATAGGTTGGTTCGGGTAGAAGAAGAAATAAAGAAATATGAGAAGGTGACGGTTTTGATGTTGAAAAAGTTAGCAAAAGAACTGTTTGTGGAAGACGAAATGAGAAGGATAATAATAAGGAGCAAAAAGAGATAGAAAGAGATATTGTCTAGCTTTGAGAAGAGAAAAATAGAAAGAAGAGATTGGCAGAGGAAAGAAGTTTTTGCCAGAAGAAAAAGGTGTTTGGTTTGTGCCCATTTTGAGGGGAAAGAGATAAAAAGAAGGAAAATGAGTAAAATAAGCTTTTGGAAGAGAGAAAATTGATAAAAAGAGCAAAAAAAAAGAGTTTCAAAAAAGAAAAATAGGAGAAGAAAAAGAAAAAAGAGTTTTTGATAAAAAAAAGTATCTTTTGCGGAGATTATTAGAGATAAAGAGCTTAAATGTAGTCTTTTGAGAGTTTTTTTAAAAGACTTTTGTGCGGAAAAAGAAAATTGTTAAATTCAGGAAAATCATTGCGGAAAAAATACGGTTAAGAAGAAAATAAGTGCGGAGAAAGAAACAAAATAGCTTTTAAAAATGCGGTGAACGTATCATCCCGATGTTCATCGGGATTAACGTTCTGAATGATTTGTATCCCCAGGCAGAGTCGAACTGTCATTTCTCCCTTAGGGGGGGAGTGTTCTATCCATTGAACTATGGGGACAAGGAAAAAAGTCGGAGACGCGGGATTTGAACCCGCAACCTCGGCAACCCGAATGCCGCGCGCTAGCCAGTTGCGCCAGTCTCCGTATTTCTTAGATGATTCTATTATAAATTGTCAGAAAAGGCTATTTGAAGAAAAATCTTGATTAATATTAATATTATAGTACATTTTATAGAAAGTAACGATTTGATAGATTAAGCTTGCTTTTGTTTTCTTTTGATAAGAAAAAGAAAAAAATGAGGAGTATCTTTTGGCAGAAGAAAAATAAGATTGCTAAATAAGGTCTAAGGGAAATTTTTTGGGAGGGTGGAGTTAAAAAAGATTTTTTTATTTTTTAAAACAAGAATTGGAGAAAATAAGGCTTTTGCGGATTTTGTTACTATAGGTTATAATATTTATCTAATTTACTTATAGAAAAACAGAAAATGAACGACGAAAGATTAAACGATAAAACAGAAGAGGTTGGGGTTTTAGGGCCGATGACAGTTAGGGGTCAGGAGGTAACAACAGGAAACAGAGAGGCTTTTTGTGCTTTTTTAGAAAATAAAAAAGGAGTTTTGGAAGATAGGGATAAACGGAAAAGACAGAAAAAAATACCGGAAATAGATTCAAACAGTGTTTTTGCCCATACGGTTGACAGATGCCGAGAACTGTTTGGTTTTGCTTGGTTGGAGCCAGGAAGTTTTTTAAAACCAAATCAATTTTTGGCTTTAAAAATTTTTGGTCATTATTGGGGATCTCAAACAATGGATGAAGAGGAAATTCCGATAGAATTAAGAGGAATGGAGAGGATGAGAAATAGGGGGAGCAGGGAAAGGTTAGTTGAAGAAAGTGTTTTTATAGCCTGGGTGGAGGAGAATTGTGAGACTGAGGTAAGTTTGGAACCTTGCCACTTTTTACCGACAACAAATGAAGGCTTAGACTTTTTTGATGAGGCTAAAAAATGGGTAGAAGAAATGAGAGAAAAACAAGAAAGAGAAAGAGATAGCCTGGGTCTTTTGGAGATTGCTTTGTTGTCTGAGGAAGAAGAGAAAATGCTAAGTTGGTGTGTTTTGCAGGGCAATTGGGTTCAAGAAAATGTAATGGCAGAAAAACAATCTGAGGGAGAAAGGGAAAGACTGTCATTGGCAGGAAGGGCGAAAAATTTATTTTTGATGGCTAACTTGAGATTAGTCAGAAGTCAAATAAAAAGGATTTCAAATTTTTGGGAAATAAGTGGAGTGACAATTTCTAAAGAGGATATAGAGGGGGCAGGAAGAGTTTGTTTGTTGGAGAGAGTAATTCCGACTTTTGACTGGAGGCGAGGATGGAGGTTTTCAACTTATGCCGGGGTTTCACTGAGAAGGGAAATGTATGAGGCTGGATATAGAGAAGCTTTTCAAATCAGAAGACCGTCGAGAGTGGAAAAGGGGATGGAGAAAGAAGATGAGACGGGGCCGAGAGTGACCTTTTCTTTGGATCAAGAAAGATTTGACGAGGGAGACTTAGAAGAAGGAGAAGTGACAAGTGATCCCGGAGGTGTTTGGGGGGTGGAAGATGAGGTGTTGTGGAGGGATTTTGTGGAACAAATAAGATCGACTCTCAAAAAAGATAAAAAAAGCAAGAGAAGAGTAGATTTATTAGACCTTTTGCTCTCTGGAGAAACAGAAACTAACAATGTCGAGATGGCAGAAATGATGGGGGTAAGTAAAGAAGCAGTGAGAAAATTGAGAATATCTTTGACCGAGTCTCTTGTGTCTTGACTTGGGGAAAATTAATGTTTAGTATGATGTTAATGACAGACTTAGATAGGAATACGAGAACATTGATTGTTTGTTTTGCAGTGGCCTTATTTGCTTTAATTCCTTTGAGGTTTGTGGAAGTGGGACAAATGATGGTGCAAGAACAAAAACAAGTATTGGGAGAAAGTGTGACGGCACCGGTTTATGTGGAAGAAAAAGTAATGATTGCACCCAGGACAGATTGTCTTAGTGTGGAAGATGCCGATGTCTTGGTTATGGGAGTGACACAGAAGTTAGCAAGCGGAGAATATAAAGAGGAGGATGTGACTAGAGTTTTGGAGATAGTAGAAGAAATAGAGGCTAATATTTGCCGATAAATATTTTTTTTAGCGAATGGAGATAGCGTAGAGATTTTTAGTGGCAGGACTGTAGGCTGAGGTAAGAGTGATAATGCGGTTGCCGTCAGACCAAGGATAGACGGTTTCTGTTTGAAATTCACCGGCAAAAAGAGTTTGGGTGTTGGTGTTGTCATATTCAACGGTTTTGATTTGAGAGTCGGCAACGTAGATAATATTGTTGGAATTGGGTAACCAAAAAGGACGATAAATGTTTTTGGCAGAACCTAAGAGGAAATTGGTGTCGTCTTTGAGGTCGTAGATATAGTAATGATTGGCCTGAAGATCTCGACGTTGGACTTGTTGGCTTTGGGCAGGAGGAGGAGTAATATAATTATCTTTTAATTGGCCATCACGATCGGTTAAGTAAAGAACTTTTTCTTCTGAGGAAGAATAAGAGATGTTTTGAGCCGAGGCAGTGGAAACAACTTGGCGAATTTGCTCCGGTAAGTCTTTTATTTTATTGTTAATGATTTCGGCGGTGGTTTGTTGCCATTCTTGTTTGATAAGAGAAAGTCTGGGGGTGATGTCATACAGATTTTTGGAATTAGGAGTGACGGTAAGGTCGATTAGGTAGGTGGCAAGACCGTTGGTGGCTAAAAGGGAAAGAGAATCGGGAGAAAATTCAAAAGTAAAATCAGACCAATTAAGGTGAGGAAGATTGGAGTAGAGTTGTTTGGGTAAGTTTTTGTTTAAAGGTAGAGGACGGTCACTGAGATTAAGTTGATAGAGGCCATTGTTTAGGGTGGCGGAAGCAGAAGCGACAGCGTAAATAATGGTGGCATGATCGGGGCTGACAACCGGATTGACGGCGCCGGTATAGGTTAGGGGCTTTAAGTCTGGAACGGCACGAAAAAGCTGAGCATCGGTTTGATAGACGGTTTCTTTTTTGATTTGAACGGTTTTTTCCCAGGGAAGATAGCCGTCTTTGATAATTTTAAGATGATATTGGTCCGGGGGGAGATTTAAGGTATCGTCGGTGGCGGTAACAAGACGGTTGTCAATATAAACTGAGGCTGATTTGGGGGTAGAAGTGGCAGAAAGAAGGCCGGTGGCTTTGATGAAAGGTCCGGGTTTGAGATTGAGCTTGTAACCTCTGGCGAAAACCGAAGTGAAATAAGCTCCGGCACTAACCAAAAGGAAAGCGGAAAGGACAAAAAATAAACTTTTTTTGTTAGAAGGGAGGGCCATAGATGATTTTAACAAAAATTATGATTTTTAAGTATAATGAAATATGAGGTTTTTTAAGAAATTAGGAATTGATTTGGGAACGATAAATACGGTGATATGGGCAGAAAATGAAGGAATAGTGTTAAATGAGCCAACAATTGTGGCGGTAGGGTTGGAAGACAGAAAAGTGTTGGCGGTGGGAAATGAGGCCAAAGACATGTTGGGAAAGACACCAGAATATATAGAAGTAATTTGTCCGGTGGAAGATGGAGTGATTGCCGATTATGAGGTGACGGAAGCGATGCTGAAGTTTTTTTTGCGTAAAGTAATGGGAAGAATGTGGTTTTTTGGTCCGGAGGTAATGATCTGTGTACCGGCTGGGGTAACTCAGGTAGAGCAAAGGGCGGTTTTGGATGCGGTGTTGGCGGCGGGAGCGAAAAAAGCTTATTTGATAGACCAGCCTTTAGCAGCGGCAATAGGGGCAAAAATACCGGTATCGGAAAGTTTTGGCAACATGATAGTAGAAGTGGGTGGAGGAGCGACTGAAGCGGCGGTAATAGCTTTGGGAGGAGTAGTAACACATAAAACGGTGAGGATAGGAGGAAAGAGACTGAATGAGGCTATTGTCGATTTTTTAAAGAAAAAACATAATTTGGTGGTAGGGGAACAGAGTGCAGAGAGGCTTAAGAGAGAAATAGGCAGTGCTATTAGATTAAAAAGACCCAAAAAAATGGAAATTAACGGCAGAGATTCGGTTTATGGGTTGCCCAAGAATGTAGAAATTGATAGTGACGAGGTTTATGAGGCAATCAGGCCGTTTTTGGATTTAATTTTGGATGCGATTAGAGATACTTTGGAACAAACGGCACCGGAGTTGGTGTCGGATATTGTGGATAGGGGGATAGTGTTGAGTGGGGGTGGAAGTCAACTTCTGAACTTTAATGTTTTGGTGACGAGAGAAATTGGAGTATCGGCTCATGTGACTTTGGAGCCGGAATTTTGCGTGATTAAGGGGACGGGTTTGGCTATAGAGAACTTAGAGACTTATAAGAGAGCGATACGGTAGTTTTTTTATATAAAAAAACTACCGTATAATGTTTAATGCTTAATTTTTAATTTTTAAATAATAAATTTAATTTTTAATGGTTAGAAAGGGAAAAAGCTCGAGTAAGAAAATTACTCTAAGGATTAATTTTTTAATTTTTTAAGCAAATATTTTATTTCTTATATAAAATTTATAGGAAATAGATGATATATTTGATAATTTTATCTTGTAGTAATGATAAAAAATGATGAAAAAAAGAAAAAAACAAGAAAAAAAAGAAGAGAAAAAATAAAAAAGGAAGTTTTTTTTGACCTAAAAAATGTTACAGGATAAAAAAATTGAGGTAAAAATAAAGGTAAGTTGGAAAAAATGTTAAAATAAGAGAGAGGTTATGAAAAAAAGAGAGGAGATAAAGAATAATAATGCCCTAACTGTGTGGAAAATATGGGGAATTCCTGTTTTTGGCGGAAACAAGAGACAAGTGCTAAATTTGGTGGAAAAAAGATTGGTTGAAAAAAAGAAACATTGGTGGATAGCAACGGTTAACCCGGAGTTTGTGATGACGGCTTTTAAAGATAAAAAGTTTGGCAAATTGCTAAAAGAGGAGACGAGTTTGAATGTAGCAGACGGAATTGGTCTGATTTGGGCAAAAGAAGTAATAAGAGGTGAGGGGTGTTTGAAAACGGGAGTGGAGGTGTTGAGAGGGAAATATAAAAATGAAGTGATAGCGGGGAGTGAGTTGGTAGAGGATTTTTGTAAGCTGGCAAAAAAGCGAAATTATAGGATGTTTTTTTTGGGTGGATTTGGAGATAGGGCCAAAAGGACGGCCGCGTATTTTAAGGGTAGGTATGATGGTTTAAAGGTTAATTGGTGTCAAGGTAGGCCGGAAGTGAAAAATGGCCAAGTATTGGCTAAAATTAATAAATTTAGACCGAATTTTTTATTGGTAGCTTATGGTATGAAAAAGCAGGAAGAGTGGATAAGAGAGAACTTGACTAAATTAAATGTGGGGGTGGTGATGGGAGTGGGAAGAAGCTTTGATTACTATAGTGGTGATTTGAAAAAAGCACCGAAAAGTTGGAGAAAAATGGGTTTGGAGTGGTTGTATTCTTTGATACAGGAACCAAGAAGGTGGAAGAGACAATTGGCTTTGGTGAGGTTTGTGAGAAAAGTGATGAGAGAAAAAGATTAGGTCCAAAATCACCCATTTATCATTTTTCTCGCTTTGGTGAACTTTTTGTTGTATCTAGAACCCTTGGTTCATTTAAGGAAGTTCAAATTCGCTACGAAAAAGATAAACGGGTGATTTTGTTTAGAATTTGCCCAAGAGTTTGATTTCGAATTCGAGATTGATATTATATTTATCTTTGATTTTTTGGCGGATTAATTCGGTTAATTTAAGATAATCGGAAGCGGTAGCAGAGCCAGTGTTAACGATAAAATTGGCGTGGAGAGGGGAGATTTGGAGATCGCCGAGTTGGTAACCCTTGAGTCCGAGAGAATCTATAAGTTGTCCTGCCGATTTGTTTGTTGGGTTTTTGAAAGTGCAACCGGCAGAGGGGAAAGGTTGGGTTTGTTTTTTGAGAGCTTTTATTTCTTCGGCTTTGGTTTTAGCCTGTTGACCGTCGCCTTTTTTGAGATTAAGGGTGACGGAGAGGATGATAAGATGAGGATTTGATTGAAAAGGGGATAAATCATAAGACCAGTTATTATCAGAGCTTTTTAGGGTTTCGATTTTACCGGTGTGGTAGTTGAAAACTTTGATGCTATCGATTATTTTGGAAAAATTGCTTTTGTCAAAACCGTGAATATTGCTGTGGACAGCACCACCAATAGTAGCGGGAATATAGGCGAAAACTTCAAGACCGACTAAATTTTTTTTTAAAGTAAAGTCGATAGCGTGAGGGAGAGAAGTGCCGGAGGAGAGAGTGACTTTTGTGCCATTGATGTCAATATGGTCGCCGGAGTTAACAATAACAATGCCGCGGATACCGGTATCGGAAATTAAAACATTGGAGCCATGACCAAGGATAGTGAGTTGAGGTTGCTTTTGTTGATGTAGAAGTTTAACGATTGATATAAATTGTTCGGGGTTTTTTGATTCGATAAGGAGGTCGGCGGGGCCACCGATTTTTAGAGTAGTGTAGGGAGCGAGGGGGTGGTTGAGGTGAAGGGAAAGATTAGGAATTTTTTCTTGAAGTAATTTGGCCAAAGAGGAGTAATTCACATGTTAATTTTAACAGGCAGAGAAGTGACTAGCAATTTTGAGGCTAAGAAATGGCTTGTAATAGTTTAAATCAGAGATAGTAAAATTTTATGAGTTTTGTTGGTGGAAAAGTGGATAAAAAGATAGATATCTTATAGTTTTTGTGGTGTTAGAATGAAGATATGATATTAGGGATAGATCCGGGGTTGGCAAATGTGGGTTGGGCGGTGGTAGCCAGAGATAGAGGGGAGACAGAGGCAAAATTGATGGATTGGGGTTGTATTGAGAGTAAAAGTGGAGAGAAAATGGAGAAAAGGTTGTGTTTGATTTATGAAGCCTTGGAAAAAATAATTGACAAATTTGGGATAAAAGAGATGGCGGTAGAGAGTTTGTTTTTTGCCAGAAATGCCAAGTCGGCCATGAAGGTATCTGAGGCTTTGGGAGTGATTAAATTGTGTGGGGCCAAAAAGGGGATTGAAGTGTTTGACTATACTCCATTGCAGATAAAAATGACTTTGGTAGGTTATGGCCAGGCGGAAAAGGAACAAGTAGAGCTAATGGTGAGGCATTTTTTGGGTTTGGAAGAAAAAATAGAAGTGGCTCATGGCTCGGATGCGGCGGCGGCGGCATTGACGCATTTGTTTACCAACAGGGATTTGTTGGGATGAGGATGAGGTACAATAAAATATGATTTCAAGCTTGAGTGGGGTAATATCGAGGAAAGAAGGCGGAGCGGTGGAGATAGAGGTGACTGGAATAGGATTTTTGGTTTGGGTAGGAGAGAGGTTTTTAAGAGAAATAAGCGAGGGAGATGAGATTAAAATTTATACTTATATGGCGGTGGGGGAGAAAGAAATGTCTCTTTATGGGTTTTTGAGCCGGGAAGAGGTGGGGGTGTTTAAATATTTGATATCAGTGTCAGGGGTGGGGCCAAAAAGTGCGGCTTTGATATTGGGAAAATTAACGGTAGAAGAAATATTGAGAGCGGTGAGTGAAGCGGACACAAAAGCATTTGAGCAGGTGAAGGGAATTGGAAAAAAGGCGGCGCAAAAAATAATAATCGAGCTTAAAAGTAAGGTGGGGGGCTTAAAAGATTTAGATTTGAGGGGAGAGGCAAGGGCGGAAAAAGATGAAGTTTATGAAGCGATGAAAAATTTGGGATTTTCTTTGTCTGAGGTGGAAAGAGTGGTGGTAAGAATTCCACTTGATTTGGTGACGGTGGAAGATAAACTGTCTTGGTGTTTGAGGAATTTGGGGTAGAATATGGCTATGGAAAATAATTTGGATCCAAAGCCGGAAAAGGAAGAAAAAATAGTGGAGAAAAGTTTGCGACCGCAAAGATTGGCGGAGTTTATCGGGCAGGAGAAAATGAAGCGAAAATTGGCTATTTTTTTGGAAGCGGCTAAAAAAAGAGAAGAGGCTTTGGAGCATGTTCTTTTTTATGGTCCACCGGGATTGGGCAAAACCACTTTGTCTTTTTTGATGGCCAGAGAAATGGGTAGTAATATAAAAGTGACTTCCGGACCGGCTTTGTCCAGAACCGGGGATTTGGCGGCCATATTGTCGGGATTAAAGAAGGGAGATTTTTTGTTTATTGACGAGATACACCGACTTAATAAAACAGTGGAAGAGACGCTTTATAGCGCCATGGAAGATTTTGTGTTGGATGTGGTTTTAGGTAAAGGACCGGCGGCAAAGACGGTGCGTTTAAACTTGGTTAAATTTACGATAGTAGGAGCAACGACCAGGATTGGTTTGATTTCCGGACCGTTACGAGACAGATTTGGCTATGTGGAACAATTAGATTTTTATGAAAAAGAAGCGCTGGAAGAAATTATCAAAAGAACAGCAGAGATTTTGAAAGTAGAGATAGAAGAAGGAGCGGCGAAGACTTTGGCGGCAAGAGCCAGAGGGACACCGCGAATTGCCAACAGATTGTTACGACGGGTGAGGGACTATGCTGAGATAAACAATGACGGAAAGATAACAGAAAAGGAAATGGAGAGGGCTTTGGAGATGTTGGGGGTAGATGAAATGGGACTGTCTGATGCGGATAGGAAGTATTTGGAGGTGGTCAAAAAACAATATGGAGGAGGACCGGTGGGAGTGGAAAATATTGCGGCGGCATTGACAGAAGACGTGGGGACAATAACAGAAGTATATGAACCGTATTTAATGAAAAGAGGTTTGATTAGACGGACACCAAGAGGGAGGGTGTTGGTGACCAAAAAAGCTGCTTGAATAAATTCAAACAGCTTAGTGGCAAAATGTAGATCCGACTTATCTTTAATCGGTTTGGATGCCCAAGAGCCATAAAATGGCTTCTTTGCGATAGCGACGATCGCCTCTGGCGTTGATCCTGATAGCAGGTAGTTTACCCCGTTTTCCCCAGCGCTTAATAGTAAGTTTGCTGACGCGAAGTAGGTCAGCGACCTCACCGACGGTTAAAAGGTCGGGTAAGTTATCAATGGAAAGACCATTGACTTTTTTGGGGGAAGATACTCCGGTGGTGTTTTGTGTCACAGGGTTATCTTGTGTGGTTGTTTGTTGATCCATTGGGTGGCTCCTCTTATATCAAACTAATGTTTAACTATAATCAGTAAAACATAGAGTCTATTAATGTGTCAAGAAGGAAGATTGACAAAGACTATGATTTTGGGGGTAGACGGGGGAAAGAAGAATTGTTAATCTTTGTTATTTATGGCAAATATTTTTTCTAGGTCAGTTATGGGTAGCGATGGGGTGGAAAGTGGAGGAAGGGGAGTAAATTTAAAAGCAATAGGGGGTGTGATTTTGGTTTTAGCTTTGTTAATTTTTGCTTGGATGAGATTGAGATCTAATACGGCCACTATTTCGGTAATTGGGACGGGAGAAGTAGAGATGATTCCGGAAACAGTGTCTATGATAGTGACCAAAGTAAGTAGCGCCGGTGATGCGACGGGGGCAATAGATGCCGGAGAGGCAGGTATAAGCAGATTGATAGCAACGGTGAGATCGACGGTGGGAGAGGGAGCAGAAATTAAAAAAAGTTTTTATCAGGTGACGCCACAATCTACTTCTTTATTTATGGCGGCAACGGGGATTTCGGTTAAGACCGAAAGTGTAGAAATGGCAACTCAATTGATTAAAGCTTTGTATGCGGCAGGAGCAACTACGGTGTCTGATGTAAAATTTTCCAGCTTAGATAAGGCGACAGTGGAACAAAGAGCCAGAGAGGCAGCGGTGGCTGATGCCAAAGAAAAGGCTTTGGGTTTGGCTAAGGCGAGTAAAAAGAGATTGGGCAAACTGTTATCAATTACCGACGACAATGTGGGGATAGAAAGTTCAGTTGGAACAGAAACCGGAAGTGGAATGCCGACAACGATTAATGTAGTCAAGAACGTGTCGGTGATCTATGAGATCCTCTAAGTCCGGCCTAGTCCAGATACCGATACTATTGGGGTTGGCAGTGATGGCCATAGCTTTGCCTTTGGCCAGTAAGCTGGTAAGTCAGAATCAGGAATTGAGAAAAGAGGCAGCCTTTGAAGAAGGAACAGGAGGAAGTGGTTGTGTTCGAAAGTGTCGTTTTACGGGAGAATATACTGCCACTTTTCAACCAATAGAAGTGTGTGAATGTGTAGTACCAACAACTAGGCCAACAGCTAGTATGGCACCGGCTTATCCAACAGCTACCTCGGCACCCAGACCAACTAGCAGACCAAGATCAACTGACAAGCCGATACCAACAGACATACCAGTGGAGATACCAAGTGAGGATAGCAGATGCAGTGTGTCTTACAACAAACCATCAGGTTGCAGTTGCAATAGCAATAGTCAGTGTGCCAATGGTTGGTGTGATGGAGGGAAGTGTCATGCGGACAATCCTTTGGTTCAACCAACGGTGGCAAAAGAGCCAACTCCGACAGGAGTAAGTCCAACAGAGGTGAAGAAGGTATCAACAATAGCCTTTGACCAGTGTACGGCCTTTGTGAACAAGCCCAATGGTTGCAACTGTAGCTCTGACAGCGAATGTGTCAATGATTGTGTAGGAGGCAAGTGTGGCATTAAGCCAACACCAAGAGCAACCAGCACCAATGTCCCGGTTTACCGGAGCTGTAACTCACCTTGTAAAAACCCTGATTTTCCTTGTTCGGGAGGGAATAGCTGTGTGTGGGCAGGAGGAAGTAACAAATGCAGAAACCCTAGGTGTAGCAATGAGACAGACTGTGATTGTGCGGTAGAACCAACCAGTGCTCCAATAGTATCAGGCGAGTGTATGACAGCAGATGATTGCTCAACTAAGTCAGGTTTTAAGCTATTGGGTTGT
>Ga0210057_1003923_pt1 | contig 20129 bp, 19 predicted proteins | sample CryGeyCG2114_010_2_FD_183968 | JGI IMG/M metagenome (GOLD analysis project Ga0210057, IMG submission 183968) | Groundwater microbial communities from aquifer - Crystal Geyser CG10_big_fil_rev_8/21/14_0.10 (SPAdes) (version 2) | ecosystem: Environmental > Aquatic > Deep subsurface > Groundwater ...
GGAATATTTTCTGTTATACTTAAAGGAATCTGAATATAGATGGAATCATCGGAAACAGGAAAATATATACAAAGATTTATTGACCGAAGTTAGGAGTAATCCTCTCTAATCTGGTCAAGACCCTATACAGATATAGTAAGATTGTCAATACTATAGGTTGTAACCATTCACGAGTTTACAAAGGATTCAAAGCCGAGCTTTACATAAAATGGATAGCTTGGCTTTAGAATCGTATATAATCGCTTACTTAAGGCAAGACCTTCCATTTCATGAAGGGTCTCGCCTTGTTTCGCTCAGTTTGTTAAATCGTGAATGGTTACTATAGGTTATTTAACTTAGAATACACCCAAACCAAGAAGTATACTCCTCGTGAATATCTATCATGTTGGATGATATTTCTGGTTTCTTCCGTCTCTATTGATCTATGGTATATAATAAGAGTAGAGAACAGATTTGTATTATACATACATTTAATGTATAATATCCTGTAATATTATGATTGAGATCAAAGGACAATACGTAGTTGAAAGACCCGCCGACCTAGCGCCTGGAGGTGCAGAAAACAGAGGCGGCTTGGCCGATGAAGAAGGTTATCGTTCGTATAGCTTCACAATCACCTGCCGTGAATGTGATTGGTCCAGTTCATATGTAATATATGATAGTAATGAAACGGATGCGTATAAAAACGCATTGGCAACTGCGTGGCTTCAGCATCAAGAGCACTCAAGTTCACTATCTTAACCAATCAAGCTCTCAAACCAGGAAATATACTCCCTGTACTTATCCATAAGGAGCACAATCCCGAATACCACCATTAGTACTCCAGCAAGTAGGGAAACTGCATGGAGCTGCTTTCTATGCTTCTGCAGCCAAGAAGCTGCTTGCGGAAAGAAGAAAGATATAATAATAAAAGGAGCACCAAGACCCAAAGCATAAACAAACAGCAGTAGCACTCCATCTGCCACAGAATCTGCCTGACTAGCCAATAGCAAAATTGAACCTAATATACCCGAAACACACGGTATCCAGACTAAGGCAGACACAATACCCGTGAATGTTGAAGTAAAGTACCCCAATCCAGATAGCTTCTTTTGTACATTCCAGGCATAGTCAAAACGGAGAGCATTTATCTTAATTAATCCAAGCTGCATCAATCCAAATACTATTAGTACTCCTCCACTTATCTTTAGCAACATAGGTAGATTAGCCTGGATATACTGACCGACAATACTTGCAGAAGCACCCAAGAAACTAAACACAATCGCAAATCCTAGGGTATAGAATAAACTAGAAACAACAAACCTTCCTCTAAGCCTGTCAAAGTTAACTCCATACATATCCTTTAGCGTAAAACCAGTAATAGCTGAAAAGTATGATGGCAATAAAGGCAATAAGCATGGAGCTAAAAAGGAGATTAAACCAGCCAGAAATGCACCCCACAGACCAGCAACCTTCGGTCCACTGCCTCCAGCCACTATATTACTTTCCCCACAGCCAGACATGTTTTCTAACTCTTCTAGATACTTACCTCCAGGGTATTGCTGACCATCTGGCCCTTCCCAAACGGGATAACCTTTAATATTCTTATTTCGGCAGATCGAAGTCTGCTCATCACAGTCAATTTCATTAATATAAGAGAAAGTAGAACCAAACTCTTCTCGTTGCTTTTTGCAATTACTACACCAAGCTGTTCCATACATAACCCAGCCTCGGTCGGTTAAACACTGTGCAAGTTGCTCCGGCTGAACCTTATTAATATTAACACCCGGTGTTAATGATGGTTTACTGGGTAATTTCAGCTTATCGATATTACTTCCAGCTAAAATAATAAGAATAAAGATTCCAGCTATAACTGCCAGAGATTTTGTAAACTGCATAAATACATCTTAGCAAATAATCGGTTGCTAGGTAAGTACGGATTTGCTATAGTGATAAGATATGGATAATCAGTCCAGATTGACTCTTATTGTAGATAAATTCAAAAATCTTTCAAAGCTACATAAGATTCTTCTTATAGCTACTGTAGTTCTCGTTCTTTTAGTAGTTACTTTAGTAGTGCTAACTCGTAAACCATCTGACGTACTTCCGCAAGAAGGTTACAAGGTGGGCGAAATAAATATAACTAAACAGGACATAAAAGAAAGATATAGGCTTCTATATCCAGGCGATCCTGAAGAAATTGCTAAAACAGAGAACTTGACCACTGTAGTGGATCAGTTAACCCGATCTGCTATTCTCCAAAACGAAGGAGCCAAAGCAGGACTATTTGAAAACACTTCTGATGGTAGAATTGATCCGCATAAAGTTAACGAGGCAGAAGAGTATTTTGACACGAAAGGTACAACTTACATTAGTGGAGAAATGTTTACTATCTGGTTTTATAACACCGATCCTCCCGCAATAGGGGTAGAGTTTGCCAGACAAAAAGCATTGGACATTATCACCAACCTTCACCAAAGGGTAGTCAGTGGAGAGCTAACAATGAAACAAGCAGGAGATATAATAGCTGGCCGCACAGACCTAGTTGCCATAGACTTTGCCTATAACTGGAATGCTTACGCGGATTTTTCATATATTCATCCCGACGAAAAGGTTATTAATGACCCAGAATTAGACAAAAAGTTGTGGGAGCTTGAAGAAGGAGAGATAAGCGAAGTATTGTTAGGAAAGGATTTTAATGGAACTGAATGGTATCCTGCATATTATAAGGTAATTAAGATTAATGAAAAAAGGCAAACCGACCACGATAATTTGGAGCAGCTTATTGAAGCACGGCAAAAAGAAGGCCAAAAGTTAAAACAATGAAACGACTATTACTAATAATCTTAATTATTATTTCTGGAATACTACTAAAACCACAACCTGTCCTAGCTAATATTCCTGGTGCTGCTACCGGCACAGTTAAAGTTGAGCTACCTGACGGGACTCGTATGGTTTTGCCTAATGTTCGCATCTACCGTACAGACATGTGGGCATATCCTTATTGTCCAAATGGTCAGCCTTGTTTTGGAGATAAAGATGGAGTTGAGGTAATAGTAAAAGCAGACGGAACCTATTACATGGGTAATGACGGAAATAACCCCGCCCCAGTATGCATGTTTGACTCAGGAGCAACCAAGTGTCCTGCTGGTGAGAAAGATAAAATAGATCATTCAACTAGTGATAACAAAGCTCCATTACAAGCATGCAGTGACCCTGCTGCTCAAGTAGCAAGTAATTGGTGTGGTCTTAATTGTGGAAGTAATCCACATAGATTAGAGCCATATTTTCCAGATGGAGTAGGTCTACCCGGCGGACTTGAGGCACTAGGGTATTCCAAAGACAGAGGACAATGGATAAGTTCTCAAGGGGGTCCATTCTATGAAGGTGGATGGGGGAATGATTTCACACGTAATAATATTGATTTTATTTTTAAGCTAGATATATCTCAACATACACCCACCCTCACTCCCACCCTCACTCCCACCCTCACTCCCACCCTCACTCCTACCCTCACTCCTACCCTCACTCCCACACCAACTACACCACCAAATACCCCCACACCGACGCCACCAATATCAGCCTGCCACTGCGATAACCTTGATGTCCTTGAGCCAAATAATCCACGAATAGTACAAAAAGGAGAGTTAATCCGTTTTAGAGTATATGCATATACGGATCCTTGGGGAAACCCAGCTCAATACCCAACAAAAGTAACCAGAATACTCTACACCATTACCAAAGATGGATCTGTTGTAGCCACGGGTCAACTACCTGCAACACTTGACTCTCCCAATCCGGTTGAAAGGGATGGAAAATTAGTTGAGCGTTACTATGGTGAGGGAACCTACCAAATTCCTGATAATAGCTCAGCCATTGGTGTATATAAGATAGATGCTTCAACAGTTCGTGCAAATAATACCACTACCCAGGGCATTCTCTGCGGTTATAAGACAGTAGCTGGAGATATAGACATACTCATAGCTCAAGCCAGCACTACCCCCAATGCGTTAACTCGTTTTTTCAATTGGCTCATTGGTCGAAGCAGCAGTAGCAATGAATCAGTAAACACTCGATCCGAAGTTAGTCCACAGAATGTTAATAACCTTGTCCCACAAGACGCAGATAGCCTTCAACTAGGCACATTTGTTCCTTCAGACGAGCTACCAAACAACGGCTGTACATATGCACATTTTCAAGTTCCCTACCAGCTGTATAACTAAGTAGCAGGAATATGATATATTAGTAACATGATAAGAATACTACTCATAATTATTACCAATCTTCTATTCTTCGTAATCTCAGCTATGCCTGTGTCAGCACAGACAGACTGTGCAAATGGCGTCTCTGCTTCTGCAGGAGAATTTGGTCCCACCTGCGCAGCAACTATTCCACCGGCCACCAACACCCCTGCTCCACAAGCAACTCTGCCACCAGTCAACACTCCCATCCCAGAGCTACCAAGATCTGGTAACGGTGCAACTGCCGCCTCCATAATTTTTGGCGGGGGAATAATCTTTCTTTTGGGGGTCGGAACACTCTCCTTAAACAAGAATAAGAAATAACCTCTTAAAGCTGGAATAACGCCCAATAATCTGTTATTGTTTATATATGTACAAGCTTCATCTACTGTTGTTATTGTTGTCCATCTTTGTATTTGCCAATCCCACCTACGCCGTTTTCACTGATGAATATAGACCCGTAGGGAAGGGGTATAAACAGGGTGATCTAATAATTAGGTTTAAAGAGGATAAGGATCCAAGTAGTATTCGTCAAGCGGCGGCAGAGCGCAGAAAAAAGAGCCTTACACTTATAGGTCAAGCGATAAATAGGCTAGAAGAAATTCGCTTACGGTCTCAGGGCGAAGCACTACCAGAAGAAGATCTTAAAGAACTTGAACAGATTGAACGTACACTCTCTGTTGTTGACGAAAGATCATTAATTTCAAACTATGTGCTTATTAAGGCTTCTCCAGAAATCCCGTTTGCTAAAGCAAAAGCCCAATATGAAAACCTAGACTATGTTGAGAGCGTAGAGCCAAACCTAACAATGCATGCAGCTGCCGTTGATCCGTATGCTCAGTGGGCGCTTTCAAAGATTAATGTTCAAGGAGCATGGGAAATCCAAGAAGATAGCCCAAACATTAAAGTAGCAGTAGTAGACACAGGAATAGACTACAACCATCCGGATCTAATTAATCGAGCTACTAACGGCTACGACTTTTCCACTTGTGATTTATCTAATTCAGCTGGTTGCATGACGGAAAAAGAAAGAGACTCTGACGCCATGGACAACAATGGACACGGTACACATGTAGCAGGAATAATCGGAGCGGAGGTAGATAACGGTATTGGCATTGCAGGAGTATCACAAAATGTACAGTTATTCGCGGTAAAAACACTTGGAGAAGATGGAGGGGGATATCTAGATGACGTAATTGACGGGATTAAATATGCTGCTGATCAAGGAGTCAACGTTATAAATTTAAGTCTATCGGCAGATATTAGAAGAGGCTGCTCGGATCCACTATTACAGGACCAATCATCAATGCAAACAGCTATAGACTATGCCTACAACAAAGGAATAGTTATGGTTGTAGCCGCAGGTAACGAAGCGGCTGATGCAGGAGAATTCACCCCAGCCAACTGCAATAACGTTATTACTGTTGGTGCCACAAACCAGCAAGACCAACGAACCAGCTACTCTAACTACGGAAGTACCGTGGATATCTACGCCCCCGGGGGAGACAAAAGCTGTGCTAGCTGTGAAATATGGTCAACTTATCTATCAAGCACAGGTAACGAATATGTTTATCTTTCTGGAACTAGCATGGCCACGCCTCATGTAGCTGGAGTAGCTGCTTTAATGCTTGCTCGTGTTTCTAGTCTTACCCCAGGAGATGTTCGAGGGATTCTTGTAAACTCAGCTGACCCCGTTGCCGCAGGACCCCGACTTAATGCAGCCCAAGCCCTCGCCGCCGCTCAACCCCCAGCCTCTGATCCCACGCCTACCCCTACAGACGCACCACCCAACACAACCGCTACACCAACTGTCACTCCCAATACCACACCAACTCCAATACCTTTTCCAGAAAATACTCCCACGCCTACACGTATTGATGCTGCCTGTTCTGCTAGTTGTCCCGAAGGATATCCAGCACGCTCAAGTGGAAACGCTAACTGTGACGAAGCCATAGATGGCGATGATTATGATATTTGGAAAACGCAGTACGATCTCTATCGACAAGGGCAACAGCTAACTGGTGAGGAGCGTACCGCAGATTTTGATTGCTCATTAAATAACTCAACCAGCTCTGGGTATGTTACATTGGCAGACTTTGAGCTCTGGCGCAAACATAGCTTTGTAGTCAATCCAGGAACCGCCTGTGGCACGATTGAAGGAGCATCATTTAACACAATAACAGTCAGCCAAATTCCAGATAAACCCCCGGTTACTAACGTTGCGGGTAACCCAGATTACAACATCTCGATGCGGGGATGGGAAGTGGTTGCAGATGCACGCAAAGAAATCTATGATATGGGCGTCTCCACCGACCCAGACGATTTAGCTCCTCAGCTATATGGACTATTTTTGGACAACCGCATCCCCCAAGTTAGTCAAACCTACCAGATGTATGACTGGGCCTGGGGAGAAGACGGTGCTCTGGGGAGCAGGGGAGATCTTTATCATTCACCCGAAGTAACACTCTTAGGTGCTACCACCACGCCTGGCGAAGAGATAAAAATGCCAAGCTCAGGCTATAGCATTGGTGAAAACTATGAAGCGATGGTGCTATATGCTGATGAGGATAGCATAACTTTAACTATTAAAGCCGATGATGCGATATATGAGGTTATTCAGCACGATGTTGGCGATCCAACAGTTCTAGCAGGGTATGTTATCCACGTTGAGGACATCTGTACAGAGCCCCGACTACTTGATCTCTACAACACCTCTAATCTAGCAGGGCGCAGCTCTCTTCCAGCCCTAGTAGAAGGCCAGTCATTTGGTAGAGCCAAAGGAACAGAGCTTAAATTCTCTATCCGGGATACAGGAAGCTTCATGGAACCCAGAAATACCCAGAACTGGTGGAGAAGATCAAGCGAGTAGCAGCTTGAGCCAGCAGGAGGATTCGAACCCCCGACCTGTCGCTTACAAAGCGAATGCTCTACCACTGAGCTATGCTGGCATACTACAGCAATTTTAGCACGACTCAAAATTCTTTCACACCCGGTGTGAAAGAATTTATTCTGCTATGAACTTGGCGTATGCTGTAGTGGACGCAAAACGATCTTTAATAAAAGAAATATCTATAAAGTCATGGCGCTTTATCTTGCCTACATAATCAGGATAAGAAGAATAAGAATAAGACTCAAGTTTATCTAGTGTTATTATGTTTGACTTGACCGGATTTAGGTGAATATACCGTGATGTGTTATCAAATTGTTCATCTGACTTCATTAACTTATACTGGTATTCAGACTGTATAAGGCGTCCCTTACGCTTATTTTTAGTGTTGTAATATTTTGCGTAGGCGTTTTGTACTATTCTCATGAAGTTCATCAATCCGTTATCAATAAGTTGTTTTAAAAGTAGATGGAAGTGATTATTCATTAAACAAAAACAATACAATTCAACTAACTTAACTCCATTTTTTTTCAAATCCAGCAAATATTTTTCTCTGTTTTTAGTTGTTAGTGCTTGATATCTAGAAAACCTAAACGGGGGATTGACATAACTGTAATAATTTAGCAGATCAAGAAAACGGGCATAATCCTGTGAACAATCATATATTATTTTCCCATCAAGACCACGATTGTATACATGATAATATTGGTCAGTTACAGGAGGATGAAAGCGGTAAGGCATGCTTAAATTTTACCACACCGGGTGTGAAAGAGTTAGAGCAGGAGGAGAGATATTATGATTGCGCCCAACCCAACTCCCACTAGTTTCAGCGTGTCACCAATAACACCAGATTTAGGCAATTCAGTAACAGGAGTAGGCTCTGTCAGTCCACCCTTGTTTTCACCACTTCCAGCAACTATTGTATAGTTAGCTCCCGTAGCAGAGCTTAAGCTGTCGTCAGAGGAGCTCATAGGGGCAACGTTCGAATCACTTCTAACCCCCGGGGAAAAATCAAAGTCTACTGCAGCTGCACCTGGTGAAATTCCTTCAAACACTACGGTAGCAAAAGTTCCTGCCCCAGTAAATCCGGTTTCATCGTCCAACGATACTATTCCAGACAAACCAAATAAGCCATTATCATTATCTATCTTTTTTCCTAGATATTGGTTATATATCTCACCTTCTTGAACATTGGTTATCTTCAATAAAGCTGGGTCATATTTGAGTAGAACATCTACTCCAGCTGTGCCAACACCCTCTGTATCCAGTGTAATTTTAGATTGAAACTGCTGACCCACGCTGTAAGTTCCTGTTGGAGGTTCTATCACTAATTTTGCCGCCTGAACAGGTTGTGTCAACAGGTAGGGACTAACTACCACAAACAGGAATAGAATTACCAACTTTGCAATTATTTTTTGCATCATTTTAGTAGCTGTCTGAATGCTGCTACGTCTAGAGTATTTACTTGACCGGATCCATCAAGATCAGCGGACGCATCCTTGCTTTGGTATTTTGTCATAAAAAGAGACTCATCAGCCGAAGACACAGCTCCATCTCCATTAAAATCGCCCTTAACACCCGATGGGGGAATCTCTTCTATCGGAAAACTCCCAGGAACATCATTTCCTAGTTCTTGATTAAATGCTGGAATTCCAGGCAATACCTGTTCTTCTGCAGCACTGGTTGAAGGATTCTGAGAAAAACGAGACGCAAAGTAACCAACTACAATCCCTAAAGCCCCTACAATAGCAACCAACACCACTACAAATATCTGTTTTTTACTCATCCATTTAAGGATAACATGTTTACACACACAAAAAAAGCTCTGCTTAAGACGGATGTAAACAATTTCCTCGGACTAATTAAGTGGGCGAGTTGGCCAAAAGTCCAAGGACTCACAGCACTTTCCTTAAGGATGTCCGAGCATCCTTACGAACATTACACTCTCCCTTATGTTAATGGATTTGTAGAGAAAATTTCTTCTACATCCTTTACTCTATAAGCAGAGCCTTGGTAATCTTAAAATACCGCGAATGCTGTGTCAAGTGATCGGACTATATCAAAAGGATTATTGAGTTTTTTGTAAAAACAGAAGGTAGTCGGTTGTATTCACAACTCCATCCCTGTTCACGTCATACTCAGGGTCACTAGATCCAAATTTCTGCTTGAAGATATCTGAATCCAGGTTGTCAAGCTGGTTACCCGTTACCGCACTTGCCCCTGCTTCAGCCGGACGAGTAGTAAATGTATATGGCTGTCCGTTATTATCATACTCTTTTTCACCAATACGAATCTTGTAGTAATAAGAAGTGTTAGGAGACAAAAAAGACAAAGTTACGCCGTGGGTATCTGTCTGATTAGTTTCTACCGAAAAAAGCGATAGCTGTCCAGGGTCTGATCCATAGATAATTCGTGAAAAAGAAGGTTTTTCAGTCGCGAAATTAACGATAGCTGAGTTAGCTGTAACTCCAGAAGTGTTAACAGCCGTTGGCTGCATCTTATTCTCAGCCCCTACTAAAATTCCTCTAAGTTCATTTAGTCCAAACACCAACAGCACCAACGCAACCAAAAAACCCACGACCATAAACAAGTTTTTTCCATTGCCATTCATACTCATTATAGGATAACTATTATCCCAATAATTGTCAACAAAATCCCTACCCCCACGCCAATTAAGGTAGTGCTAACGCTACCTGCTTGTGGTAGCGAATTCGGTGTCGGCGTGGCAGCTCCGGGAGTCAATGTGCTTGAAATTGTATATACACCGTTTACTAGGGCAGAGCACTCCACAATATCAGCTGCATCATTGGCTCTTGTGATATTAGTATCTGAGGTCTTTCCAGCTTGACAGTTAAAAGCTAAAGTATCCACTCCTTCTTTTAGCGTTTTGAACGTTAAAGTAGCAACCTTTCCGGTTCCTTTAAATGACTCTCCAGCTTTAGATAGTGCCCCTCCAATATATGGCTCACCTGGGGTAAGTAGATGATAAGTATCTGGGAAGAAAGTACCATTAGTAACCGTCAAAAGACTCATCAAGGTCTTATCATGAGTTAGGTAGACATCAGCTAATGTTACGCTCTCACCAGCGGTATCTATTAATATGTCTACTGAGAAAGTTTCTCCAGGAGCAACAATTCTAGCTTGAGGACTCAAGGATAGTGTCGCCGCCGAAACAATGGAAGGTCTTATTAAAACAACAATAAATACCAGTATAAACAACAGCGAAACAAAGCGAGGCTTTACACGTAGTGGATAGCCTTGCTTTAAGTGAGTGATGAACAACTTCTTCATATGTTTCATAGTTTACCTATATCTATTGTATCAGTATTTTAATCTCTTTAGTGTGAGTTAGTATATTTTCTCCGTCACTTCCTCTTATCGCTGTTGAACCCTTTTCTCCGTCCACAAAGCTAACAACCGCTCCCGATGAGCCAATAGCTCTAAACTGGATAAGCGCAAATCGATTACTAACCAGCTCCTCTTCGTTAATATTCACACCCGTTATCACAATTCTCCCTTTATCTTCTTGGTTAAGTGTACGAGGATAATCAGGAAACATATTGCCCGCCTGAAGCTTTTCAAGTTTTAGCTCAGCTGGATCATATAGAATCACAGCATCCGCCCCCAACAATGGTTTAGGGGTGTCTAATATTACTCTAATTTCAATTAATGAACCTTTAGAAACAGTGGTCCTCTCTGTTTCTAGCGAGAACATCGCCAGCTGTTTTTTGGGTATTAAGGTTTTCTCCGCTACATTTTCTTGCTCCAATATCTTAACTTTTTCCAGCTTATTAGTAGTCTTAGTGTTATTGCCAAGATATAGATATATAACCAAACCCAGATTTACTACTAAGGCTAATCCACCAACTATAATGTATTTTCTATTCATCATCATATTGTGTTGAGATCGTCCTGAATAAAATATCTAGATCATTTGCAAGTACGGCTCCATCATAATTCAAATCTGCAATGGCTGTATCACCAGCTTTCCTTGAGCCAATTCGCGCTTTAAGAAGATATATATCTCTGGCGTTTATCACACCATCTTGTCTATAGTCTAAATCTGGATCGGGTAAGTCACCTGGTGGAAGCTGTTTAGAAACTGCTGTCCAGTCAAAATCTGGATTACCTCCCGGTTTAAGCGCTATCTGCTCTGCCACTTTTTTCCGTAAGTGCTTAGGACCTTTGACTAAAATAGTTTTGCTATTTCCAGGTGCAACTCCCACGAGCTCTTTGGTAAGTCTTAATGGTCTATATATTTGGTCCTTGTCTGCTTGAAGAACGATCTCAAATTGTTTTTGCGTAGGGTTATCCTGTAGTGAATCAATCACTGTTAGTACGGTAGTGACATCTGGAAGATTTCGCTCAGACGAGGCATAAGCCAATTTAGTACGAAAACTAATTACCGGCTCGTTACCGGTAGGACTACCATTATCTACATCGATCAAGGTTTCTAAATCTCCCAGCGCAGACAATAAAGAATCATCACCATCTGGGTTATATGCCACTATTTCTCCAGGTCTCATCACAAGTGGGGAAGAACCAGACTGCTTCCCTCGAATCTTTATTGATGCTAGTGCTAGTTCACCAGATTCAAGTTGTGAGGTTCCAGTCTTTCTTACTAAGACGAGCTTCACTGCTGAATAAGGTTCGGTATTTGTCGCTATATTTGTTTCTACCAGTAGGGGAGTATCAAAATAATCTGTGGCAGTTATGTCTACTACTTCAATGACATCTGCGTCATATATTAAAGAAACATCAATCCCCGAAAGTAGCTTATCCCCTGTATCTATTACTATAGAGATAAGTTTTTCTTCACCAACTGCTACACCAAGAGACACGGGGCTAAACGAGAGATTTGCATCTCCAAATTCTGCACGAGGCCTAAGGTCAATTCTTCCCTGTGTAACTAAAAGTACCAATGGAAGCGTAATAACTAAAATAAATATTGTAAAACCCAACACTAAATTATCCCTTTTCATGCCTAATTATCTTAGCATATCGGGCATAAATGGTGTATCATGTTAATGATATGCGTGAGTATATTAAAAAGCACCGAAAAGTATTGGTTATATTGGTAGAAATTGGAATAGTCCTCATTGCTCTTTTAGTTGTGGTTATACTAAGTACACGCAATGACAAAGTAGTTGTTAAAAGAGAAAATTTATCTCAACCATCAACAGGAGAAACTACTGCTGAAAATCCAGGGCAGTGGAAAAAAGCAGTATTTGCAGAATATAGTAAAGATGGAGCCACAGTTCACACGCGATCTTTAGTCAACCCAGCACTACTGGCCCAGGCTGAAGAGGAGCTTCCGGGGGAAATTGGCAACCTTGTCTACCTAAATGGAGCATATTTCTATCTAACTACACTTGGCGAGTTAGGGGATTGGCACAAATTAGTACTGCGTAAAAACGGTAACGAACAAATTTTATGGCAGACAGATAGTGAAACAGTAATACGCCAATTTGTATTGAGCCCATCAGGTAATAAACTAGTCAGTTTAGAACTTACTGAAACATACTACTTAAAGCAGGCAACAGTGAAGATTGTAACTTACGATTTCACTGGCAGTGCGCCTCTGCGCAAAGTAATCTATATGCGTGAACCTTCAGATCAGAATATTCATTATCCAATAGCTTGGTCAAAGGACGAAACAGAGGTCTGGGTAGATACAATCAATCCAGCAACGGGTGAGCTAGGTAGGGGATTTGGCATGATTAATTTTGAGGGCAACTACCAAGAAATACTACCAGCAGACAGCTATACTACAACTCCGGTTCTGTCTCCCGATGGTACGCGCCTTGCCTATGTTTCCAGTCAAAATCTAGACTTGATTCAGATATACGATCTAATAACTACAGCTTCAAGAACACTCACAGCTAATCTATTAGACGTTAATAACATATTATGGAGCAGTACCGGACAAAAGCTTGCAATAGGAGGTAGAAACTCAGTGAACAAGCAAGCAGAAATTAGGGTGTTGGAGACAGAATCAGGAATACAGCAAGCGGAGATCTCTGGCTTTCGTTTCCCGCTAGCCTGGACAGATGAAAATGGTCTAATTGTTGCCATTAGCTCTGACTTAGAATACGTATTGGGAGGGTATCAATTAAATTACTCTTCAATACCTGGAAGAGGAGTATACTATTATAATCTCAGTAATAAAACGCTCACTAAAATAATTAGTGATAAAACCGTCCAAGTTATTTCAATGCAATGATGTATAAACACTTTAAATTTATTCTCATAATAACCATATCCGTCGCTAGCTTAGTCACAGTATTCAAGAATGTGTCCCAGATACGGGGACAATCTGAAAATGGAGGATTGAAACTGGGAACTTTTAATCCCACGCCAAGGGTGGGAGTGGTCACGCCGACTGACGAACCAACTGCCCTAACACCCACGACACCGGTTTTAAAACCGACTGACGAACCAACTGAGTATCTACCAGGATGCGAAGAGGCATACAAGAATAGCTATGGAAGTGATTTGCTGGATGATATATCATCCAGCCCATTTAATTTTGGACGCCAAGTGGCTGTTTTACAAGCTATTCGCACGAAATACGGTTTAAAAGCTGACCACCCAAGCTACGAAGAAGTATTAATTGTTAAAGAGGATCAGGTTAAAAATGAGATTATAAAAATGGCTCAAATGACGTACCGTCTGTTTGGAAATCTACCAGATAATCCGGCAAGAAGTTATATCTTGGAAGCTTTGGAACACGACACACAAAAAGCTCTTAACAGAAAAGGTACTATCGTAGTAGAAGACAATTATAGAAAACTTGGCTGGAATTTTATGACTGCATATCAAATACTTGAACGTTCTGCAAGTAATAAAACTTTAAATGACATTGAAAGGGACTTGGCTCAACAAACATGTGAAGAGCGAATGGATACAATTCAGAAGCTTGCCCAGTCACCACTTAAAGTAATCACTAATAAGCAGCAAGAAATGACGGTTTTAGTCCATAACCCACTATATTATATGGATCAGTATTACCCACGGGGATACTCGTTTAAGTTTCAGACTGTTCCAGAAAACTTGCTGAAGTTGGAGGACGGAACAGTCGTTAATGAAATTCCATTTGACTATATTGCAGTCGGTCATTTTGCTCCAGTTCGTGGCTATGTTGTATCACAAGCACAACTACCATCTGCAGTTGAGCCATTCGTACAGTACTTAAAACTAACTGGAATTGAAGAACAGATTGTGCAGCTTCTAAAAAACAAACTTCCCCGTGCTCCATATTATTATATTTCATTACTTTACCCATCTGCAGTTGAGCATGCCTTAACCTGGGATATTCAGCCTAAACCCAGTAACACTTACAAGTATATTTTTTATGCACGTCCATTAGTCCAGCCAATTGTAGTGTCTCCACCAATATTTGAAGAATATCAAGAACTACGGCTTAATGTTAATGAAAGAGACACAGTGATATATGACTATAATGTGATTATTGATTACAAATAAAAAGTTAATCAATTATCCAAAATACCTCCCCATTCTGAAACAATAAATCCGGACCTAACTGGGGGCAAGATTATTTCTTGTGGCTCTACTGATAGGGGAGCTTTAAGTGGCTTAAAGTATGCTCGTACCTGAATTAAGGTATCTGGCTGGGGGCTAACTTTTAGTTTTACAATTTCTTCAATATGAGACGGCGCGATAAAAGTAATAAATAGATAAGGATCGGTTACATCTTTCTTGAACCGATCTACCCAATAGCCTACAAACTCTTGAGTCTCCAGTTTATTTAGTCCCATTTTCTGTCCCATTTCCATAAGGTAAGCCTCTACTTCTGCTATTGGCAATACAACACCTTCCTCTGGAATTTTGTAACCCGCAACTTCTGTTTCGTAATATAAAGAAGGATAAGTCGTTTGCTGATACGTAAGCTCTCCCGAAGGTTGAGCATACACATCCAGCCAACCAGTAGCTGGGTCATAGTATGGCTGCGACACTGTTATATAGCCATTTTTTGGTAGGATCTGTACGTCTATATTCATTGCTTTCTCCGGATACAAATAAATAACTGGCTTGGACTCTGGCAAATAAACCTGGTACCAAGGCTCTTTTGGAGGGAGAGGATTAAATGTTCCCAGCTGTAAGGATGATCCATCTGGAACGATCTGATATATAATTCGAAAGACGTCATATTCAACTGGATCATCACTTTGCGATTGAGGAAGAGTCTCATTAGAATTAACTAAATATAGCTGTGAATCTTGATCGGGTGTAAATGGTAATAGAAAGTTCTCGTAGACATAATATGTTTCGCTGCCTAGCTTAATTTCAGCAATCTTTTTGCGAGGATTATCACCAGTTGTGCTCTGAATATCTAAAAACTGCGCATCTCCATTCCGATGCCAAAAAGCGTTCTTACCATCTACGGAAATCCTCTCATTCTCTAGGGGACTCGAAGCCAAGGCAATGTTTACTCCCAGAAAGGACAATGAATCATCCTGACACATCCATTGCCCATCTGGTTCTGCATCTTTACGCACATAAATATCAAAGAAATAAGGAGCATTTTCTTGCTTTAATTCCTGATTTTGCTCAGCCAGACTAGGATATTTAGAAGGACTTAAACGCCAGAGAGTATTATGAAACATACTTCCATAAGGATGACACTTCCAGGTATAAAAATTAACTTTTTTCCCATCAATATCACATTTATTCATCAGCACAAGCTGTTTTTCAGGGTGATGAAAAATTTTGGCAACATTAACCTCTTCCTCCACCAAGGTCCACTCCACATCAGCAACTGTTTCTTCAACTGAGCTATTCTGATTTGCTGGATCGGCCAACTTAATCCAATCACATACCAGATTAGTTTCTTGTTGCTTAATACTCTCCAGCTGATCTTTACCTATGCAGTACTGACCAATAGGAGACGTGTCAGATCCTTTTCCAGGAGTAAATAATGGTGCCCCATCTCTGCCAGGTAGATAACTTGATGCTGATGAAAAGAGACTGAGAATGATAATAATAAGCCCTTGCAGCATTATCACCATCTTAACAGTGCTATCAACAGTGGTCAAGTTTGTCAAACGTCCAGCGTTTGACACTACCGCTTGATATGATGATATCATATATAGATATGAAGTTGCGATACCATAATTTAGTTATTATTTTGATAGCATTTATCTTCGTCCATGCAACTTACGTACCACCTCTGGTTTTTGCTCAAGAATATGTAGACAATGAGGTGTTGGTTAAGTTTACAGATGAGGGAGAAGCAGCGATCTTTGCCAGTGATAAACGGGATATTAGCTTGGATAATTTTCTGGATTGGTTAAAAGGAACCAAAAGAAAGCGCCAGAATATGGCGTCTTTATACAGTGATGTAATAACCAAATTAGGAGTAACTGAAACAGAATCATTGGAAAGAGATGGTCAACCAGAAACAGGCAGTAAAGGCTCTCTTCAGCTGGGATACATTCCTAACCCTACTGTTAATAGTTCAATAACTGATCCTCTAGAAAATGTCTATTTACTAAAATTTAGCAGCAGCACAGTTGAACAGGCTGTATCCCAGCTTAAACAACTAGAATTTATCATCTACGCCCAGCCAAATTATTTCTACAAAGCAACAGCATTTGAACCCAACGACCCTCTTTTTCCTCAACAATGGGAATACGAACAAATACAGCTACCAGATGCCTGGGAAATAACACGGGAAGCTGATGTATTGGTGGCAGTATTAGATTCAGGAGTAGATTTTAATCACAAGGAATTAAAAAATGTGAAATTTTGGCAAGAAGACGTAACGATGAACGGTAAAAAGTATACAAACGCAAGAGGATGGGATTTTATTGATAATGATCCTGAGCCACTTGATACAACAAATGGACATGGTACAGGTACCTCTGGAGTAATTGCTGCAACAGCAAACAATAGCGGAGGTATAGCGGGAGTAGTTCATGGCAAAATTACTCTTCTGGAAATTCGAGTACTGGGGAGTGATGGGCTAGGAACTAGTACCACAGTAGCACAGGGAATAAGGTTTGCTGTTGATCACAACGCTAATATCTTAAGTATGAGCATAGGTGATAAAGATTCAGTCTGCGCAGCTTCAGATCAGATAATAAATGATGTAACCGCTTACTCAGCAAGCGCAGGAGATGCACTTGTAATCATGAGCGCGGGAAATGACAAAGAGCATAGCGAATGCAGATTTCCTCATGGAAATCAAGAGTTACTAGTCATATCCGCAAGCACGAGAGAGGACAAACCTGCTGATTATTCCGGATTTGCGCCAATTAGCTGGAAAAATGAGCTCATACTTTCCGCGCCCGGAGGCTCTATAGATGGTTTAATAATCATACTACTACCAAATGATCAGTATGGTAGGGCAGCTGGAACGAGCATTTCGGCACCACAGGTATCTGGCACGGCTGCATTAATGCTTGGTATTAATCCAGATCTTTCTTGGGAACAACTTCGTACTTTGCTTATAGTCACAGCTGATGAGATGGAAGGAAGCGATTTCTGGCTAAATGGTCAACAATATACTTATGGTAAACGGCTAAATGCGTTAAAAGCATTAAAGGCGGTCACAGATGGTGTTGAACTTACTCCTACCCCCACGGAAGGCTCTACAACACCAATCCCCACAGGAACAGCTTCCGACCCCACACCTACCCCAGCAGTAATGCCTACTACAGCTCCGGCACTTGGTGGCAGTGTAGTTCGCCAAGTAGACTGGGTATGGGATAACGACGGTCAGGGGCGCTGCTGGAGTGCCTGGGCAGGTAGTAGTTGCTCTTTACTTTCGCACGAAGGGGGAGCACCACTGGCAGCTAGGGATCTTGATCACGATGGCGTTACAGATATTGAGTGTTCTCAGGGCTCAGGTGCGGGACAAACTACAACGATTAAGAATGTTAGTAGTAAAACATATACTTTTCGCTGTGAGCAATATGAATGTGCAAGTTGTACAACTGGTAATGGAACACACGTCCAGTGTGATGGTGGAATTGACTCAGGAGCTAAGAAGAAAGTCCTGACAATTGAACTAAAGCCCAGTGAAACTAAAGTTTGCGGGTATAATGGCGTAGATGATCCAGTTGCCCCCACACCTACACCAACCCCCACAGAAGATCCGCTAATTACTCCTACCACAACTCCAACAGAAGGGGCAATTCCAACTGTTACTCCAACTGGATCAGCTGAGCCAACTCCTACGGGCACAGAAGATACAAACGCAGATATAATTAGCGCCATTTCTTTAATAACGGCAGCTAATATAGAAGAATCTCTGCGCAATTTGGTAGACGACGACGATCAAGCCGGAGTTGATCAGTTACAAACTCGTTATTTTGCAACAACTGGAAATACAACTGAGCAAGCCTACTTAGTTAATAGACTAAAAGAACTTGGACTAAATGTAAGCGTGCAAGAGTTCAACCCATCCTCAACCGGGCCAGTCACATATCCTTCTGGCACTGGTTATAATGTAATTGCAACTCTTGAGGGAAATTCTGCTGAAACATATCTTGTAACAGCCCATCTTGATTCAACATCTGCCAGAGATGACGCTGACAAAGATCCAGCACCTGGCGCAGATGATAATGGCAGTGGGGTATCCGCGGTTGTTGAGGTGGCACGAGCTGTGACAGCCATGGCAGAAAAAGGGAAACTGCCATACACAGTGGAATTTGTACTATTTGATGCTGAAGAAATAGGATTGGTTGGAAGTAGTTATTATGCTGGTAATTTAGGAGCAAGATTGTCGCAAATTAAGGGAGTATATAACCTAGACATGGTCGGTTACAAGAAAGATTCATCCCAAGCTTGCGCTCAATTTGGATATCAACAAGAGAACACTTATGCGCGGACAATGGCAGAAGTTTTACATCAAATAGTGACAAAATATAACATCAATCTTGATATTACAAGCGGTACATCTGATAACGGCAATTCTGACCATGCCTCATTTTGGCGACGAGATATTCCTGCGTTATTTGGATTTGAGTGCGAGTTTAATGAAGAGCGTTACCATACAACTGCAGATAAACTGGAGGAAGTGGACTATAATCAGATCATGCAGGTGAGTAAAGTGGTATCGGCAGGATTATTAGAGTTAATGAAAATTGATTAATGCAGAATTATTTAATTACAGCTTCATACACTGATTCAAAAGAGTTAGGCTTTTTATTCGATAAAAGTAAACACGTTATTGACTTTATCGGGGCAAATGATGTAGCTGAACATGTCTTTGTCTCCATTGTCACAGAAGAACAATTGAAAGAACTAGAGCTTAGTGGAGTTCGACCAATAGTTTTAATATCTGATCCAGATCTAAACAACATTGCCTATCTGTATAATATAGAGCCAAATCAGGCACAGAAACTTGCCCAGTACGGCAAGGTATATCCTATAACACTCAATAATACTTTATTAGAGGTTTTTCCGGGAACAAAGCTGGAGTATGCGGGTGAGTTAACAAATTTTCAGATTGTTCCTATCGATGTAAGCCACGTGAAACCAGAAGCTTTAATAACCCAAACGGAACAACCGCCGGCTCCTATTGCTCAAACGAAGCAGACAGATAATCTATTAATCTGGATTACAGGGGGGATTATTTTAGCTATTTCTCTTTTTATAGTTTTAAGAAAAGTTACTCACAAACCATCTTCTAAATCAGCTGAATAGAGGAAGGGATAAGTAGATTAACTAAAAACTGGATCGGTGGACCAATTAAACCCTGGATAAAAGGACCACCGGGACCTAGAGGTAATAGTAGCAGAATAAGGATAAATATACCGTATTTTTGAAGCTCCATCCATTGACGATACTGATTCTTGTTTAGTAGCCCTGCTACTATTTTAAATCCATCAAGCGGATGAATAGGAATGAGATTAAAGATTGCAAGGATAATATTTAATAAGATTATTGGTTGTAGAATTGCGGCCAATAGCACAAAAACAACTGGTGACGTTGAGCCAATAACTCTCAAAAGCAGACTTGCAATAACTGCTAAGACAATATTAGAAGCTGGACCA